>MDTC01009945.1_pt1 | contig 13203 bp, 12 predicted proteins | sample 811181 | NCBI WGS metagenome assembly MDTC01 (sample SAMN05326644, study PRJNA326480) | marine metagenome | isolation source: seawater | place: Pacific Ocean: North | collected 2011 | reverse complement strand
TGCTGCGTTGCCGATGTAATCGTTGCTTCGCCTCCTCGAAAAGAATGGGCTGACGACGCTGTTCCTTGGCCTGAAACCCTCCTCGCTCGATAGCATCAATGGCTGCTTGAGTTCCTTCTTCGACACTTGCTTCTGCATCGAACACGATCATTGCTTTCTTGAAAGGTAGGTTCACTGACACCTGGGTAACCATGTCAAGTCTGCCAACGATTTTTTCCACCGACGCCACACACGCTCCGCACGACATGCCTTCGATGTTGAGCGTAACTGCTGCTTCAGGTTCCATTCCATCACCACCTAGCAACAATTTGGTCGAACGTTCGATGACGGATTCAGTTCATCTTCATCAAGCGTGATACAACCGCATCCACAGCCGCACATCCAGCCGATTTGGTCCCAACCCTTTCCACCTTCAGCCCGCGTATACAATCGCTTCATTTTGCAATCGCATTGGCACATAGGTGCCTTTACTCGGGCCATGCATTACGATTTAATGTAGTCAATATAAAACTTGGTTTTGACTACAATACTACCAGACATCGAGACCTTGTCTGTGGCGAATTACTCCAATGGCGGCAACGATTCCGAGGGCACAGAATATGCCGATATAGAGTCCTAACACGCCCCCGCCTTCGTATCCACGCTGGCCCATGATGACGGGACTTGGCGTGATTCCCGAAGCAACTACTGCACCGGTAATCAACCCCAGTAGCGGCGTAACAATCCCGAAAATTGGAATCGAGTAGCGCAATTTCATGACCCTACTACCTCGTTTTGCGTATGAACTCTTTGCCGTTTCCGTAGTTGCAGCGTTGAGTTGGACACGCAAACTCAGGGGTTCTCGTGTCTAAATTTTCAGAACGTTATACCCGTCTTGCATCCAGTGAAAACCCTTGACGACCCATTCCAATAACTGGTCTACGTGCTGCTTTGTAAGCCCTGCAGCATCAGCAACCTTGAGTAACACAGCTCGCTCAGCGTCATCGATTTCTCGGTCGACCATCGTCATCAGGCAAATATCTCGCAGGGCGAGTTTGATTCCACGGGGGCTCATTTTTTTCAAATGTGCATCTAAGTTGAGTTTTTGACTCATTCCTTCTCGGAGTTGCAACTTTCGTTCTGGTGTGAGAAGTGTTGCTCCGAGTCGTTGTTCAAAGAAAGCCATTTCCACTTTGGAGATGCTGTTGTCCGCATTCGCCAAATAAGCTAAGAGTTGGGCGTATCGGAACCGTTCAGCAGGTTCAATCTCGTGAACAATGTCGTGAAGCATGAAACTTCGTCATCACCCTTGTTGATGAGCGTTGGGGTAGGAGAAGTATAGAAAATTGACATAAGGAGGGTTTGAACAGCCCAGCATGAGGAGTGAAAATGAACAACCGCCGAATTTCCACCATTTTGGTGATTCTAATGCTCATGCCATTGTTGAACGGCGTACAAGCCGACGGCGAAGATGGCACATATCTTGAAGCCAAAAACCTCCAGGCAATAGTTGACTCCATTAACGAAACAGTCACCGTATCATGGGATAACATCGATACCAATGATTTCATGATTCTTGAGGACTTGAAGAAAACCAATTATTCGCTCTACCGTTCTGACGAACCGTTGAACAGTTCCAACTATCTTCAAGCTGAACTCGTCCGAGAGAATATCCAAGCGTGCACCGAAGCAGACACTTTCACATCATGTAAAAACAGAGAACATGTGGTTGTCTACACCATTCCCCCCGCAACCGATGGCAACTTCTACTATGGCGTTATTAGCACGCTTCAGAACGGCTCTGTTTCAGATAACTTCACAATTGGCAACGCCACAGTTTCTCAGCCAGTGTATGAATTCGGCTCTTCCATTACATCACCGTACGGTCTCCAAGCCAATTATGTGGTTGACAATTCGACGACGCAGCTGAGTTGGGTTGACGTGTCTCGAGTTGACGCCTCAGTCGATTCAAATCACACGACAACACTCTGGAGTCACGCTTTCAGAGCTAACTCCAGCAATTGGGATTCCATCAACAAAACGCAAATTGGAACCACCATGGACTCCAGCGCGAATTCATTTGAGATCGTCCATCCCGCACTCATTAGCCGCTCAATCTACTACACGGTCATGCACTCTTTTGATGGAGAAGAAGACACGCGCTTTTTATCCGGAAACACGCTGACTCAACCTTTGGTTGAGGATAACATTGGTTCGATAATTACGGGTACATTGCAAGCACAATTCAACGCTTCAAGTGCACAAACTTCGATGAACTGGTCAGGTGCGGTGATTGAAGATGCAAACCATACCCTTCACATTTGGCGAAGTATCTCCTCTATCACGGACTTCAACGCAGATGGCGTTGTTGAAATCGTTCAACTTCCAGCGAATTCCACTCACTACAACTACACAGTCGCACCGGGATTTAACGGAGAATCTCACTACTTGGTGACCCTTTCGGACGAACTTGGAAACCATCAAACCGATCTCTCATCAGCGCCGCATACGCATCTTCACGAGTACACTCTGAGCGAAAACCAGAACATTGTCACCGACCTTTCAGCATCCCACTCAGAGGGCGTCACGGCGTTGACATGGACTGATTTAGTGAACCATTCTGAAGCCACCTACCAAGTTTGGCGCTCCACAAGCCAGATTACTTCAGCAAACTTTGGTTCCGCTAGCGTGGCTTTACTCGCAACCGTTGATTCAGGAGTGGAGGCTTACAATCACGTTCTCGCCAGCGGTGTTTCACAAGAAGCATGGTACGCTGTAACGGCTGTTGCATCGTTTGGAACTCAGAATCTCACGCTGCAGCAGACCAACATCTCAGTCTCGCTTAATTCGCTTGATGACGCAGTGATTGAAGACACCAAAAATCCAGTCGCATCTGCCGTGTTGACTGCGACCTACCACGTCAACGGAACCACTGAAATTTCGTGGAACGGCGACGGTTTGGAACAGGGAACTACTTGGAAGATTTATCGCAACCTCTATGCAGAAATGAATGAAGAATCGTACTGGGAGTCGGTCGGACAGGCTGAGAATGTTGGAACGACACAACTCACTGTCTTCGTGCCCAGCGTTGCACAATATGGAGAATCCTTCTCACCAGTATATGCTCTTTCTGGCACCGATGCCTTTGGTAATACCATTGATTTTGAAGATTGGACACTCAGTGCCCCTGTGCTTGAGGACCGTAAAACGCCAAATGTGCAGATGATCGTTTATGATTCGCAAAACAATGCCGAAGCAAGCCGTTGGTTTGATGGTGGAGAAAACTCGGCTTTCTCTCACCTTGCAGCAGGCACTTACACCCTCAAGTTCGACGTTCTTGATGATGCAGTCACCATCGACTACACGCTCTCAACCGATGCTTCGCAGAATACGTTGAACCTTGCTCAAGACCTTCCCGAAATTTCTCTTACTCTTTCAGAGCAAATGACCAACGTTACCGTTTCGTTCGTAGTGTACGACGAAACCGGAAACGCTGCAACCTTCTCGACCCTCTTCTGCACAACCTGTTTAATTGTGCCCGAGGAAGTGAATCAAACCGTTGAAGATAGCAACGAAGACGATGTCAATGAAGTGCAGAATGATGACGACTCCTCGTCCAATGAAACACTTCTGATCGGTATTTGTGCTGGGCTCGTTATGGTCGTGTTGTTCCTCAGGTTGCGAGGTTCAAAGCCAGCAAAGACCCCATCGGGTCTTCCATCGAAATCTGAAGACCAGTGGATTTCCAAATACGTAAGCGAGCAGTGAGTTCACCGCATTGGTGCTAAGTCGAGAGAACCAGCCCACACGTCCAATCCGCGCAGCTTGCACGGGAAGACTTGTCCAAGTAGAACAACTGGGTTCTGTTCGCCTCGCGCATCAGGTTCTGCAGGAATGACGCTTAATCCATGTTCATCGATACTCATCTGCGTTTTTCCACCGAGTTGAGCAACGTGCATTCTACCGTGAACCGCCCCGTCATCAGCTAAATCTAGGAAAATCCACGGTGTACGAAGTCCGGTGATCCGTGCTGACCATGATGTTTGTTCCAGTGGTTTATTATCAGCACCACTCTGTTCTCCAATCGCACCACCTCGCAGCAAATGAAGGTGATAGGCGTTAGCAACAAGTTCCCATTCAAGGCGTTTTGCAGTATGGCCCTGTTCACTGCAATGAACGGCAATTTTTTCTGTTTCATCCTTAGAGTGAACCCACGGTTCGCCGCGTATAAACGACTTGAGCTGTCGATGAGTCATCAAGTCAGGGTACCTTCGAATTGGACTGGTAAAGTGGGTGTAGGCATCAAGGTTGAGTCCAAAATGGCCGAGGTTTTCTTCCCTGTAGGTCGCACGTTGCATCAGGTGGAACAAGCCTTGGTCAACCACTCGACGCACGGGTCCCTTGAGGTGGGAAGCTTCCTGTTGGGCTTGATCAAGTGCGTTCAGCATGGCTTGTCGCGCATCAGAGTCGATGACGCTTGACAAGTACTGTGGGGCATCATCGCTGGTTTCATTGGCCGATTCAAGCATCGAGGTGTCGATGGCGCCTCCTGCCCATCCAGCCAATAAATCGGTCAGTTCGCTTTCCTCAGATTGGCCGTGCTTGCGTGTGCTGGGCATCGGTAACTCGATGGTAACTCCCAAAGCCTCGAGTTTGGCGTTCAACTCTTCTACTTCAATTGCGTCTGGCGGGGTGTGACACCTCCAAGGAAGGGGTGCACCGGCTTTGCCCAGTAGATGACCAACAGATGCGTTTGTAGCTACCATGAACGACTCAATCATTCTGGTCGCAGCATTTGGCCACTTGACTTCAACACGTATACCGTCATCTCCGTGTAGACGGGGCCGAAGTTCCGGATTTTGAATGTTCAATCGAACTTCTTTGGCTTGCCAGGAATGTGCAAGTTCAAACATGTGTTTGAATTCTGGGTTGTCCAATGCGTCTTCATAAGCGATGTTTTTGGCAACTCGAATAAGTGCCTCGTATGCTTTACAGTCAACAATTTCGTTGGTGTGGTCAATGTCCATCGCCACGACCATCGCCAATCGGTCTCGATCTGCTCGAAGCGAACATAAATCGTCGGCTAACCTTGGTGGAAGCATTGGTAGTACCGTGTGCGGGAGATAGACTGAGGTGGCTCGTGCACGAGCAGCTGCGTCCAAGCGAGTGTCGGGTTCAACATAGTGCGCAACGTCAGCTATCGCTACCCACAGCGTGCGTCGACCGTCTGATTCAACCAAGCACACTGCATCGTCAAAATCTTTGGCGTCGTGCGGGTCGATGGTGACAAAGGGAAGATGGCGTAAGTCAACTCTCCCGCTCTCAAGTGCTCCATCTCCATCAACTTCGTCCAGGCGCTCTGCATCCCGGACCAGTGCTTCGTCGTAGGTTCGAGGAAACGGGTTTCGTCCGCCATGTTGTTTGTTTTTCAGTCGCAGGTCCAGTACGGTGCGTGCGTTCAATCGCCCTGATTGAATGAGCAGCAGTGCCATTCCCGGTTCCGCTTCGCGGAAACGAAGTCCTGAACGGCGTTTCACGATGAAACGCATTTCCTTTTTCAGGTCAAATTTCCCCCATGAGTGCCCCACTTCATTTGGGAGCAGTGAGAAACGATCAGGATAGTCTTCAGCAGCGAGATGAGCCATCCAAACTTCTTCAAGCAAGGCATAGCGTTCGATGTCTTCTTGGTCCATCGAGGGATAGACTTCAGCGTTTGCAGCAATAAGTGCAGGGCGCCCTCGTAGGCTTGTATCAGAGGGTTGTGCATACGTTGCTGAAAATGCTTGCCAGCCCAGAACGGCGCTGTGGATTGCGTCGATTTCATCTTTCGTACGTAACCGCACCCGTCGGTCGCTGGTATGGCTGAAATGTTCGTTTTTGGTCCGAGCATGTGCGAGCGTTTCGTCGATTCCGCTGCGAAAGGCCCGGTCTTCTCGAGAGTTAGGTGTGAGCTGCTTGAGTTGTGGTTCTCGCTGGATGAGGTAGTCCGATACCTCGGTACCGCTCCAGTCACGTTGCCAGAGAGAACGTTCGTCGCCGAAGTGACTCAACAGCCGCCGCCATAACCGCTCATCATCAGGGCTTTTCGGCCCTTTTTTGGCATGGTTGTCACGGCGTTTGTTTTGCTTATTCCGCCCCACACAACCACCTACAAACCCGTTTTCTGTAGGCGTTCCAGTGCCCTTTTTTGAGCAGATGTAAGGTTTTCATACTCAGGTAAAACGAATTCAAGTTCGAGGTCCGCCCCATCGTATCCCGCACCGGCGATTCGTCGCCGGTCTCCGACCATAGTTTCGGGTGCAACTGAGAGCATGATTTTCTTACCACTCGGAAGGAGAATCTTGACTTTCCCACCGAGCATCAATGTGCTGAACGGTGTTGCCACCTCTTGTACGACTATATTCCCATCCCAAAACCGTCCTTCGCCAAATTGAATTCGGATGGTCAGCAAGACGTCTCCAGGGTCGCCTTCAGGGTGGTCGTGACCTTGGCCCTTCATTCGAGTAACTGTTCCGTGCTTGACGCCAGCCTTTACGGTGGTTTTCATCGTCACTGAACTCGCCTGCATCGTTCCCGCTGCGTTTGGTTTGAGTCGCTTGAAACTGAATGGGAATTGACCGCCTTGCTCTGCTTGTTCAACGGTGAGTTCGAGGTTTACATTGATGTCTGCGCCTTTCGGGCGCTGCCGTCGCTGCCGTTGTTGTGGCCCTCCGCCTCCAAATGGACTACCGCCTCTTGGCCGACCTCCACCACCAAACATTTGTCCAAATATATCCTCCATTCCGCCGCCATATGAAGCGCCACGTCCACCGTTTCCTCCGAACATTGAGGACATGCGTTGTTGCTGGTCGAATTCTGCTCGGTCTTTGGCGGTTTCAATGGACTCATAAGCCGCTTGGACTTCTTTGAACTTCGTTTCAGCAACCGGGTCATCGGGGTTACGATCTGGATGGAATTGACGGGCTTTTTTGCGAAACGCCCTCTTGATTTCAGCGTCGCCGGCATTCCGGTCGACCCCCAAAACAGAATACGGGTCTGGAGCGGCCATCGGCTCAACTTCACCGTCACTCCCACATCAACCCTCGCAACGTAAAAACAGCAAAACCTTCATCAAAAATTGTCCTGCATTCGCGACGGAGCGGTTATATTGGCGGTGCAGGTGGGGTTGAAAGCCCGAGGTTGTACCATGTCTGGTGATGCTGCAGAAAATCGTTCGTTTGAGGACCGTGTTCAGGACCGTCAAGATTGGATTGAGTCCCAATTCCGCAAGATATCTCGGGGTTCATGGGCTCGTATCATCCGCATGGCTCGCAAGCCCACGCCGCAAGAATTCAAGCAGACGTCTATCATCTGCGGAATTGGACTTTTTGTCCTTGGCGCCATTGGCTTTGCAATGCTGGTTTTGATGGACAACTTCCTTCCTTGGGTTTTTGATGTGTTAAACATCGGCAACTGATGAATTTGGAGATGATGAGATGAGTGAAGCATTCGTAGTGTACGTTCGATTTGAAGAAAAACTCCTTTTGTTGCGCCGCAGCAAATCTGACGGGGATTTCCCGGGATTGTGGGACGGCGTCTGGGGTATAGGAGAAACACCCGAAGATGTTCTCGCTCGTGTCGCAGAGTCAACCGGTATTGCTGCCGAGTCGTTGCACTACCACGGCTCTGGCCCAGAACGCGGTGTTGACATGGGACGTTCCCTGGTCGATGTGGTTCCAATTCTTGTGGTCTCCGACACAGACGAAGTGGCTCCAACCGGACGTTACACTGAGGCTGAATGGATTGACCCCGGTACGCTGCAAAGTTACAACTGCATCTTCTCGAACCTTGACATGGAGAACAACAACAAGTTGTTTGGTGAAATGTACGGATCGGTTGGTTCGTTCCTCTACATCGTCAAGACGGCCATTGGCTCTGAACAACGCGTGGCCGATGAAATGTACAACCGACTGCACGGCAGCGGTTCACTCACATCGCTCCAAGGTGACATCATGTCAATTCTTCACCCAACGGGTATGCGCGGTTACCTCTTTGTTGAATCAAGCGCTCTGCATCACGTCGAGAAATTGATTGGTCGATCTGGTGGCCGAGACCCGGCTGCTCGACGTGGATTGAATCAAACTCCTCTCAAGAACGCAAAGACCGTTCTACCAGGCGAAGCCCCTCTGGCCGACATTCTACCGTACCTCGAACCCAAGGCAGTTACCTCCGGAATTGAAGTCGGCTGCATTGTGGAAATCGTCACGGGTGCATTCAAGGGCGAGAAAGCCCGTGTTCTTAGCGTAGCAGAATCCAAGGAAGAAGTCAGCATGGAATTGTATGAACAACCGATTCCAATGACCCTTAACATGCGAGGCGACCACGTACGTGTCGTGGAGCGTGTCGAGTGATTTTCTTGGTATCAGTTGCCTACACCCTTCGCACAGCGCGATTATATAGGGGTGTTTGGTCGGCTGAATGCCCACATAGTGAGCAATGGAGTTGAACATAATGCCGAAACCATGGACATCCGAACTCATCAAGAAAGCTCTTGGAGTGAAGAAGTGCAACGGTAGCATGGACGCTGCAGTTGAAGACCTGTCGCTTGAGAAAGCCATGGATGTCGCCCGAGATAAGCACAATCAAGGTCACTTGACCGGTGCAGATCTCAAGGCACAAACTAAGGAAATCATCGGAACCTGTGTTTCGATGCGTGTCAAGATTGACGGTCATTGGGCCAATGATGCCCTCGCAATCATTAACAAAGGAGAATGGGACGAGCGGTTTAATTGAAACTCACGAGCCGTGGTAGAGGCGTCTTGAGCGTCTCGCTGACCACAGAGGTGATTAAAAATGGAAGAAAAAATTAACCAGGCAATCAAGGATGCACTTGCGAGTGCCCCTAAGCGTAAATTCACAGAATCAATGGACATTGCATTCACAATCCGTGATGTTGACTTGAAAAACCCTAACAACCGTATCAAGGAAGAAATTCGTCTTCCATCAGGCCGTGGCCGAACACTCAAAATTGCAATGTTTGCTGCTGGAGAAGCTGCAACCAAGGCAAAGAGTGCGGGAATTCACGTCATCACCCCCCAAGAAATTGAAGATCTTGGTGGAAACAAAGGTCGAGCAAAGAAAATTGCAAACGCCTACGACTTCTTCCTTTCAGAAGTCCCGCACATGGGACTCATTGGTCGATATCTCGGTGTTGTTCTCGGTCCTCGTGGCAAAATGCCACGCCCAGTCCCACCAACTCTCGACCCTTCGATTATTGCTGCTGGTTTGCAATCAACCGTTGTCATCAAGTCCGGGGACAAGAACACCTTCCAGATTTCCTTCGGAACTGCAAGTCAGTCCGAAGAAGAACTCTACGCCAACGCTCTTGAAGTTTACAACCGTGTAATCTCAAAACTCGAGCGAGGTATTGGAAACATTCGTTCTCTTTACATCAAGACAACAATGGGTCCATCTCAAATGGTGGAGGTGATTAATTGATTCCAAAGGTCGTTTCTTGGAAGAAAGACACCGTTGGTGATTTAGAAGCGCTTCTGAAGGGTGGCGACACCATTGCAGTCATTGACATCCACGGCGTTCCAGCCGGAGCAATGCTTGGGATGCGCGCTGCTCTACGCAGCGACATGCAGATTCAAGTCGCTAAGAAGCGATTGATGGCTATTGCGTGGGAACGTATGGGATACAAGTCCGAAGATCTCAACGCTTTGTTCGAAGGGGTTGTTCAACCTGCACTTGTTTCATCTGCAAACCTCAACTCCTTCCAAATGTTCACTGAACTCAAGAAGACTGAAGCCGGTCGTGCTGCAAAAGAAGGCGACATTGCCCCACACCAAATCGTGGTTGAAAAAATGGATACCGGTATGCCCCCCGGTCCGATAGTTGGTGAATTGAACTCTGTTGGGATTCCAGCAAAGATTACCGGTGGCTCTGTTCAAATCCAAAAGCGCACAGTCGTACTCGAAGCTGGTGAAGTTTTCGTTGGCGATATGGGTATGATGCTCTCAAAGATTGGTATCAATCCGATTGTCACAGGTCTACGGCTTTGTGGGACACTCGAAGATGGAACCTTGTTCCAACCAAGCACACTTGACATTGACTACGAGCAATTCGAGACAGATCTCATCAGCTACGCAGCTGGTGCATTCAACCTCGCTTGCAACATCACGTGGTTCACCAGTCAAACCATGCCAACAATTCTGGCAAAGGCCAGCCGAGAGGCAATGGCCGTTGCATTGGAAGCTGCAATTGCAACTGCAGACACCATGCCACATCTCGTTGGACGAGCACATGGCAGCGCATTAGGCGTTGCTGGACAGCTTGACAGCGAAGCACTCGATGAAGAACTGACCAACATGTTGGGCGCCGCAGCATCCGCTGCAGTTTCCGCAGTCGCCAGTTCATCAGACAGCACTTCTGAGGCACCAACCGAAGCCGAAGAAGAGGAAGAAGAGGAAGAAGAGGAAAGCTTCGGCGGACTTGGAGATCTATTCGGTTGACCACAAATGAGGTGAAAAAATATGGAATACGTATACGCTGCTATGCTACTGCACGCTGCTGAAAAAGACATTGACGAAAAGACCGTGAGCGCCATTCTAAAGGCTGCTGGCGTGAAAGCTGACGACTCCCGCGTGAAGGCACTTGTTGCCTCACTCGCTGGTGTTGATATTGCTGATGCAATGGCCCAGGCTGTTGCCGCTCCTGCTGCTGCCGCTCCTGCTGCTGCAGCCGGTGGTTCTTCAGATGCCCCTGCCCCTGTTGAAGAGGAAGAGGAAGAAGAAGAAGCAGGCGGTTTCGACGGTCTTGGATCCCTTTTCGGTTGAAACAGGTTTCGAGCGCCGACGAGCGCACTTTGGAACGCGACATGCTCGCGCTTCCCAATGATGCACGGTCGTCCGACTCGGTCCCCCTTCGGAATACCTCGCCAACAGGCAAGGACTGTAGGAATACCGTGCAGTATCATGAACACACAAGGTGCTTGGCCGACAGGCTGAATCTTCAATCCATCAAAGCGTTGATGCCCAAGTCGCGTTTGGCAATAGTATGGTGCGACGTGCGACCTCAGATTTTGAAGTCAGTGTTTCACCCATAGAATCAATCAAAGTGTTCCGCCTGCTTGCCGAAGAAGCAGGATGGTCCATGGAGCGTCATGAGGGGTCACGAATGGTTGACCGCTTTGCCATTATCATGCCGATGACCCAAACTACTCGTACGCTCGGTTTACGAATTCTTGACGGACCGCTACGCGGCCTTGAAGTCACCAGTTGGGCTGAAACTCGTGGGTCATCCGGAGCGCTCAACATGATTTCTTGGGTATTGCCTGGAGGTCTTCAACATCCATTGACTCAATCGTTGCTCCAACACTGGGTTTCGCGTCTGCCTCGCTGCCCATGGCGATGGAGTTTTGGCGAAAGGTCAAAGATTGGATACATGTTGCCAGTGTGGCGAAAATCTCGCAGAAATTTTTCCAAATTAGGCTTCGCTGTTGGGAAAGGCGATTGGCCGAATGTCCCTAGGAATCCTTGGCTGTCCGACGAATCAGAGTGAATTCTCTTCCAACTGAATCTCGTTTGACCGAAAGTCATAGAGGTTAATGCTTCGTCGGTGGGGATGAGGGCGACAGAAATGATGACGTTGGATGAACTGAAAACGAACCGCGATACACAAATCGCAGTGTTCTGTATTGTTTTCTTCCTACTTGCTTTCCCTGCATACTTCAAAATCAAGGCAGATGCGACCTCAAGTACCGGCGCTATGGGCGGAGTCGGGGACTACAACATCAACGGTAACTTGTCGTATGTCCCTCTTGACAACGGTATGGAATACATTGCTGATGGCGATACTTTCGCTCTCGACGATCTTCACACCGATTCAGTCGATGGAGCAGAAGACATGAACATCGTTGGTGTTCGTTTGTCACTCTCTTATGGTGAAGATGAAGAGGGTTCAGGCCCCCCTACCTGTGTGGGCCCACTTGGTGGTCAAAATGCAGCTGACACTGTTTCAGGCACGGCAATGCACGCAGGATTCAACGAATCTGCAGACGGCCAAAACAACGGTGGAAACGGCGGTCATGAGGTGATCGTTGAATGGTTCAACTCCTCAATGGTCGATGCAACAGTATCTGGTCTTTCTGAATCTGAGATTGTTTCACAAATCGATTCCATGGGTGCTGGATTAGGTGCTTACAGTGTTGAAATGAGTGTTGCAGCTCAAGCTGGAAATGCCCCCGGACCGGGTTGCAGTCGCGCAGATTCAGGAGAAGAAATCACGTACGCTGTCGAACTGATTGTGTTCGATTACGCTATTGCCCCTGTGTTCGATGAAAGCGAGCTCTAATCGAGTGAAAGCATAAGAATCAGCCCTCTTTAGCAGATTTATGGCTGAGCAGATTCATTCTGAGATGAATTACGGCCAGTATGACTGTTCTTTAGAAGAACTCACCTCGCGTAACGCCTCAATCATCAGATTGTTTGTACTTGGGGTGCCATTGGCAGTCTTGATGTTTGGAGTTTTACAAGTTCAATGGTTCTTTGAAGAAGGCATTCACGCGCTTCAAACCGTTGGAATGCAAGTCGACCCAGTTTGCGTCAGCGCAGGTGGCGCTGAAGAGACCTGCATGTACTCCGTGGGTGGCGGTGGAGTTTGGTGGTTGCTGCTTGGAACCTTCCTCGCTTCAATCGGTATTGCTCCACTTGCAGCCATGGCATTAAAGATCACATATCGCACCAAAGGCGTAACCCAAGAATGGCAAGATACGACCAATGGATTGCTCCTTTTCGGTTTACCATTTACGGCCATTTGGGCATTGCTTTGGCTCGTTTGTCTTCCAGTCGCATGGACATTATTGCCTTGGGGTGACTGGGCAACGAATTGGTGGAAAATATTCCCCTATGGGTTCGGTTTAATTTGGTGGGGAGGTTTACCTCTGCTCCTTGTATTGCGAAAATTCGTAAAAATGGTCTTATCTCCAGAATACGCGCATGATAAAAAAAGCGCTGAATCGGAGAGCGAAGCCGAGGATGAAGAAGAAATCCAAGCCGAGCGTGAAGAAAAAGAAGAATCCAGTTCAACATCATTAGAATCCGCTGATCCAATTGCAACTGGTCGCGTGCGAAGCGCCAATGTAGAGGATGCAGAGTCAAACACGCGTCCAGCGATTACCGCACTTGTGATTGGCATATTCTTGTTCATTATCGGTTTACCACTTTTTATTGGAAGTGAACAGGA
>MDTC01248674.1_pt1 | contig 13204 bp, 12 predicted proteins | sample 811181 | NCBI WGS metagenome assembly MDTC01 (sample SAMN05326644, study PRJNA326480) | marine metagenome | isolation source: seawater | place: Pacific Ocean: North | collected 2011 | reverse complement strand
TGGCGCTGAAAGCTTTTCTCAGTCTTTGCGAATGGGAACTGAAATTTTTCATCATTTAAAAGCTGTTTTAAAATCTAAAGGCTTGGCTACAAATGTTGGTGATGAAGGTGGTTTTGCTCCTAATTTACGTTCGAATGTAGAAGCAATGGAAATGGTTTTGAAAGCTATTGAAAATGCTGGATATCGACCAGGAGAAGATGTGTTTGTTTCTATTGATGCTGCAGCTTCTGAATTTTATAATTCAGAGGAGTTAGTGTATCATTTTCACCAATCTACTGGAGATAAATTAAATTCCCTTGAAATGGTTGATTATTGGGCAGATTGGTGTAGAAAATATCCGATTATTTCTATTGAAGATGGATTGGACGAAGATGATTGGTCGGGTTGGAAATCATTAACTGATTGTTTAGGAGATAAAGTTCAATTAGTTGGTGATGATTTATTTGTTACTAATGTAAAACGTCTATCTAGGGGTATAAATGAAGGTATTGCCAATTCACTTTTGGTAAAAGTAAATCAAATAGGTACCTTAACAGAAACAATTAATGCAGTGCATATGGCGCAAGTCAATTCTTATACATCTATAATGAGTCATCGTTCAGGTGAAACAGAGGACAATACAATTGCTGATTTAGCCGTTGCATTAAATACCGGTCAGATTAAAACCGGATCTGCTTCTCGATCCGATCGAATGGCAAAGTACAATCAGCTCCTCAGAATTGAAGAGGCTCTCGGAGATTCAGCTATTTTTCTAGGGAAAAATTTTAAATATTTAAAATAATATTAGCAATTTATACTAAACAAACTAATTAAATTGAACAAATGTCAGATTTTGCAGAAATAAGTTTTGAAGGAAAAATCTACAAACTTCCGGTTCAAACAGGAAGTGAAGGAGAAAAAGCTATTGATATTAGTAAGTTACGATCTAAATCAGGACTAATTACCATTGATAAAGGTTTCAAGAATACAGGTTCCACAGAAAGTGCGATTACATTTTTAGATGGAGAAAAAGGAATTTTGAGACACAGGGGCTATAGTATTGAAGAGTTAGCTGAAAATTCCACTTTCATAGAGGTTTCTTATCTAGTTATTTATGGAGAGTTACCCACCCAAGAGGAGTTAAGAAAATTCAAAAATGAAATAACAATTCACACATTAGTTCAAGAAGACGTAAAGTCAATTCTAGATGGTTTTCCATCTAAAGCCCATCCAATGGGAGTCTTGTCCTCTCTGGTTTCCTCATTAACTGCTTTTTATCCAAAATCACTAGATCCCAATCGATCTTATGAAGAGGTCAACGGAACAATTATCCGTATTCTTGCGAAACTACCAACATTGGCCGCATGGTCCTTCAAAAATAGAGTCCGACAACCTTTGGTATATCCAAACAATGGTTTGGATTATTGCTCTAACTTCTTACGTATGATGTTTGGCTTACCAACAGAAGATTACCAGGTAAATCCAGTTGTAGTAAATGCATTAAATAAACTATTAATTCTTCATGCAGATCACGAGCAAAATTGTTCTGCTTCAACAGTAAGAATTGTCGGCTCATCTCATGCTAGTCTCTATGCTTCTGTTTCTGCAGGAATTGCTGCCTTATGGGGCCCTCTTCACGGAGGAGCAAATCAAGCAGTAATTGAAATGCTTGAGTCTATTAAAAAAGACGGTGGAGATGTGTCTAAATATATTTCTAAAGCCAAAGACAAGAAAGATTCATTTAGATTAATGGGGTTTGGTCATCGAGTATACAAGAACTTTGATCCAAGAGCTAAAATAATCAAGAAAGCTGCAGACGATGTGTTAGATGCTTTGGGTATAAATGATCCAGTACTAGATATAGCTAAACAACTAGAAACTGTAGCTCTGAAAGATCAGTATTTCGTAGATCGAGGCTTGTATCCAAATGTTGACTTTTATTCTGGTATAATTTATCGAGCCCTGGGAATACCTACAGATATGTTTACCGTGATGTTCGCATTAGGAAGGTTGCCAGGCTGGGTTGCTCAATGGAAAGAAATGCGTGAAAATGGAGATCCTATTGGCCGACCTCGTCAAGTATACATTGGCTCTAATGAACGAAGCTATATACCTATTGATAAACGCTGAAACAATTATTTTTTATAAAAAGGTCGAGCATTGCTCGGCCTTTTTTTATTACTTTGGTTGTTTATTTTACACCATTTACTAAATAATTGAACTTATAATTTGAAGTTTATAATTTTTTATTCCATGTTACAATGAATGTTTTAGAAGTTCAGTCCATAAGTAAATCATATAGAGGTCATAAAGCCTTAGATAAAGTTAGTTTGACAGTTCCTAAAGGTAAGATATTTGGTCTTTTAGGACCAAATGGAGCCGGTAAAACGAGTCTGATTCGTATCATTAATCAGATAACAATGTCGGACTCAGGAGGAATATTATTTGAGGGAGACCCTTTGGGATCTCAACACATTTCTCATATAGGATATCTACCTGAAGAAAGAGGTTTATATAAAAAAATGAAAGTTGGCGAGCAGGCTTTATATTTAGCTCAGCTAAAAGGCTTGTCAAACAACGATGCTAAATTAGCTTTAAAGATTTGGTTTGAAAGATTCGAAATTGAAGATTGGTGGGATAAGAAAGTAGAAGATCTTTCAAAAGGAATGGCACAGAAAATTCAGTTTATTACTACGGTTTTACACAACCCGAAACTATTAATTTTTGATGAACCCTTTTCAGGTTTTGACCCAATTAATGCTAACCTTATTAAAGATGAGATTGTAGCCTTAAAAGAAAAAGGTACATCTATTATTTTTTCAACTCACAGAATGGAATCAGTTGAGGAAGTTTGTGATCACATTGCACTCATTGATAAGTCGAAGAAAATTTTAGATGGCCCAATAGACCAGATCAAAAATGAATTTAAACAATCTATATATCAGATCGAATTCTCCTCTACTAACTTGGATTTTTTAAATCATCTTCCCGAACAATTTTGTATTGTAAGTAAGAAATCAAATCAATTAGAAATCAAAATTAAAGATTCTCTTTCTCCCTCTGATTTAATTCGTTTTTTATTAAATCATTCTGATATTATATCCTTTAATGAAAGAATTCCTACAATCAACGAAATATTTATTAGAACCGTTAAAGAAAACAAATGATGAATAAGATTTTTTTAATTTTGAAACGAGAGTACCTCTCAAGGGTCAGGAAAAAGTCTTTTATAGTAATGACTATCCTTGGCCCTTTATTAATGGCGGGATTAATTTTAGCACCTATTTTAATTACAAGTTCAGACAGGGAAGAGAAAAAGATATGGATTTGTGATGAGTCAAATCTGTTTGCATCTAAATTTGAAAATTCTGATGTACTATCTTATCTTATTATGACAGATTCTATTGAATTATTAAAGGAATCCTTCGCTAATAGTGAAGCCTCTGCTTTGGTTTATATTCCTCAATCTACTGACGATAATTTTGATTCTTTAGAGTCATCTGTGACTGTCTTTGCTCACAAACCACTTAGCTTTTCTGAGAGTAAATCTATTTCAAGAAATATTGAGTCTGGAATTGAAGCCTTAAGGCTTAAAGACCAAGGTTTATCAAGAGAACTTCTAAATGAGATTAAATCTCGAGTCAATCTATCAACAGTAATGTTAAGTGGGGGTGGGGGTGAGAAAATTAGTTCTACTGAAATTAGTACTGCGTTAAGTTTGATTGGGGGTTTGCTTATTTATATTTTTATATTTTTATATGGTTCGATGGTTATGAGAGGAGTCATGGAAGAGAAGTCAAATCGGATTGTTGAAATTATCATTTCATCTGTGAAGCCTTTTCAATTGATGATGGGTAAAATTATTGGAATAGCATTGGTCGGTTTTACTCAAATTGCTCTTTGGGTAGTATTAACTTTTGGAATTAATTCCTTGGTGATTAGTCTCATTCTAAATCCCAACGATTCAAATTCGAATGAACTAGTCAAGGGTTCAAATAAACTTATTGGTCATAGCATTAATAATGAAAGTGAAGGAGTAGATTTTATTCTTACCCAATTAACATCAACCAATTTAAATTTTTTGATTATAATGTTTCTATTTTATTTTGTTGGAGGATATTTAATGTATGGAGCATTATTTGCTGCTCTGGGTTCAGCTGTAGATTCAGAGGCGGATACGCAGCAGTTTATATTACCTATTACACTTCCGTTGATTTTTTCTATTATTGCTTTACAAACAATTATTGAAAATCCAGACAGTAGCTTGGCTTTTTGGTGTTCTATTATTCCATTTACTTCTCCAATCGTAATGATGGGAAGACTCCCCTTTGACCCACCAGTATGGGAGGTTTTATTGTCGATGTTCCTTTTAGTTGTCGGTTTTATTTCTACAAGTTGGATTGCCGGACGAATTTTTAGGGTAGGAATTCTGATGTATGGACAAAAAGTTAATTATAAGACTTTATTCAAATGGATAAGACAGAGTTAAACACCTCCTTAATTGGGGTTATTGATCTAGGAACTAATACTTTTAACCTTCTCATTGCTGAGGTATGGAAAGATAACTACAGAGTTATTCACAAAAAGAAAATATCCGTCAAACTCGGCGAGGCAGGTATCTCGAAAAATTTCATTTCACCTATTCCCTTCCAACGTGGTTTGGATGCATTAAGAAAGTATAAAAGAATTCTTAAATCAAAGTCTGTTGACTGCTTTTATGCAGTCGCAACTTCCGCTATTCGAAGTGCTGCAAATGGGCATGAATTTGTTGAAAAAGTATATTCTGAACTGCAGATTAACATTAATATAATTGATGGAGACAGAGAGGCTAATTTAATTTATCGAGGAGTTCGTCAAGCATTAGACCTTGGTGAAAAGCCTAAATTAATTGTCGATATAGGCGGAGGAAGTACAGAATTCATTATTGCCAATAGACAAGAAGATTTTTGGAGAAAGAGTTACCAATTAGGTGTAGCAAGACTTTTAGATGTTTTTCAGCCCAAAGATCCTATTACCATTAAAAATGTAAATGAAATTGACGCTCACTTATTTGAAACCCTTCAGGAAATGATTCAAATGTGTAAAGCTTATGAAATAGATTCTATGGTCGGCTCTTCAGGTTCTTTTGATACCTTAGCAGAAATGATATCGTGTAAAAAAGAAAGTAATAACTCTTGGGGAAATGACATTTTTTATGAGTTTCACTTTGATGATTATAGTGAGGTGCAAAGATTAATTTATTCTTCTAGTCTAGAGGAGCGATTAAAAATGGAAGGACTAGTTCCTATGAGAGCTGATATGATTGTTGTGAGTGTTATTTTTATAAATTTTCTTTTAAATGAACTTCCGATTCATCATATGTATCTGTCTTCTTACGCTCTTAAAGAAGGTTTAATAAAAACATTAATAACAAATTCCAACGGATGGCAAAAATCCTTATCATAGAAGACGAAAAGGCAATTAGAAATGTTCTTTCAAGTATTATCCTTGACGAAAATAAGTCTTTCGAAATAGATATGGCAGATAACGGACTAGAAGGTTTTGAAATGATTAAAGAACACCACTATGATCTTATTTTATGTGATATAAAAATGCCGAAAATGGATGGTATTGAAGTCCTCCATAAAGCACTAAAACTTTATCCTGAACTTATTATTATTATGATTTCAGGTCATGGTGATATTGAAACTGCTGTAGATTGTGTTAAAAGCGGAGCTTTTGATTTTATATCAAAACCACCCGATCTTAACCGGTTGCTATCAACTGTAAGAAAAGGACTAACCCGCGAAATGTCACTAGTTGAAAATAAAGTCTTGAACAAAAAAGTGTCAAAAAATTATCAAATGATTGGTAATTCTCCTGCACTTCAGAAAATAAATGAAATGATAGATTTAGTTGCTCCAACTGATGCACGCGTTTTGATTATTGGAGAAAATGGAACAGGAAAAGAGCTGATTGCTCACTCTATTCACCAGAAAAGTAATCGAAATAGTGCCAATATTGTTGAAGTAAATTGTGCGGCGATTCCGTCAGAATTAATTGAATCTGAGCTTTTTGGTCACGAGAAAGGTGCTTTTACATCGGCAATTAAACAAAGAAAAGGAAAGTTTGAAGTAGCAGATGGTGGAACATTATTCTTGGATGAAGTTGGCGATATGAGTTTAAAGGCTCAGGCTAAAGTCTTGAGAGCTCTTCAGGAGCATAAAATCTCTAGAGTAGGTAGTGACAAAGAAATTAGTGTCAATGTCAGAGTACTTGCTGCTACCAATAAGAATTTAATCGATGAAATTCAAGCGGGTAATTTTAGAGAAGATTTGTATCATCGCCTAGGGGTTATTTTAATTTATAATCCATCTTTGAAAGATCGGATTATTGATATACCCTTGTTAGTTAAATATTTTAATTCACAAATTTGCACAGAATATGGAGTACAAGAAAAAATCTTTTCGAATAGTGCATTGATTCAATTAAAGGATTATTCATGGTCTGGAAATATAAGAGAACTTCGCAATGTTATAGAGCGTTTAATTATCCTTTGTCCAGAAAAAATAACAAAAAAAGAAGTAATACAATTTTCAGGAAAAATATAAAAAATGGAATTACCTAAATTTTTAGTTGGAGATTCGACTGATGCTCCGGATACAGTATTTATTATTCATACAGAGGTGCCAAGATTCGTACTTAATCTGGATACGGATGAAATAAAGTGGTTAGATGAAGATTTATCTAAATTACTTGGTACAGATGATGAATCTGAGTTAACTACTATGATTAGCAGTCTTGTTTCGGAAGCCGATGATTTTTATCAGCGAGAAATAGACAGATACGATCAGCTAGAAGACTAGTTAAAAAATATTTGTTATACTCTTAATGCTGAATAAGTATTTATAGTTCTGTCAACTTTTTTTAATAAACCTTGCAATACATTTCCAGGTCCGACTTCAGTAAAACTTGAAGCACCGTCTTTGATCATTTGTTCCATAGTCTGCGTCCAACGAACTGGAGCAGTAAGCTGAGATATTAAATGTTTTTTTATTTTTTCTGGATCTTTGATTGCTTTAGCCACAATGTTTTGATAAACAGAACAAGTAGGTTTGTTGAAAACGGTATTTTCAATAGCGTTAGCTAATTCTGCTCTTGCGGGTTCCATAAGTGGTGAGTGGAATGCTCCTCCAACAGGAAGTACTAGAACTCTTCTAGCTCCAATTTCTTTTAATTTTTTACATGCATTATTGACTGCTTCAACTGTCCCTGAGATTACTACTTGTTTTGGGCAATTGTAATTTGCTGTGACCACCATACCATTAGATTTTTGGCAAATATCTTCGACAATTTTGTCATCTAAACCTAAAATAGCTGCCATTGAAGAAGCTTGATTTTCACAAGCAGTTTGCATAGCAAGACCTCGTTTAGAAACCAATTTTAGTCCGTCTTCAAATGACAAAACACCAATAGCTGAAAGTGCAGAAATTTCACCTAGTGAGTGTCCTGCAACCATATCTGGCGTAAAGTCATCTCCCATGACTTTAGCCAAGATAGTGGAATGTAAAAATATTGCTGGCTGGGTGACTTTAGTTTGCTTTAAATCAATAGTTTCTCCAAAGAACATGATGTCTGTGATTCGAAATCCAAGAATTACATTGGCTCGATCAAACATTTCTTTTGCTAGAGTTGATGATTCGTATATATCTTTTCCCATTCCTGCAAATTGGGTACCTTGACCCGGAAACATATATGCTTTCATAATAAGTAGCTATTGTAAAATTATAATTTGAGTTAGTTATAATTATATTAGACTCATGAACTCTTGACGAGTAATGTCATTGTTTAAAAATGCTCCTGAAAATGCGGATGTGGTAGTAAGTGAATTTTGCTTTTGAACACCACGCATTTGCATACACAAATGTTGTGCCTCAATACAAATAGCAACACCTTTGGGCTTAAGTGTAATTTCTATACAATCTCGAATTTCATTTGTAAGCCTTTCCTGAACCTGAAGCCTTCTGGAGAAAGCATCTACTAATCTAGGAAATTTACTTAATCCTACAATATGACCGTTTGGGATATAAGCAATATGGCATTTACCAAAGAATGGTAGCATGTGGTGCTCACACAAAGAGTACACCTCTATATCACGCACAATGACCATATCATCATATTTTTCTGCAAACATAGCAGATTTTAAAATTCCACCTGGATCTATTTCATATCCTTGGGTTAGAAATTGCATTGCCTTAGCAACACGTTCAGGTGTTTTTAATAATCCCTCCCTAGATGGATCTTCTCCAATATTTTTTATAACTTCTCTATAATGAATGGAAAGTGAATCCGTAGATTGCTTGTCATAGTGTTCAATTTTTTTATAGCCCATTTTTTTCTCCAAAATATTCAACAAAATTATTTTCAGTTTCAAACACTTTTACACAATGTAATGAAACTCCCATGTCTTTTACAGGAGCTTCTAGCTGATTCCAAATCCCGACTACCAATGCTTCGGTAGAAGGAATTTTATCTTTCATAAAATCCACCTCTAAATTCAAGTTTTTGTGATCAAGTTTTCTCACAACTCTTTCTTTAATGATAGGACTTAGATCTTTTAGATTTAAAACAAATCCAGTTTCAGGATTTACATTTCCTTTAACAGTAACGAACAATTCAAAATTGTGTCCATGCCAATTAGCGTTTGAACACGGACCAAAAACATCCATATTTCTTGCATCATCCCAATCTGATCTGAATAGTCTGTGTGCAGAACTGAACCTTTCTCTTCGTGTAATATAAACCATACTTTAATAATTTAGCGTACAAAGATAACGAATAGATTAATTATGAGGCCTTTTTGTTAAAGCAATAAATGTATTTTAGTTGTGTTTATTTATTTTATTAATGTTTTTTTTATTCATTTCAACGTATCTTTGAGTGATGAAAATATTAATTGTATCTGCTACTTATAAAGAAATCAGTCCCTTATTTGAAGAACAATCTTTAACAAAAAATGTCTCAAAACATTATTATTCCACAAGATTTTTGTCAAACCATATTGACGTTTTAATTACTGGTGTTGGAATGGTTGCAACAAGTTTTTATTTGACTAAAACATTATCAATCAATACTTATGATAGAATTATTAATGTTGGTATTGCCGGAGCTTTCAATAAATCTTTCGTTATGGGTTCTGTTTATGAAGTTGTAAAAGATCAGTTTTCTGAAATTGGTGCAGAGAATGGTTCTGAATTTTTAAGTCACCTCGACATTGGCTTTTCAGAATTCAATGAATTCCCTTTTGAATCTGGTTTTTTGCTCAATAGAGATTCTTTTATTTCTTCTATTTTTCCAAAGGCTAATTCTATTACAGTAAATAGAGTCCATGGATGTAAAGAAGAGATTACCAAAGTTAAACTTCAATTTAGCCCAGAATTGGAAACGATGGAAGGAGCTGCTTTTTTTTATGTATGTAAAATGCTTAGTGTCCCATGTGTTCAACTGCGAAGTGTTTCAAACTTCATAGAAGAAAGAAATAAAACTGCTTGGAATATCCCTTTAGCAGTAGATTCTTTAAATAAAGCACTGATAAATATATTGACTAATGTCTAGACTTCGAATAGGATTTTCTCCATGCCCTAATGATACTTTTATTTTTGATGGTCTTGTTCATGGCAAAATTGACACAGAAGGTATAGAATTTGAGCCCTATTTGGCAGATGTAGAAGAATTAAATAAAATGGCTTTTGAAGGGGTTTTAGATATTACTAAGTTGAGCTATCATGCATTTTTTCATGCTTTAGAGACTTATGTTATGTTGGATTCTGGATCTGCCTTAGGTAATAATTGTGGCCCTATTTTGATTAAAAATCGTGGTCAGAAGAGTCTTAATAAAAATGATTTAATTGCCATACCAGGTAAATATACTACAGCTAACTTTTTATTAAATTATACTTATCCTTACCCAAAAATGTGCAAGAAAATGTTGTTTTCTGATATAGAAAAAGCTTTGGAAACAAATGAAGTTTCTGCTGGCCTCATTATTCATGAAAATCGCTTTACATATCAAGATAAAGGTTTTGAGAAAGTTAAAGATTTAGGAGCATATTGGGAGCAAAATACAGGAATGCCTATTCCTTTAGGAGGTATAGCCATTAAAAGAAGTATAGACAGATCTCTACAAGAAAAAGTCCAGCGACTTGTTCGTATGAGTATAGAATTTGCTAGAGAAAACCCGACTGAAAGTTATGATTTTGTAAGGGACCATGCACAAGAAATTGATGAAAACGTAATACAAAAGCATATTAATTTGTATGTAAATGATTATAGCATTGCACTTGGAGAAATCGGTAAATCAGCGATAATTAAAATGTACAATTTTTCTATTGATAATCATTTAACCATAGCATCGAATAAAGATTTATTTCTTTAGGAAAGTTAACTTTAACACTAATCAAATTCAACAAATGAAAAAACTTTTTACCGTAATGTTTGTCTTAGTTTTATCTAGTTCTAACTTATGGTCACAAGAAATCCATAGCATGGCTAATAAACATACAAATCGACTAATCAACGAAACGTCTCCTTATCTTCTTCAACATGCTTATAATCCAGTAGACTGGTACCCATGGGGAGAAGAAGCGTTTGAAAAAGCAAGGGAAGAAAACAAATTGGTTATTCTTAGTATTGGATACTCTGCCTGCCACTGGTGCCATGTAATGGAACACGAAAGTTTTGAGGATGATTCGGTATCTATTGTGATGAATCAACGATTTATTAATATTAAAGTTGATAGAGAGGAAAGACCTGATGTAGATCAAATTTATATGAATGCAGTTCAATTAATGACTGGCCGTGGAGGTTGGCCTCTGAATTGTATTATTTTACCTGATGGAAGACCTCTTTGGGGGGGCACATATTTTAGAAAAGATAAGTGGATAGAGCAAATTAATAGTGTTGCAAATTTTTATTCATCACAACCTGATAAAGCAAATCAATATGCAGATAAACTCACCCAAGGAATTCGAGCATCTGAATCGTTCAGCTTGAAAGACAATACTCAGGATTTCACCACTAGCCAATTAAATAATGCATATAAAATCTGGACGGAGCATTTTGATAACGAAGAAGGAGGCCCTGATAGATCTCCTAAATTCCCAATTCCTAACAATTACCAATTCCTTTTAAAATATGCACATTTGAATAATAATAATGAAGCTCTTCAGCATGTTAAACTAACTCTTGACAAAATTGCATTTGGGGGGATATACGATCATTTAGGCGGAGGGATTAGTAGATATTCTACAGATAATTTGTGGAAAGTACCTCACTTTGAAAAAATGCTTTATGACAATGCACAGATTGTGAGTTTATATTGTGAAGCCTACAAGAAATTTATGGACGAGAATTATAAAAATTTAGTATTAGGCACACTTGAATTTATTGAACGAGAGCTTATGTCTAATGAATTTGCTTTTTATTCTTCTTTAGATGCAGACAGCGAGGGAGAAGAAGGGAAGTTTTATGTTTGGAAAGAAGAGGAGTTGATATCTCTACTTGGTGAAAATTATTTTGTTTTTGCTGACTATTATAATATAAATGAAATTGGATATTGGGAAAATGATCAGTTTATTCTTCTAAGGAAAGATTCAGAAAAAGCTATTGCAGAGAAAAATGATATAAGCCTAATGGAGTTGAGAAAAAAAATGTCTGCCTCCAAAAAAATATTGATGGAGGTTCGATCTAATCGAATTCGTCCTGGATTAGATGACAAAAGCCTCACCTCTTGGAACGGATTAATGTTAAAAGCATATGTGGATGCCTACCTTACTTTTGGTAATGAACGATTCCTAGATATAGCCTTGAAAAATGCAAATTTCATATTGGATAAACAGCTTGGAAAGGACGGAGCATTAAACCATTCATATAAAAATGGCAAATCTACTATAAATGGATATTTAGAAGATTATGCTTTTGTGATAGATGCTTTTTTAAAATTATATGAAGCTACTTATGATTCTCACTGGTTGACCAAAGCAGATAAATTGACTAATTACTGCTTGGCTCACTTTTACGACGAAAAATCGGGAATGTTTTACTTTACATCCGACAAAGATTTAGATTTGATTGCCAGGAAAATGGAGGTTACAGACAATGTTATTCCCGCATCTAATTCCGTGATGGCAAATAATATGTTTCTTCTTAGCTTACTTCTTCTAAATGAAGATTATAAAGATAAATCTATGCAAATGCTCAATAATGTGATCGAGCAATTGGATAACTATCCTTCTGGATATTCTAATTGGATGAACTTACTTCTTTCTCAAGTTTACCCTTTTTACGAAGTAGTTATCTATGGAAAAAAAACTCCTCAGTTTGCTTTGTCTTTACACAAAGAATTTATACCAAATAAGATTTTAAGTGGGAGTATAAATTTTAGTAAGCTACCTCTATTTGAAAACAGATATTTAAAAGGTCAAACCCGTATATTTGTATGTGAAAACAAGGTTTGCGAAATGCCAACCAATGAAGTAGAACAAGCTATTGAAATAATGAATAAATAAAAGATTATGATTGTAGTTACTGGAGCTGCCGGTTTTATTGGTTCTTGTATGATTGCTAAATTAAATAAAGAAAACTTCAAGGACATTATATTGGTTGACGACTTTTCTAGAAAAGACAAAAACAAAAACCTAGTTGGGAAGGAGTTTACAGATAGAGTACATCGAGATGATTTCTTTGATTGGCTTGAAAATAATGAGACTAGAGTTCAATTTATTTTTCATCTGGGAGCTCGAACTGATACTAGTGAATTTGATGTTTCGATTTTTGATTCTTTGAATTTAAATTATTCAAAACAAATGTGGAATGCTTGTGTCAAGTTTGGTATTCCATTATTATACGCCTCTTCAGCAGCAACCTATGGTAGAGGCGATAAAGGCTATGATGATCGACATGAATTACCAGAATTATTGAGACCTTTAAATCCATATGGTGAGTCAAAGAATAATTTTGACAAATGGGTCTTAACTCAGAACCAGGAGCCTTACTTTTGGGCAGGCATTAAATTCTTTAATGTTTATGGTCCAAATGAGTATCATAAAGGAAGAATGGCTTCGGTTGTTTTTCACACTTATGTCCAGGTTAAAGAACGGGGTTCTATGAAATTATTTAAATCACATCGACCTGATTTTAAGAACGGAATGCAATTGCGTGATTTTATTTACGTAAAAGATGTGACAGA
>MDTC01044939.1_pt1 | contig 13205 bp, 14 predicted proteins | sample 811181 | NCBI WGS metagenome assembly MDTC01 (sample SAMN05326644, study PRJNA326480) | marine metagenome | isolation source: seawater | place: Pacific Ocean: North | collected 2011 | reverse complement strand
TGAGGGTGTAATTAATAATTTAGAAAGAAGATATCTTGAAACTGATAGTGATTGGAAAAGAGAGGAAATTGCCCAATATCAATCTGATACAAAATGTGAAAGATGCAACGGTCATAGACTTAAAGATGAAGCGCTTTGTGTTAAAATCAATGGATTGCATATAAGTGAGGTTACTGAAAAGTCGATTTCAGATGCAGCTGAATGGTTTGAAAATTTAAAGAATAATCTTGATAAAAGACAAATAAAAATTGCTGAACATATTTTAAAAGAAATAAATGAAAGGTTAAATTTTCTATTAAATGTTGGCCTTGATTATCTTACTTTGTCTAGAGAGTCTGGAACTTTATCAGGTGGAGAAGCTCAAAGAATTAGGCTTGCATCACAAATTGGATCAGGACTTACTGGTGTATTATATGTTTTAGATGAACCTTCCATTGGTCTTCATCAAAAAGATAATGTTAAACTTATAAATGCTTTAAAAAGATTAAGAGATTTAGGAAATACAGTAATAGTTGTAGAACACGATACAGAAACTATGGAAAATGCAGATCACATAATTGATTTAGGTCCTGAAGCAGGTAATAATGGTGGTGAAATAGTTGCTCAAGGAACTTTTAAAGAAATTAGTCAAAACAAAAACAGCATAACTGGCAAATACCTTTCTAATAAACTTAAAATAAAAATTCCTGAAAAAAGAAGATTAGCTAAAAATGGTAGATTTTTAGAGATTACAGGAGCATCTGGAAATAATTTAGATAATGTTAATCTTAAAATACCATTGGGAAGCTTAACTTGTGTTACCGGTGTTTCAGGTAGTGGTAAATCAACTCTTATTTTACAAACTTTATACAACGCTTTAAATTTAACTTTAAATAATAATAAATCTAGAAAAATACCAAAACCTTTCAAAGGTTTTAAGGGTACTGAACTTGTTGATAAGATTATTGACATAGATCAATCACCAATTGGAAGAACACCTAGATCTAATCCTGCTACATATACAGGTGCCTTTGGTCCTATTAGAGATTGGTTTACCAATTTACCTGAGTCAAAAACAAGGGGATATAAACCTGGAAGATTTTCTTTTAATGTCAGAGGTGGTAGATGTGAAGCATGTGAAGGTGATGGTGTTATTACTTATGAAATGCACTTTCTCCCTGATGTATATATACAATGCGACGAGTGTAAAGGAACTCGTTATAATCGAGAAACTTTAGAAATTAAATTTAAAGATAAAAGCATTGCAGATGTTTTAAATATGACTGTTGATGAAGGATGTGAGTATTTTGAAAATATTTCAAATATAAAAACAAAGCTGCTAACTTTAAAAAAAGTTGGTTTGGGATATATAAAAATAGGACAACAAGCCACAACTCTCTCTGGTGGAGAGGCTCAAAGGATAAAATTAGCTAAAGAACTATCAAAAAGATCAACTGGAAGAACAATGTACATTTTAGATGAACCAACTACAGGGCTCCATCAACATGATATAAAAAAATTATTGGAAATTCTTCATACTTTTGTTGCTTTAGGTAATACAGTTGTTGTAATTGAGCATAATCTTGATGTAATTAAAACTGCAGACTATATTGTAGACATGGGTCCTGAAGGTGGGGTTAAAGGTGGAAAAATTATCGCAGAGGGTAAACCAGAGGAAATTTGTAAAATTAATGAGAGTTATACTGGTAAATTTTTAAAACCTCTTTTAAATTAAAAAAAATACATTGTTATCTCAGTTGAAATTAGTATATTTAACTTATGGGCAATTTACTTTCATCTTTATCAAAAACCATACATGCTTCGTTGGCATTAGCTATAATCTTATTTTTAGGTCTATTTTATCAAAATGATGGATTTAGCTTTGACAGACTTTTTTGGAGTTGGATCGCAAGATATACACACGTAGTTGTTGGTATTATGTGGATTGGGTTACTTTGGTATTTCAATTTTGTTCAAATTCCAAATATGAGCAAGATACCAGATGAACAAAAACCAGCTATTGGAAAAGTTATAGCTCCCGCTGCACTATTTTATTTTAGATGGGCTGCAGCTTTTACAATTTTATCAGGTTTAATTTTAGCTGGATTAAATGGATATCTTCATGACTCAATGACATTAAGCATTGGCTCAGGAATACCTAAACATACTGCAATTGGAATTGGTATGTGGTTAGGTATTATTATGGCTTTTAACGTTTGGTTTGTAATTTGGCCAAATCAAAAAAGAGCTTTAGGAATTGTTGAATGTGAGCCTGAATTGAAAGCCAAGTCAGCAAGAACAGCAATGCTATTTTCTAGAACAAATACATTGCTTTCATTACCAATGCTGTTATCAATGGTGGCTGCTCAAAATTTATATTAGTTATTCTCTTTTTCTCTTAAAACAGTTTTTTGTGAAACTTTTAATCTGACTAATACTGTATTTGCAATATATATAGATGAATAAGTTCCAAAAATAACACCAAAAATCATAGCTAAAGAAAAGCCTTTTAAGATCTCACCACCAAAAAAGAATATAGATAGTAAAGCCAATAATGTTGTTATTGAAGTAATTAATGTTCTAGAAAGAGTCTCGTTAATTGAAATATTAGTTAGTTCATAAATTTTTATATCAGAATATTTTCTTAAATTTTCTCGGACTCTATCAAAAATTACAACTGTATCGTTCATTGAATAACCAACAATGGTTAAGACTGCAGCAATTATTGATAAATTAATTTCAAGCCCAAGTAATGAAAACAATCCTAGAGTTACAATCACATCATGAAAAAGCGCTAGTATAGCGCCCAGACTAAATTGCCATTCAAATCTAATCCAAATATAAATAAGCATTAAAGCTAAAGCCACTGAAATTGCTATAACGCCTGATCTTAATAATTCAGAACTTACTTTTGGACCAACATTTTCTACCCTTCTAAAGTTGAAATTATTTCCAAAGGATTTTTCTAAGTTAGTTTTAATTATTTCAATAACATTTTTGTTACTATTGTTTTCAAATTTAATTAAAAAATCAGTTTCATTTCCGAAATTTTTTACTGAAATATCTCCTAAATTCATCTGGTTAAGATTATCTCTTAATGAGGAAGTATTAATTTTCACATCTGATGATCGCAGTTCAATTAGTGTTCCACCTTTAAAATCTATTCCAAAATTTAAACCTTTAATTACTAAAAATAATAAAGAAATCACAACTAGAGAAATAGAAAGAATATTAAATTTGTTATAGTATTTGTTGAAAGCTATCATTTAAATTAGTCCTTCTTTTTCTTTATTCTTTGAAACATACAAAACAGTTAATAATCGAGCTATAAAATATACAGAAAAAAGTGTAGTAAAAATTCCTACCCCCAGTGTTAACGAAAAACCTTTTATTGGACCTGACCCCATAAAAAACAAGATTATCGCGGCTAATAATGTTGTTATATTTGCATCAAGAATGGCTGTTCTTGATTTAGTATAACCACTATCAAATGCTATTAAATTATTTTTTTCGTTTCTTAATTCTTCTTTTATCCTTTCGAAAATAAGAACGTTGGCATCAACAGCCATACCAACGGTCAAAATTATTCCAGCAATACCAGGTAAAGTTAACGTTGCTTCAAACATTGTTAATACACCAACTAAAAGGAATAGGTTTATAATCAAAGCTATATTAGTAATTAATCCAAATATTTTATATTTAAAAAAAATGAACAAGATAACAAGAACAAATCCAATCATTAAAGCTATCATGCCAGCATTAATAGAATCTTGACCCAAGTCTGGACCAACAGTCCTTTCCTCAATGATATTCAATGGAGCAGGTAACGCACCAGATCTTAATAATAAAGCAAGATCAGTAGCTGACTGAAAAGTAAAACCACCACTTATTTGACCAGATCCACTAGCAATTGTGTCTCTAATAACAGGGGCACTTATAATTTTTCCATCTAAAACTATTGCTAATTGTTTTCCAATACCAGTTGAAGTCGCTTTACCAAATCTTTTAGCACCAACTCTATCAAGGTTAAAAGAAACAACTGTTTCATTAGTTTCGTTATTCATTCTTGGCTGTGCATCTAAAAGATTATCCCCACTTAAAATAATTCTTTTACTAACCATTGCCTCTTCTGAGCTATCTTCATATTTTAGTTTTTCAGCACCAAAAGAGTCCTCATTATCATTAGTGACAAATCTAAAAGTTAAATTTGCTGTTTTACCAAGTAATGACTTTATTCTCATAGGATCACCTAATCCTGGTAGCTCAACTAAAATTCTATCATTACCTCGTTTGAGAATATTTGGTTCGTTCGTACCAATTTCATCTATTCTTCTTCTTACTATTTCTAAAGCTTGATCTTGTGATGAAGTTTTAAGTTCAATCAATCCTTGCTTTGAAAAGTTAACAATAAAAATATTATTTTCGTTAGTTATTTCTAATTGGTGTGATTTAAATCTTGGATAATAAGGATTAAGATCACTTTTCTCATCGATAAATTCATCTATTACTCTTTGTTTAAATTGTTCATCAGCTGAAAATGAAATTTTCTGATTTAAAAGTTTTACATTAGTAATCTTAATTTTCTTATCTTTAAAATAGTTTCTAATTGTAATTGTTAAATTTTGAAGTTTCTGCTCTAATACAGGTGAATTATCAATTTCAAGTAATAGATATGAACCACCTTGCAAATCTAAACCAAGATTAATTTTTTTATTTAATAAATCATTACTTAATTTAAAAAAATTAGATGAGGCAAATAAAATAAAAAATAAAGAAATTATCGAAACAAAAATTATTCTTGTTTTTGAAAAGTATAACACTTTATTAAAATGAAATTTATTTTTTAGTTTCTTGTGAATTCATTAAACTCTGAATGCCTGTACCTCTTACTACTTCTACAGTAACATTTTCAGCTATTTCAACTTCAACTTTGTCGTTATCAATAACTCTAGAGATTGTTCCAGTAATTCCACCTGATGTAACAATTTTATCTCCTTTTTTAAGGCCCTCAACCATCGCCTTATGTTCCTTAACTTTTTTTTGTTGAGGTCTTATTAAGAAAAAATAAAAGATAACAAAAATTAGTATTAATGGTATAAATTGACCTATTCCTGAACTTTCCATAAAACTCCTTGATTAAAAATGAATATTTATACCATCTATTGAGTTAAAACAACTTTATTTGAGCGAAATCTTTTCTAAATTGTTCATATAAGGTCTAAGTACTTTTGGAATTGTTATTGAGCCATCTTTTTGTTGATAATTTTCTAAAATAGCAATAAGGGTTCTTCCAACTGCTAATCCACTACCATTCAGAGTGCCGACGTAAAGTGTTTCTTTTTTTTCATTCTTATACCTTGCTTTCATTCTTACGGCCTGAAAAGTAGAGCATGATGAACAAGATGAAATTTCTCTATATTTATTTTCAGAAGGAAGCCAAACTTCAATATCATAAGTTTTTTCCGCACTAAAACCCATATCCCCACTGCATAATATTATTTTTTTATATGGCAATTCTAAAAGATCTAAAATTGTTGTTGCACAGTTAGTCATTCTTTCTAATTCTTCTAAACATTTTTCTTGTTCAACTATACTCACCATTTCAACTTTATAAAATTGATGTTGTCTAATCATACCTTTTGTATCTTTACCATAACTACCAGCTTCTTTTCTAAAACAAGGTGTAGAAGCAACAAATCTCATTGGTAAAGATTCTAAATCTAATATTTTATCTTTAACTATATTTGTTAAAATTACTTCTGCAGTTGGTATTAAAAATTTTCTATCTGTTCCTTCTTCTAATTTTACTTCAAATTGATCATTTTCAAACTTAGGTAGCTGACCAGTTCCAAACATTGTATTTTCAGATGCTAATAATGGAGGTGAAATTTCTTCATAATTATTTTTTAAGATATGGGTATCTAGCATAAAGTTTGAAAGAGCTCTCTCAAGTAAAGCTAATTTATTTTTTACAAAAACAAATCTTGAACCAGTTGTTTTTGTTGCCAAATCAAAATCTAACATTTTTAAATTTTCACCTAATTCATAATGAGACTTAGGTTTAAAATCAAATTTAGGTAATTTGCCAATTCTGCTAAGTTCAATGTTGTCATTTTCATCTTTTCCATTTGGAACGTCATTATGAGGTATATTTGGAATATTAGATAAAATTTTTTCTAAATCTTCTTTTATTATTTTTTGTTGTAAGGATATGTTTTCTATATCTTCAGAAATTAATTTAGATTTAGCAAATAAAGATTTGTCTTTAGATTTTGAAATTTCTTTTTTTTCTTTCTCTAAGTTTTCTTTTTTTTGGATAAATTCTCTATTTTTTTTATCTAATTCTTCAAGATTGTTAAAATTTATATTAACCGATCTTTTTTCTAAAGCTTTTTTAAATTTATCAAAATCTTTTCTAATTTCTTTTAAATTATGCATCGGAATCTTTTAATTTTTTATTTTCTATAAATTTTACTGAAAAAATAGACAATTCATATAAAATTAATAATGGAATAGCTAAACCAATTTGCGTGATAGGATCTGGTGGAGTTAATAGAGCAGCAGTTGCAAATATAATTACAACAACATATTTTCTTCTTTTTTTTAAAAAATCAGAATTAACAACACCAACTCTTGCTAATAAACTTAAAACAACAGGTAATTGAAAACTTATTCCAAATGCAAAAATAAGTTTCATTACTAATGATAAGTATTCATTTACTTTAGCTTCAAGTTGAATCGGTAAATTTGTTGACAAACCTGAGCTCTCGAATGATAAAAAAAACTTAATTGCTAATGGCATTATTAAATAATAAACCAACATTCCTCCTAAGAAAAATAAAATTGGAGTTAAAATTAAATATGGTAAAATTGCTATTTTTTCATGTTTATAAAGACCGGGAGCTATAAACTTCCATATTTGCATTAATATAAACGGACAAGTTACAAAAAAAGCAGTAAAGAATGAAACTTTTAAATATGTTAAAAAAGTTTCTTGAAGAGCTGTAAATATTAATCTTCTATCGGATCCATCATTTTTAACTGCATTAGCAAAAGGTTCAACTAAAAAACCATATAAGTGCTCAGCAAAAAAATAACAGCCTGCAAAAAAAATTATTAAGAAAATAAAACTATGAATTAATCTCTTTCGTAGTTCTGCTAGATGACTAACGAAGCCACCTTCTTTTTCATCGTTATTCATCTTTTTTATCTTCTTTTTTTTCTATTTGATTATCTTCAATATCTATATTTGAAACTTCATTTTCTAAGTTGCTTATATATTTCTTTACAGTTCCAATCCATGAGCCAACCTTTTTTAACATTATTGGAAAATCTTTTGGTCCAAGCACGATAATTGCTATGGCCACAACAATTAAAATCTCAAACCAACCAATAGTAGGCATGTGATTTATTCTTTATTATTTGAATCTTGATTATTTGAATCTTGATTTTCGTCAGAAATATTTTTAGGCTTAGTGTCAGTCTCATCAGTAACATCTGATGCCATGCCTTTTTTAAAGCTTTTTATTCCTTTAGCAACGTCACCCATTAGGCTTGATATTTTTCCTCTACCAAAAAGTAATACAACAAGTATTACGACTATTGCTATTTGCCAAATTCCAATGCTCATAGAAAACTTATATCCTCTTTATGATTAATTTAAAAGTGCCTTTTTTTTAAAAAATTAAATTGAAGTTCTATTTACTATCTTCTGAATCGAGAGTGCTGCTTAGCATTTCATCAATATTTGAGTAAATGTCATCTTTTTTATCGTCTTGTTTTTCCTTATAGAATTTTCCTGTTCCAAAAATTGCATTATCAATATTTGTACTATCTATCAAGCCAGCCGCACCCAATTCATCTACAGTCGGTAAGTCAGATAATTTTTGTAGATTAAAATGACTTAAAAAATCATCAGTTGTAATGTATTGAATTGGTTTACCCGGAACATCTTTTCTGCCCCCTGGTTTTACCCAATTAAGTTCCATTAATATTTCAAGTGTATTGGTTCCAAAAGCAACTCCTCTAATTTCCTCAATTTCAGCTCTAGTTACTGGTTGGTGATAAACAATAATAGCTAAAGTTTCTATTGCGGCTCTAGATAATTTTTTTTCTACAGTTTTTTCTTGTGTCATTAAATTTGATAGATTTGGTGAAGTTCTGAAAGACCACTTTTTAGAAATACAAACTAAGTTTATTCCTCTATCAGAATATTCAGATTTCAATTTCAATAATACTTTTTCAACATCAGTCTTTTTGGAAATTTTATTTTCAATTGTGGTAATATCTAAAGGTTCAGCTGCAGCAAAAACTATTGCTTCTATTTCTTTTTCTACAGAAGAAAGTTTCGTAGGAAAATTTATAACATTATCTTTTTTTTTAACCTTTTTTTTTATCATTTATTTTCTCTTATATAAATATCATCAAAAAGTTCTTCTTGTTTAATTTTTAAATTACCCTCTTTTACAAGTTCTAAAGAACCAGCAAAAATACCTGCCTTACCTGTTCTTTTATATTTAGAGCTTTTCTTAAAATCCTTTGGAATTAAATCATCTAATTTTTTCCAATCTAGTAAGTTACCAAAAAACTCTTTAATAGTTTTTATACCCTCTTCAGTTGTAAACACTGGCAATTTAGGAATATTCATTCTTTGAAAATCTTTAGTCATAATTATTACTGAATAAGTTTTTAATAATTCAAATAAATTCACTTTATACTCACTATTATAAATTGGTCTAATACCAGATCTACTTCCCCTAGTTCTAATTTCTCTTCCTAATCTTTTTCTTTTAAGCATTTGTTCAGATAATAATCTAATCAGCTCTAGTTTTTTTAATTGCAATTTTAATCTTTCTGCAACTTCTTGAACTTTGAATTCTTCTTCTGGAGTTCCAGGCAATAATAATTTTGATTTTAAGTAAGCTAACCAAGTAGCCATCAACAAATATTCTGACGCAATTTCAAGATTAAGATTTTTTTCTTTTGTAATAAAGTTATGAAATTGATCAGCTAATTTTGTGATTGATATATCTTCTAAATTAACTTTTTGGGCCTTTGCGAGGTCTAGTAGGACATCTAATGGACCTTTGTAATTTTCAATATCTACTTTAAATAAAGTAGAATCATTTTTTATCATACGTAAATATTAGCTTAAAATTTTATAAAATTGTGATGTTTTTTTTGAAATAAACTTATTAATTAAAGGTGAATTTTTTCCAACTACTTCCATTTCTTTTAGATTTGCATTGCAATGTAAGGCTAGATTGCAACCTGCTTTAAACGTTTTGATTGTATTTTCTTTGAGAGTTCCTTTTAAGCTTTTCATAGATAAATCATCAGAAATTAATATATTTTTGAAACCAATTTTATTTCTAATTAACTTTATTAATTTTTTTGAATGAGTGACAGTATTTTTATCATCAATCTTTTTAAAAATGATATGTGCTGTCATTGCGAAAAAAGTTTTTTTATTTCTGAAAGGGACAAAATCTTTTTTTAATAAATATTTTTGATTTTTATTTATTATTGGAGTGAAATAATGGCTATCAACTTTAGCTAATCCATGACCGGGTATATGTTTCATTACAGTACCTATTCCATTTTCTTGAAAATATTTAATACAATAATCTCCTATTTTAGATACTATTTTTGGGTTATTTGAATAAGATCTATCTCCTATTATATTGGATGCTTTTTTCACTCTTAGATCTAAAACTGGAGAAGTATTTATATTTACTCCTATTAGTTTTAATAAATGTGAAGTTTTATCAACAAACAATTTATAAAAAAATTTAAATTCTTTAAAATTTTTAATGAATTTATTACCAAAAAACTCTGAAGAGAGATTATCGAATGAAATAATATTTTTTAATCTGTTAACACGACCTCCTTCTTGATCAATTAATATTGGGTAGTTTACATCATTAAAAATATTTCTTATTGAAGATGTTAACTTAAATGTTTGTTTAATACTCTTTATATTTCTTGTGAACAAAATTATACCCCAAGGTTTATATTTTTTTAAGAAAACTTTTTCTTTTGTAGTGAGAATTGTTGATTTAATTCCAACGATAAATGATCTACGATTATTCATTATTTTCTAATAATTTCCAAAAATTAAATTTTTTCTTTTTTTGGTTATTTGATTGTTCAACGTATTCAATAATATTTTTAGTATCATCATCTAAAACAGGTAAATTTTCTGCGTAAGTATTAATCTTTTTATCAATGTTAATTAAAGATCTATAAGAGTTTTTCTTATTTATATCTGAAAAATAATATTTCCCAGTTAAGAATAAAAAAAGAAAAATTATTAATACAAAAAATAAATATTTTATTTCTTTAAGCATTACATTTTTTCAGGAGTAGAAACTCCTACAATATCCATTCCTGTTTTGATTATATTGGAAATAATTTTTAAAAAAATTAATTTATCGTCTGTAATTTTTTTATGTTCATTTATAAATCTTTTATCTGGATTATCTTTTCCTAAATTCCAATAAGAATGAAATAAAGATGCAAGCTCATATAAATAGGTAGGAATTCTGTGAGGTTCAAGTTTATTGCTAGAAGCATCAATGCATTTAGGCCATTCAGATATTTTTTTTAAGATATTAATTTCATCATTTGAATATTGAAAACTATAATTATCTATTTTAATTTCAGATTTTAAATCTTTATCTAAATGTCTAAAAACAGAAGCTATACGTGCATAAGAATATTGAACATAATAAAGCGGATTATCTTTAGATTTTTCAATTACATTATCAAAATCAAAATCTAGCTCTACATCACTACTTCTATTAAGCATAATAAACCTGGTTGCATCTTTACCTACTTCATTAATTAAATCATCTACAGTTATATAATCACCTTTTCTTTTTGACATCTTAAAAGGCTTTTTATCTTTAATAAGTTTAACTAATTGACTTACTTTACAGATCAGTTTTCCTTTTGAATTTGATAGAGCTTCAACTGAAGAGGAAATTCTTTTAATATAACCAGAGTGATCAGCACCTAAGATATTTATCAAATAATCAAATTTTCTGTCTAATTTATTTTTATGATAAGCAACATCACTAGCAAAATATGTCCAAGCACCATCAGATTTTTGTAAAGCTCTGTCTTTGTCATCACCAAAATCAGTAGATCTAAAAAGTAATTGCTCTCGCTCTACCCATTTATCATTATCTTCACCAGCAGGAGCTTTAATTTTTCCCTTGTAAACAAATTTGTTTTTTTGAAGAAAATCAATAACTTTTTCAACTTCTTGATTGGTAACTAAGTTTTTTTCACTTATAAAATTATCATGACTTATTCCAAGGCTACTAAGATTTTTTTTAATCAATTTTAATGCTTCACCTATTGATAAGACGGTTAATTCCTCAGATATTTTATCAAAATTATTAAAATCTTTATCTTTATTTGTATTTATTATGTTTTGGGCAAAATCAATTAGATAATCTCCAGGATATAAATCTTCATTATCTAAAGGAAATGGTTCATTTAAAGTTAATTCTCTAATTCTATAATATACAGATTTTGAAAAATTTATAATTTGATTACCATAATCATTTACATAATATTCTTTTGTAACTTTATGTTTGTTAAATAATAAAACATTAGCAATTACATCTCCTAAAACCGCCCCTCGACAATGACCCACATGCAAAGGCCCGGTTGGATTGGCTGAAACAAATTCAACTAAAAAGTTTTTCTTTTTTTCTTTTGTATTTATTCCAAAATTTTGGGCATTCTTAATAATTTCTTTAACAAAATTAGTCCAAAAAATTGGTTCAAATTTAATGTTTATAAACCCTGGTTTTATTACTGATATATCTTGAATTAAGTCATCATTTTTTTTAATTTCTTCTACTAAAAAAGTGGCTAAATCGATTGGAGATTTTTTGTTTACCTTAGACAGAACCATTGCAACATTAGTTGAAATATCACTATCAAATTTAGGAGGAGGTATTTCTGCAGTAATACCATCAAGCTTATCAGGTAAAATTAAATTACCTTTTTTAGATAAATCCAATAAAATTTTTTTAATTTTATCTAAATATTGATCAAAAATATTCATTTAATATTATTATAAAGATTAATAGCATATCGATCAGTCATTCCTGATATAAAATCTGAAATTGCTCTAAACTTGTTTGTTGACATCTGTTCTTTTGAAAGAAATTTTTTTGGCTTTTGTTTAATTTTATTGAATAACTTTTTAATAATTAATTTTCCATTATTATTTTTATTTAATACATTCTTATTATTATACATTTTTGACTTTAAAAAAAATCTAATTTCATTTTCAGAATTTATAAGTTTATCAGAAAACTTTACCATTAAAAAAGATGTTTTGTTAATATCATTAAATGTTTTTATTTTATTTTCATTTAAATTTTTTTTAGTATTTTTTATAAGATCTTTAATCATTAAATCTATTGAATCTCGTATAATTTGATATGTTGCTATTTTATAATTTTGTTTACTTATCTTTTTCTTATATTTTTTGTAAATATCTCTAAAGAAATTAATTTCAATTAATTCTTCGAGTTTAAATAAATTTGCATTTATTCCATCTTGGATATCATGATTATTGTAAGCTATATCATCTGAAATAGCTGAAATTTGAGCCTCTAATGATGGATATGTATAAAAATTTATCTTTTTTTTGAAATTTTTAATACCTATTAGATTGTCAACTAAATCTAAATCATCTACTGGACCATTATGTTTTAAAAGTCCCTCAATAGTCTCAATAGAAAGATTTAACCCTTTAAACTTTAAATACTTATTTTCTAAAAACATTATTATCCTTAAAGTTTGTAAATTATGATCAAAACCGCCATGCTCTTCCATGCACTCGTTTAATGAATCTTCGCCTGCATGCCCAAAAGGTGTATGACCCAAATCATGTGCAAGACTTAGACATTCAGCTAAGTCCTCGTTAAGATTTAGATATCTAGCAATAGATCTTGCTATTTGAGCAACTTCAATTGAATGGGTTATTCTTGTTCGATAATGATCACCTTCCGTATTAACAAAAACTTGGGTTTTGTGTTTCAATCTTCTGAATGATGCACTGTGAATTATGCGATCTCTATCTCTTTGGAAAGGTGTTCTATATTTTGATGAAGATTCTTTATAAATTCTACCTTTGCTTTTAAATAGACCAATCTTTGAGTATTTTTTCATCCTTTAAAATTTAATATTAAGTATTATAT
>MDTC01139324.1_pt1 | contig 13207 bp, 15 predicted proteins | sample 811181 | NCBI WGS metagenome assembly MDTC01 (sample SAMN05326644, study PRJNA326480) | marine metagenome | isolation source: seawater | place: Pacific Ocean: North | collected 2011 | reverse complement strand
CTTCACAATGGCATAGTCAGTCATATGTTTGTACAGCTGGTCCGGATGCGGGTCTAGCCTTGCCTCGGCAAAGTTGCCCTTTTCGAACATGTTACTCAGCGGCACGATCACATTTCTATCCGATATGAGCACGTCCGCCTGCGAGTGCATGGCGTGGTTTCCGGTCCAGTAGCAGTCCTCCCCGCTGCCTCTGAAGCGTGCCTCACATCCGGACCGCGAACGCCCCTCGTTACAATGCCAGCTGATGGAATCTGGGACTGTCACGATTAGAAGGTCTTCGTTACCGAATGCTGCACGCTGGGGCGGAATCTCGTCCTGCTGGCCCGGGTCACCGCCGTTACGGGCGATTTTAAAGCTACCGTCGAGGGTTTTCTTTATGTCGAACGGCTGGTACTTGTTTGGCTGTCCGGGGACGCAGAGATTTGTTTCAATCTTCTCCGCTAGGTTACCCGAATTCGACATCTGTGTGTATGCTGTCTTCGGTATCAGAACCACAGTCTCCTTGGGCTTCGCAAGTGTCTGGTCAGCCGAGGAAAACTGACTGTTGACTTCCATATTATCTTGGCCGGTCAGAATCACGTTTTCTTTATGCTTGAGATGGCCTAGGCTTTCGTTATTGTTGAGAGGCGCATGTATTGAGGTCCGGGTGTTGAGTCCTATGGACGCAGCGACAGATTGAGGTATGACGCCTAATACTACCGGCTGCGAGCTGTTTGTCGTTTCCGAGGTGCCCAGTGGTACGTAGAATTGTGACACCCGCCGCCCGATGTTGAGCAGCTCCGTCATCTCCGCGATACCGCGCCGAAGTTGCAGTTCTTTATCTGCATCCGTCTCTGATTTGTACGGAATCGTCAACGCTTCCGGAAGGCAGCGATCATAGTCTCCTGACTTGCCTTTCACAAACACTTTCGAGTAGGGCTTCTCAGATCTTGAGGAACCGCTGTCGAACGCGCGCTCGTTGAGGCAGAGAGGCTGCCCAGCAGCCCGTTTCGTTGCAGGGACAGTGCTAGGAGTGCACTGAACGAGCTTTTTTTCATGCGCATCCAGAAGGCGGACCTGTGAATCATTGGGCTCCCAGTTAGCACATTTGTTCCCCGGTGCAACATTCAATGATGATGTGTCCTTGCGGTTGCGTGCACGCGCTTTTCTAACCTCTTTGATCGCCTCCTGAATCTTGTTGCGGGATTCGCGTGATAAGCCGTCGTCGAAGTCACCTCCCGTACCCAAGCCTCTCCCTTGTGACATAGTTCGGGCTTGTCTTTTTTACCTTTGCAGAGGAAAAAAAAAGTGTCATGAGAACGACACCGTCGCGCCTGACGAGTGTTCCTGTACACCCGCGGCTACGATGGACCGATACACTCTCTTCCGTGTCATTGCCATGTTCTTCAGTGTGTTGACCTTGCAGTCTACGACATCGACGACTGTCGGAAGACTTTGTATTTCCGAGGAAGCACCTTGCGTTCTTTGCAGTCTACCCAGTACCTGACGGATTGTGTTCTCGCTTTTTCTTGGCGTCGCGAGAATCAATACCGACAGCCCACGTATATCAGCCCCTTCTGATGCCATCCCGTACGATGCGAACAGTACCTTCGCCAAAGGCACGCGCGCGTCGCGCTGTGCACAACGCTTCTTTCCGGTCACACCAACAAGAAGCATCTGGTCCGATTCGGGTACCATGAACTCCTCGGTCGTGAGCCGCATCAGATCCGCGAGATGACCGCGCCTATCGGACAGAACAAGTGTCTTTCGCCCATCTTGGTAGGCTTTGCTCACGACTCCCGCTATCTCCATGTTGCGATTCGTCTCTGCGGCGACACGATTTATCAGCTGTGAATACGCGATGTCCCCGAACCGATCCTTCGGCACCTCGATGCATCCGCTGTAATTCATCTGCACGACACGCAACGGGGATGTTTCGGATTTTCTTCGTACCGACGCAAGAACGGGACCAATAAGGAACGACAGGGCGGGGCCCAGTCCGTCAGACCTATCCGGTGTCGCTGAGAGACCAAGCCGATAGACGGCAGGAACACGACAGAGGACTCTGCTGAAGAACGGGGCAGCGATGTGGTGGCACTCGTCGAGGACGACGAGACCACAGGACGACAGGTCGGTCCCCCCGCGAGCGACGGTCTGGACCATGGCGATGACAATATCGAAATCTCCGGGGTCGGCGACGCCGCAGCCGACCCGTGCTACTCGCGCGGCAGGGACAAAGGTTGCGGCCCGGGCAACCCACTGCTCGGCCAGCGTCGAAGTGTGCACAAGCACCGCCGCACGTCGCCCGAGCGCCACAATGACTGACAGGGCCATAACTGTTTTTCCACAGCCGCAGTCTGCGACGAGTAGGCCGCTTTTTGCTTCGGAACCGCGTAGACGATCCAGCACAGCGCACACGACTGTGTCCTGAAAAGGTTTTAGCGTACCATTGAAAGCCACAGTGCCATCCAGTGCACGACCCTCTACCGCAATACTGCGCCGTGCGGTCCCGAACAGTTGCCTACCAACTAGGCGCGGGACCTGCACTGCGTTGCTGCCAACGTTCGTCCACACATTGAAAGACTTCGTGGAAGTTCCGCGGTCCCCCCGTCGGCGCTTGCTTTCCTTTGGGTGGAGGCGCAGAAAATTCTTCAGGTCGGTGCTCATCGCTTCCGCGGGTATCGTGTACGTCGCGCCGTCTATCGCGTGGTGCCGGCACGGGAGAGGGTTTTTGAATGCTGGGTGGTTCGTCCACGGTGGGCTCGCTCGCAGTAGTGGAATGTCCACTTCCATAGCAAACAGGCGAGTCCGGAGCACAGGGTAGCGGCGAATTCCCGTTCATCGGTAAATTGCCTTTTTGTTTTAACGAGGCAGTAAGTTTAGTGCAGCACAACGATGGAACGCGCTAAAAAAAACTGCTATCTGATGCTTCGGGAGCGCGGCTACAACGTGTTCATCCAGAGCGACGGCGGGGTGTTTGATCCTGCTATGATCGCAAAACGAGGGGTATCGCAGCTGGTCGTGTACGCCTTTCCGGACGGTAAGGTCGGGGTGCGCGACACGCGGCGCATCGTTGCCGATACGGAGGCACGGGAAATAAGTCATGCGGTAGTCCTCTACCCCCAAGGCATCACACCCTTTGCCAAAACCGACCTGTTGAAGAATACTACAACACGGTTCGAAATCTTCCACACGGACTTCTTCCTGTTTCACCTCACCCGGCACGTTCTCGTCCCCGAACATGTCGTTCTCAGTGCGTCGGAAAAACGAAAGGTCGCGGATAGGTACGGCATCGACAAGCTACCACGCATATCCGTAAACGATCCTGTCGCGCGGTGGCTGGACTTAGGTCGCGGAACGATTGTGAAAATCGAGGAGGCTTCACCGGAGGGGCACCTTGTGACGGAATATCGCGTCGTCACCGGATGATTACTCCGCCGTGAGGCTGCGCCAAGACTGTCGGTGGCTGGGCTGCATCTTATTCAAGACGCGCGCGATTTCGCTGTTCTCCTCAGCTTCGTACGATTGCGGCACCACAAGCGTGGGCGCCGTTCGGTACAGCGAGGTATGCATGCCAGACATGCCGCCCTCGGTGCTCATGTAGTCCGGCGCCTCCGCGACCTCCTCCGGGGCCTCAGTGCTCATGTAGTCCGCGACCTCCTCTGGGGCCTCGGTGCTCATGAAGTCCGGCGCGTAGGTGCTCTGCACCTCGGTGCTCATGAAGTCCGGCGCCTCCGCGACCTCCTCCGGGGCCTCGGTGCTCATGAAGTCCGGCGCGTAGGTGCTCTGCGCCTCGGTGCTCATGAAGTCCGGCGCGTAGGTGCTCTGCACCTCGGTGCTCATGAAGTCCGGCACGTAGGTGCTCCCGGCGAAGTCACTGGTGAACTCGCTCATGAGGCTACGGGGCGGCTTCGAAACATCCGTGCTCATCAGACTCGGTTCTGCGGTGCTGGCCACACTACCTGCGAATGCCGCCGATGTCAGCGGTTTCGATTTAGAATTGAAGCCTCCCATCCTGATTGCGTGGTTTACTCTCAGTGTATAAAAAAAAAGATGCCGGGTGGTACCGCTCCGATCACCATTCCTGTCGGCGACTACTATAAAGACGTAGGCCATTTGTCATTTGGATCTCCCGACGATACCTGCGTCGTGGGCGCCACGGTCGGAACTTCTCATTGGATTCCTGATTCTTTCGTGGGTCGTTGCATGCTGTGCGATACGCAACTAGGCTGGTTACACCTTTCACCACGCCACCATTGCCGGTCGTGTGGTGGGGTGTTCTGTAACTCTTGCACAGACCAGACCCGATTGCTGCGTGGACGTCGCGTTCGCGTATGCAGGAGCTGTGTGAGGACCATGGACGACGAAGTAGTAGCGCATGGCCTCTGTGACCGGTGGGGAGACCCGCTGCTACGCTTCATCCCCGTAAAATGCTGGACCAGCTGTTTTCTCGTGTCGCGCCAGTTTTCTCGTATGCTCATGTCGCTGCTACTGAAGTGGCGGAACATCGCTCTGGGTACGTACCACCGGGGCGCACGGGACGCACTGCTGTGTAATAGGCACGATCTTGTCGGGCACCCTGCGTGGGGTTCGGCTCTCCGCCATCTCGGCGTAGAACGAAGTAGCCTTCTCGTGTCCAAGAGAGTGGTTCCGTGCAGTGTGCTTCGTTGCCCGGTAACCTGCCACCCCGACGGGCTGAGCGTAGGTGTTGCGCTGCAAGAACTTGATCTAGAATCACCGGAAAGCACCCAAAACGACCATATTATGATGTTTTTGCACACATGCACGATTTCCGACGTGACACACCACATCGACCCGCTTCTTCGTGTTTCGCATGCGCACAAACAGGTGTTCGATTTGGCGCTTCTTCCGCACTGTGCCACATGCATGCGATTCGCGACAAAAGTGTTCTGGCGCGCAAAGTCCTATTCGCAACACACCATATGCGAAGCAGTGCTTTCCGTACTACCAGAGGCGGTGCGCAAGGAGCTCCTGAAATCCTTTAGCTTCGCCTTACTGCTTGAGGACAACATCCTTCGTCGCGGAAGTACGACGTCGCGTTGCGAAGAGTTGCTCCCGTGCCTTCTACCGGGTTCCTTCGATATAATTGTGGAGGCGGCGTTCATCAATCGCATCGCGCATGCTTCCGGTGCATCGCAACCTCTGGTGGTTCCGCTGCGCGTGAGAAACCGTGAAAGTTCGGAATCGAGAGTTCAGGAGGTGTTGTACAAACCCACCAGTTGCTTGAAGGATCGCTGCGCGATCGACATCATCCGTTACCTGCGCGCGAAGGCTGGTGGATTCACGGATACCGTCACGGACTACGACGTCATCATTATATCCGAGTCCTCGGCATTCATCGTGATGGTGCCGAGTGCGGTGACGCTGTACAGCATCAACAAGGCGTCCATGGACATATGCTCGTACGTTTCGGAGTTTAATCTGTCCAATACTATCGGCAAGGTGAGAGACCGTTTCATAAAAGGCCTTGCCTTTTCAAGCTGCGTGTGCCTTTTTCTCGGGGTGGGTGACCGTCACCTCGAAAACGTCATGGTCGCGGAGAACGGCGAAGTCTTCAACATCGACTTTGAATACATCCTCGGCGAACGGCCTAATGGCCACATACTGCAGCAGCCGTGGCAGCTCCGCGTGACGCCCGACATGATTCGAATGATGGGCGGAGACGGTTCTGCCGGCGTAGATTCGTTCCGGGATCTGTGCACGGACCTCATGGTACAATTCAAGACCCGGATCTCCGACATCGTTCCTATTCTGCGCGGCGGATATCCAGAGGGTGACGATCGACCGGCGCTGTTCATGGCGCAGTGGACCAAAAAGCGCATGGAGCGGATCGATATCCTGATCGACACCGAGGCGATGAATGGCAGCCGGCGAACCCTGTATCGAGTGCTGGATTGGCTGCACGACATACGGAAAGGCGGGTGGTCCCCGCATTGACATAATCGGCGCAACATTAACGAGGTCCACAAAATCCCCGAAAAATCAGCACATTTTGCCAGAAGCGTGTACGATGATAATATAGGTGATGGAAAAGATATTAAACAAGATGTGTATTTCGACGATAGCACAAGGACGTTTGTTGTCAGGCAATACAAAGTAGATAAAGAAGACGATGATGGCACTGATGATTAAAATGGGAGGGGCGCTATGCGTTCAATGATCGGCAGCCCCCCCCATACCTTTCTGGTTATACCGTAAAGCTGAGCGTCGCGTTGCCCATGTTGGATCCAGATGCTACCACCGAAGCGTCCAAAATGGAGCTTTTCCAAGCACTGGCCAACAAGGGCCGCGTGAACTTCGACAGGAAACGTCCCCATACACCACCACAGTATCTGCAAGAAGTCGATGAAGAAAACGAGTCGGTAGGATCCGCGGGGTCTTCGCCGAAGCGTACGCGCATTTTCGACGACAACGATGGTGCTGAGAGCATACATGAAGGATCTAACCGCGGGGACCCGCCTGACGAGGACGACCGCCATGTCAAGATGACTATTTTGCACGAACTCGCCCGTATGCGCGACGGTGGAGCACTGCTGTCGCGCACCTTTACCATGCAGGACGCACTTTGTGACATAGAGTTTGAGTTCGAGCGCCAGAAACAAATCGCCGCCGCGCGGTCCGGCATCGACTTTATGAAGCAGTTCATTCGCCTCGCGCTTACCGGTGTCGAATTCGTGAACTCGCGGTTCTCTCTCATGCGACTTGAAGGGTACACCGAAGACGTATGCCGAGACGACATGCGCCGCTTCGACAGGCCCCTCCAGCGTATCCACAAGCGTCTGTTCCGGAGGTCTACGATGAATCCATTCGTGGAGCTGGCCATGCTGATCTTGGGCAGCGCCGTCACCAAGCATTTCAGCAACGCCATGCAGGGGCCACGGGGCAGCACGGGTGGAGGCATCGGCTCGTTGGCGGCCGGTCTGATGGGCGGGGGGGGTCTGGGAAATCTGGCCAACATATTCGGAGCTGCACCGAGGGCACCGGCGACCGCGCCGGCGGCCGCGCCGGAGGCCGCGCCGGAGGCCGCCGGCGCGGCCGCGAAACGCATGCGTCCCCCAGTACCGATGTAACGATTTTGCGTACACTACAAAAAAATGCATCGATGCACTTCCCCCCCAACAGAGCAGGTAACTGCGCCTTCAACGGCACAAATGTGGTTCGGGACCTTTTTGGCCACCCACAGGTATTACAAAGCGACGCATACCGCGCCTCGCCCCCCGATGGTAGGGCGTGGCTCGAGCCGCCTCAGATCATTAACCTGTATCCTAGGGAAACCAAGCCGCGACTGTGTGCGCTTTCCCGAAATTCTTCCGTCGATGAAGCGCTCGCGGGGTGGCCCGTATCGGAGTTTCTAAACATAGGGGTCGGATGGCGGTGCTTTGCGCGAGCTGGTAGGAACTTGTCGTGTCAATATACGGACCCTGCGATGTTGTGGGGGGTGCATGTGCATAATGACACAGAACGCTTCGTCGATTCCGAGGTGGCACCGACGCTACAGCGGGGCATCCCGTTTTTGTTTGACAACGGATTCCATGTTCGTACGCTTCTCCCCGCACCAGACGGCGCCGTCTACGTATACGATGACATTGCTGTACCCCGCGTATCAAAGGTGACAGATGTCGCTTCGTTTCTACGCGGCATCGGTGGTGAAATCATCATGGGCGTCGCATGCGCCGGGAAACCACAGGTGGAACGAAAGGAAAGGATCGGTAGAGCCGTTTTATCTTACTGCCGCGCATGATTCGGACCGGTTGGGAAACACCGGGTAGCTCGGCGCAACGTTCATTGATCCGAATATTTCTCTGCTGGCATCGGTAGCTGTCAGTTCTGCCCAGTAGTGGAGGTTCGTTTCTCCTTGCTTCTCTGGGCGTTTCGCAGTGAGGAATGCCGTCGCCCACGAGATACCTGCAGCTATCCTTAGTGCCGCCGATGCCTGTGGGTCGTCGGTGCATTTGGAACAGTGCATCATGTAGACGGAATTCGTGACGTCTAAAATGTTGCACGCTCCGTGAGCGTGCAGTTCGCGTATCATGCTATCGACCTGCCCGTCCTCTTCTGCCCCCCACACACCGACGGACATGACACCGTAGGCTACGTAGCGATCATTCGTCCCGTGGGAAGGAATCGTGTACTCCTTCAGGGAAGGTCCGCATGTGACAGACAGCGCCACGTCCTTTCGCTCGTTGGCGAGAAGGATGTATATGACAGTGGCCCCCGGGGTCGTACGGGTCACAAGCTTCTTGCGCGAGCTCCGCACCATGATGCCGGATCCGTGACAGGCGGAGACTACGATGCCATCGGCGATCGAAACCGTAACAGGTAACGATCTCTCCTTGTGGTCGGGGAGCTGGCCCGTCACCATGCTGCTGAGCCACCCCACTGTTATGTTTTTTCCTCCGTACACTATGCGGCGGTATCCGATCGCATCGATGGTCGAAACGAGCGTGGAGTAGTCGTCCGTCACCGTAGGGGTCGTGGGGTCCACCACGACACTGTCGTGTAGTTTTCGGAACGCTTCGCGACTCAGGACGAGGTGATTGTCGCCGGGTAATGTCCCGTCCACGCCAAGCTTTCTTTCGAGTGCGGAGACGGTGGTGATTTCGCCAAACATGTCCACAGTTACTGTGTCAATTACGACCAGTATCGGACGAACTTCCCCCTCGAGGCGGCGCACGTTCTCGACGATTTGACTTGGCGTGCTCGTGTCGTACAGCTTTGCACGCAGCGAAGGGATCCGCGGCGGTGACCCGTCGCACCTATCCCCCTGTCTGTAGGTTCGTTCGAAGCGGTGGTAGATCCGAACGTCCTCGTTCGTTTTTCGACAGTCGTCCGCAAGATGGGCAGCAAGCATGCCGTCATCTGACATGTCGATGATGATAGCGTTTCTGAACGCGCGCACGCATTCTCTCTGGTCACGGCCATCCACGGGGTCAGACGCAGTATCGGATATTTCCACACAAACTAAATGAGAAATTGTCGTACCATCGCCATCGACGCACGGAAAGCAATGAGAGGCTCCCGACACGTCGATTCGCATCGTGCTAGAGTAATTGGTGTACCAAAAAGTACCGGAAGACTTTTTTTTGTCTAAACGATAAATAAACAAATCGACGACAAAAAGGCCATGACCGACCACCACCATGTTCTTAGCGACGATCACGACGTCGTTGTCGATGAAGAGGGATTCCGCACTGCTGCTGATGGTACAATTTTGTCTGAAAACGAAGACAGCGACACTGCGGGCAGTCTTGTAGATTTCATTGTGGACGAAAGCGAAGACGAACCCAATCCGTCGCAACAGGAAACGGAGCCACAGACAGTACGGGACGAAGTAAGCGATCTCCTATCTGATTTCCCATACGACACAGCACTGCTTCATGAAGATGATCGTCCGGGAGGTCTGCGCCGTAGTCGCCGCACCCGGCGACCGACGCGCCGTTGGATAGACGAAGTTTCGATGGACGGAGAAAATCAGGGGTTCATTGATAATGACGACCCCACCACACCGGACAGGACCCCGGGCGAAGACGCAAGCAGTGACGGTACTTACAACGATGACGGGTCGTCTGCCGGTTGCGACGACGACGACGGTAGCGACAGCGAAAATTCTTACTAATTACGCCACTTTGATCCGCAGTTCTTACAGTGGTAGAATGTGCTCATCGGTTCATCCGCACCGCGCGTCTGCAGTTGTCGCCACGCCACATCCGTGCTCTTGCACTTCACGCATCTGACCACGTCTTTCTTATCAACCGACGCCTCGACCTCGAGGTCGGCCGTCTCGAGATATCGTATGTTTGCACCGTCGTTCCGCACGGTGTCCTCAGCACACACAGAAGGTAACAAATCATCCCCCCAGCCATTCATGCCAACTTCCATGGCGGTTCTTGTGCATACCGTCTGTCGGATCGGCGTGCCGCCGACGATGACCATGCAATAGACCATTTCGCGACATTTCGTCCAGTAGCGACCAACGTCGTTGCACCACATCTTATATATCACCGATTCTAGATTCATCAGGTACGCCGCAGAGATCTGTTCTCTTTTGGACAGATACAGCGCCGCTTTTAGCGCGTGCACGCGATGCCGACGAGAAACTAGTGCTTCCTGCGAACTGCATTGTCGGGCAGGCGTCCGTGGGGTGCCCGAACTCATTGCAACGAATACACCTTCGCAGCGGGCACCACTTTTGGCTGTGGCCAAGTTGTTTGCAGAAGAAACAACGTCCGAAGAAGAATGGCACGGAGATACCGGGAACGGCACTGGGTGTGGGGCTTTCGTTTTTGGAAAACCATATTGGTTCCTTTCCGTATTGCACTGTCACTTCAACAGCATGCGAGTTAAAAGTCTCGTGCGTTGACATTTCCCGGCAGGTTTGCCGTGTTTTCTGTATACGAATACATAAACGGCCATGAGGTCGGCAGCTACTCTGAGCGCATGTGTTGCTGGCGTGGGTTTTACTACAGCGGCGGCCATGTATTTGGTACCTTCGTCCGCACGGACAACGGAGCGAAAACGGTCTCCACTAGAGGAGCATGCGAATGGAGAAATTCTTGCGGAAATGGATTTGCTTGAAAAGGGTCTGGCGCCGGATGTAAGAGATACATCCTTCGCAGCGGTGAAGAAGTTGATGAATTCCATGTACTCGTCGCGGTTCACCTGTCCGAGAACAGCGCCGTCCGAGTGGCATCGAGTCTCATTTGAACTGCGGGGGGCACTGAGAAAGCTTACCAAGAGCAGCGTGTCACCTTCACAACGACTACATATTGAGGAGCTTCAATCCCACGTCGATGACTACATAGAGCGAACCACACACAACCTAAACATGTGGAGCTCGGCGGCGCTGGAGTCTCCCGGGTGTTAGTTAATCTCGTGCGCAAAGAAAAAAATGGAAACGGTCTATTTTGTGTACCGGGGTAGTCGTCTGCTGTATTCCATGTACACCATGTACACCACCGCGAACGACGCCCGTTGGGTCGTCGGTACAGGTAGGTGGCTGTACGATAACTACAGGCATTCGCTGCATCCACGGGAACCCCCGACAGAACCCATAGACACTGGCAGAGACGCCGATTGGGAAGTCGTCAATCCCCCGGACTCTGAACAAGGAGGTCCACTAACGTGGTCTGGTTAGATCGCCTTCGGCGGACCTTGCGTTTGTTGCTCGCTTTGCTTGCCTCGGTCTTCTCGGGTGGCTTTTCGGGAGCGGCATCCGCACCGTCGTCCTTTTTGTCTTCCTCGTCTTTGCCCCGCTGGCAGAAGTTCGCGTACGCACCTTTTCCCAAACCGACTTTCTCTTTGCGGATTTGTCGGTTGCCGGGACTTGTCGGTCGGCGGATTCCCCTGATCTGGTTGGTCACCCCGCCGTCGGTGAGCTGCGGGTACGAGATCAAGTTTCCGTCGATGCAGGATACCGTCCGAACCATCGACTCTCGGAATTCCTCGACGCTGAGCGAGCCACCATATACCCTGAGGAGGCTTTTTGAGGGCGCCATAGGGCCGATTTCGTGCGTTCCGAACACCCCAGAAGCCATGTCGTGCAGCCACATCATCATCTCGTCTGCCTTGTACGTGCGCAACTCACATATCGCACGCTGCACGCACGCGAAGGAGCAGTAAACGCCACTGACTTTCCACTGGCGTTTCGCCTCGTCGTATTCGCGCGGCATGGGGACAGGTATCCCGTCGAATTGATGACCGTCGTACCAGCAGCATATGCTTGTCGATTTCGGCCATTCTTTTGTATCTTTCAGACCTACTGGGTCTACCCACACATAGCTACTGGTGTCCGACCGGACTGCCGAACATGCGATTCGCGTTGTACGCGGCTCCATCGAAAAAACACAAAAAAAAATCAGTGCAGAGAATAAATACGATTAACGGCAAAGATGAGTGACTCTAAGCCCGAAGCACCCCCCGCGAAGCGGACCTCGCGTAAGAAGATCGAATCCGAAATACGGCAAGACGTAGAAGCCGCACTCAGAAACGAGCTCGCTGATGAAGTTCGCGCCGCACTTTTCCGCTCGCTTGAACCCGAGGTTCGTAAGCAGCTCTACACTGACCTCAAGGAAAACGTGGAAAAGGAAATTCATGAGGAGCTTCATCCCGTGGTCATGGCTGCACTTCGGCTTGAGTTATCGATGCACCGGAGTGACAGTGCCCCCACGCAATCTTCCGCGCCCAGAAAGCGAAATGCATGTCGATGAGCGAAAATTATCTGTCACGTAACTAAAAACCCCAATGGACTACACCCAATTCTCACCGGTCGCGGAGTCGTCCAACAATAAGGCACCTTCAATCGCCGGCGGGAAGGCAGCAGGGACTGTCAAATTCAGGAACATGAGTACGAAGAAGGACGTTTACATCGCACGGGGACGACTTACGGAACACAAAGTTTCTAAACGACCGACCGTGGTCCGCCTCTCGGGAGTAGACGATGACGGTACGAAAGTGTCAACGTTCATGAATGCCGAGAAGTGGCGAAGCTTGCAGCAGTTGTAGAAAGATACTACGGAGTCCAGTCAGTGTCGTCTTGATCCATAAAGTCCATGCGACAAAGAGGACATGTCGTGTCCTGAACGGACCATTTGGATATACACGTCTTGTGGAAGCGGTGACCGCATGGCAAGACACGCACTGGAGCAAGCTTATTGTTGAGACATATGGAGCATGATATGATCTGCATGCGGTCGGGGCAGTGGATATCACATGATTCTTTTCCTTTTAGACGCGTCTTTCGACACAGCTTTCCGTTGGGTCGTATCGCGCGACATTGTTGTTCAAGTCGATTTTGGCGCCGACGGCCCTCGATCATATTTTCTTTTTTTGCGATTTCTTGTATGGCCCAAATTTAAACACCGCTGCTTCGGGGGGTCGCCGAAAAAAAAAAGTTCATATCATAAAAACAAACAATGCTCGCATCAGACTTTATCCGCGGACTCGAACTATCCGGTGGGTAACGTCTTCCTGCACTGCGCCGCTTCCATAACACACTCCTACGGGGCGGCGCAGCCGGCGGCAACGGCGACGTCGCGAAACAAAATGTCTTAGCGTATATCAAGAATGAAAATAACAAACGGGAAAAACTGAGTAAGATTCTCAATCTTTGTAGTCCGAGCTGCAGCCCCGGTAGCGACCGTAGACATGGATATGGGCGCACCGCCCGCCATCGAGGCCGATCGCCGCGAGGGCCGCGCGCAATGCATCG
>MDTC01143440.1_pt1 | contig 13208 bp, 14 predicted proteins | sample 811181 | NCBI WGS metagenome assembly MDTC01 (sample SAMN05326644, study PRJNA326480) | marine metagenome | isolation source: seawater | place: Pacific Ocean: North | collected 2011 | reverse complement strand
CCGCCCGAGCTGTCCGAAGCCCTGAAGCCGAGCACCGAGACCGCGGATCCCGTCGCTGCAACGTCCGATCTGCAGGTTCCGTCCGAAGCGCTGGCCACCGAGGACCCTGCGGGCCCCCCGGCGACCGACCCCGCGGTCCGCGTTCCCGCCCCCGACACGGCACCGACCAGCCTGCCCACCGCGTGGTCCGGCGTGTTCGGCGGCAATGACATGGCCCTCACGCTCTCCGGTCCTTCCGATGCCCTGACGGGCAAGGTGACCGTGCGCTACGACGGAAATCCCGTCGTGACGCCGGTCCGCGGCACCTGGAACGCGGACACGGCGCAGATCGTGCTGGTGGACGCCATCGACGCCCCCGACGCAGGACGGTACGAGGCCACGCTCGCCCAGGGCCGACTCACCGGCACCTTCCGCAGCCGCCACCGTACCGAAGGGAGCGGGGCACCGATGATCCTGTCGTTCACGCTCTCCCCGGTCGCGCCGTGATCGCCCTGCTGTGGGCGCTGGTCGCGGGCGCGCAGGAGGAAGCCCCGGTCCCTCCCAAGACCCCGGACGTCGCGGCCGAGGTCGCAGACGAGGTGGCGCTCGGCCCCCACGGGGACCACGTATGGGTCGACGGCCACGCCACCCTGCTGATCGGCGCCGACGGAGGCGTGGGACCGGGCCTGGGCGGCGGCGTCGCCATCGGTCGCGCACCCGTGCTCTTCGAGCTGCGCACGGACCTCGCCGCGGTGCCGGGCGGACCCCGCTTCGCCCTGTGGCCCGCAGTCCGGCTGCACCTGGTCGACGTGCACCGGGCGGGTCGCTGGCGGCCCTCGATCCACGGTGGAATCGGCCTGCAAGCTGGCCTTCCCGACGGCGCCACCCGGGATCTCGTGCTCGGCGGAGACCTCGACACCAACCACCCCAGCAGCCTCTTCCGCAGCGAGTTCCTACGACCGCGCTTCGGCGTCTGGACCGAGACCGATCTGCAGGGGCGGTGGTTCGTCGGCGCCAAGATCGGCGTGGTCTGGGCGTCCGGCGGGCGACCGCAGCCCGTGCCCGTCGAGCCGGTCGACGAGGCGCCGGTGGAAGAGCCCCCCGCGGTGGTCGAGCCCGAGGTCCCGGCCGGCGGCGAGGGTCCGTGGTGGGATCCGGACGCCTGTGAGTGGGTCGACAGCGATCCCGGCAACGGCTGGCGTCCCCAGGACGGGGTCGGCATCCCCGGCGCGGACGGCAACGGTCAGGGCGGTCTGGCGGCCGGCGCCGGGTCCGGGCGCCAGGGCTGGCTGGTCGTGGTCGCCCAGCCCGGCTCGGTGGTCAAGCTGCCGGGCATCGAGCAGCAGATCGGCCCGGAGGGCGCGGTCCGGCTGGCCGCGCCGGAGGGTGTGGTCGAGGTCGAGGTGGTCGGCGGCGGGCGGACCCAGGCGTTCGAGGCGGCCATCGCCGACGGCTTCGTCCTGTGGCTGCGCGCCCAGCCACCCGACGAGGTCGCCGTGCTCTTCCCGTCCGGGAGTGCTGCCATCGACGAGGCCGACCGGGTGGCAGCCCAGGCCCTGGCCCGCAACCGCGGCCAGTACCACCTCCAGCTGACGGGCTCGTTCTCGCCCGAAGGAAACCGGGCCTACAACCTGGAGCTTGCCAATCGACGTGCCGAGGCGGTCAAGGCCCTGCTGGTCGAGGTCGGCGTGCCCCCCGAGGACGTCGAGGTACTCCCGCCCACCCCGCCACGCGACGGCCTGACCGTGGCCCAGCAGCGGGCCGTCTACGTCACTCCCGTCTCGCCGCCGGAGGGTCGCTGATGCTGATCCTGTCCCTGCTCACCGGGCTCGCGACGGCGGCCGAGGTCCACGTCTTCCGCTCGGGTGACTCCATCGAGTCCGTCGCCACACAGATCGGCGACCCGACCCTGGCGCCCACCATCCGCGAGCTGAACGGCCTGCAGACCGGTGAGCAGCCCCCGGTCGGCACGGTGCTCACCCTTCCGGACACCGACGCGATCTCGCAGCCCGGCCAGGTGCTGACCGTGTCGGGCACCGGCTCGCTGACCCCACCAGGCGGCGGCGCACCCCAGCCGCTCGTGGAGGGTGCCTTCCTGATCGTCGGCACGACCGTCTGCACCGGCCCCGACTCGTACGCGGCGGTCCGCCTGGCCAGCGTGTCCGACTGCTCCGACGAGGACGACATCACCATGCTGCCCGAGACCTGCCTGGTCCTGGACAGCGCCACCGCCCGTCCCGATCGGCGCAGCAGCGTGGTCAGCGTGACCAGCGGCTCGGTGCGGATCGGCGCGACCGACGGCGGCACCGCGGTCGCCGTGCGCACCCCGGCGGGCATCACCACCGGCGAGTCCGGCGGCTTCCGGGTGGCGGTCGAAGAGACCTCGACCCGCTCCGAGGCCGTCACCGGCGACGTCGCCGTCCTGGCCCAGGGCACCGAGACCGAGGTTGCCAGGGGCTTTGGGGTGCGCCCCCCCGACGGCGCCGTGCCCGGCGACCTGGTGAAGCTGCTGCCCCCCGGAACGCCCATCCTTCCCGACGCCGGCGCCCGCCTGCTCGTGCCCGACTTCGCCTGGACCCCCGTGCCCCGCGCCCTCGGCTACCGCGTCGAGCTCGCCGAGGGCCCCGACATGGTGAGCCTGGTCCGCCGCACCGAGGTCGGCCCGCCAAAGTGGAGCCCGACCCAGCTCTTCCTCCCCTACGACGTCACCACCCTGCACTGGCACATCATCCCCTTCGACCGCCTCGGCTTCGAAGGCATCCCCAGCGAGGTCCGCCCGGTGCGGTTTCCGCGGGGAGTCGGAGATGCGCCGGGGGTGAAGGAAGGGGCCGGCGGGGAGTAGGCGGTCGCGTCTCGGGAAGGGATGCGCCCAGAGATGACGTTCCATCTTCGCAGGTCTGCTTCCACCACGGAGAAGCGGAGAGCCGGAGATCTGACGGAGAGCGACCTCGCAGGACCAACGCGATGGTCGTGTCCGTAGGTCCTGGGCTCAACCGGTCGGAACGGCGGTTCTCTCCGCCCGTCTGCCGCGGCCACAAGCTGAGACAGCGCTTCCGGCCCGCCACGCCGCTCTCCGTCATGACTCCGGCCCTCCGCTTCTCCGTGGTGAAAGTCGGTGTATGAACAACCGAATCCGGTGGCAGGGGACAGGCCCGCGGACCTCCGTGAGCCCGAGACCGCACGTCCCCAGAAATCTCACCCCCTCCTGTAAGCCCGCCCCTCCCGCCTCCGTTGTCCCACCGACTCGGAGGCATCCATGCATCGCATCGCTCTCGTCCTCACCCTCGCCCTGGCGTTCGTGCCCGTGGTCGCGCTCGCGGTGGAGCTGCCCGGCGAGGTGGTCGACACGCCGGTCACCGCGCCGATCCAGGTCCAGCAGGACCACCGCGCGGCGTGGGAGGCGCACCTGCGGCAGGAGCGGGCGCAGCGGATCGCCGATCTACGCGCCTACGCCAACGCGGGCGTCTTCCCGGTGAAGCCGGAGCAGCAGGGCTGGCACCACCAGTTCCTCGACGGGAGCGGCACCCCCTGCGCGGTCGCCAGCCTGATCGCCACCGACGGACACTGGGACCTGGTCCGGCAGACCGCCGCGACCGACAACGACGTCGTGCTCTCCGAGCTCGAGGGCGGCCCGCTCATCGACTGGGTCGCCACCAGCGGCCTCACCATCGAGGAGATCGCCGTCATCCAGGTTCCCGGCTTCACCGAGAGCATCCGTCCCATCGAGGCGCCCGAGCCGAGCCCCCGAATCGCCGACGGCGCCCGCGGCAGCCGCCGCCGTGCCTACCAGGCCGAGCAGGCCCGGATCCGCGCCCACCTGAGCGCCGTGCTGACCCTCATCGAGGTCGACACCGAGGCCTCCATCGCCAAGGCCATGGACCGCCTCGGCGACCGCGTGAACCTCGCTTCCCCCGCCACCCTCATCTCCATGCAGGTGATCCGATGACCCGCCTCACCACCCTCGCTCTCGCCCTCGGTCTGCTCGCCCTGCCCGGCCTCGCGTCCGGCGCCGAGCTCCCCGGCACCCTGGTCTCCGCCTCGGAGATCACCCCTCCCAACGCCGATCATCGCGCTGCCTGGGAATCCCTCCTCCGCGAGCGTCGCGCCGCCCGGCTGGCCGGACTCGCCGCCTACGCGGACGCCGGAGCCTTTCCCCGCAAGCCCGGCGTGCCTGGCTGGCACCACCAGTTCCTCGATGCCAACGGCACCCCCTGTGCCGTCGCCAGCATGATCATCCACGCTGGCCACGCCGATCTGGTGCAAGCGACCGCGGCGACCGACAACGACGTCGTGCTCTCCGAGGTCGAAGGCGGGCCGCTGCTCGACTGGGTCGCGACCAGCGGCTTCACCATCGAGGAGATCGCGATCATCCAGGAGCCCGGCTTCGAGGCCGAGCTTCCCATCGACGAGTTCCCCGCCATCGCAGCGGTCGAGCCGCCCCCGTCCCAACTGGCTGCCCAGGCCGAGCAGGCCCGGATCCGCGGTCACCTGGCCGCCACCCTGACCCTGCTGCAGGTCGACACGGAGTCCGCGATCGCCAAGGCGATGGATCGCCTCGGGGATCGGGTGCTGGAGGCGCCGCCCGCAGACGAGACCCTGACGCTCGCCGCCACCCGGTAGCAAGTTCGTCAACGGGCGAACCTCCGGGTCGCCGGGCCTGTCCGCATCAGGCGGAGGCCCCATGACCCGCACCCTCGTCCTCGTCCTGCTGCTTGTCGTAGACCCCGCGTTTGCCGTAGATCCTGACGCGACCGCCACCGCAGCGCCGAGCGTCCACAGCGACCCGTCGCCCGAGGACACCGCCGACGTGCGCCGCATGGCCTGGACCGCGTATCTCCGCGCCGAGCGCGCCCAGCGCCTGAGCTCCCTGCGCCGCTACGCTGCGAGGGGTCGCTTCCCCGAGAAGCTCGACCAGCCGGGCTTCCACCACCAGTTTCTCGACAGCCGAGGCACCCCCTGCGCGGTCGCCTTCCTCATCGGCCACGACGGCCACTGGCCCCTGGTTCGGGAGACCGCCCAGGCCGACAACGACGTCGTCATCGCCGAGCTGCGCTCCGGGCCGCTGGTGGACTGGGTGCTGACCAGCGGGCTCACGATGGAGGAGGTCGCGGTCATCCAGGTCCCCGGCTTCACCCCCTCCGCGGAGCCCGCCGGGATCGCCGGCCCCAAGGGTGGTGTCGGCGGCCCGCCCGGTCCCCTGGTCCAGCGGGAGCTGACCGAGGAAGAGCGCGCCCGCCGGGCCGAGCAGGTGCGGATCCGCCGCCACCTCGCGGCGATGGTGCAGCTGCTGGAGGCCGACACGGAGGCCTCGATCGCCAAGGCCCTCGATCGCCTCGGTGACCGCGTGGTCGACGCGCTCCCGCCCAGCCCGGTCGCACGCGCGGACTGAGCCTGTTTCCAGCCGACAACCCCGCTTCCCGACGAGTCCTGGCATGCTGGGGTCATGCGCCTCGCCCCCCTCGTGCTGCTCTGCGCCTGCGCCGGACCCACCACCGGCGTGAGCGCCATGCCCATCGATGCCTGGAACGCCTGGGTATACGTGCCCGAGGGCCTCCCCGACGAGCCCGTGCCCGCCGTCGTCCACCTGCACTACGCCGGAGAGGGCGAGGGCCTCGCCTACAACGGCGAGCTCCAGCGCGAGCTCACGGACGCGCGCATGATCGGGGTGTTTCCCGAGGGCGGCGGCGAGCCCGGCGACGACTGGCGCGTCGGACGCAACAAGGACGACATCCAGCGCGACGACCGCGCCTTCCTCGCCGACGTGGCCCGGGCCCTGCGCGACCGCGACGACATCAGCACCATCTGGCTCGGCGGGTTCTCCAAGGGGGGCGCGATGACCTACGACATGGCCTGCCTCGGCGAGGACGTGTACGACGGCTTCCTGCCCATGGGCGGCGCCATGGAGGACTGGATCTTCGAGGACTGCCCCGCGGCCCAGCGTCCCTTCCGCCACCTCCAGGGCCGCGACGACGACCGCTGGCCGGTGCGCACCGAGGACGATCCGGACTCCAGCCACAAGGGGATCATCGAGTCGATCACGGCGTTGCAGGACGATCCTTCGTGCATGGACCGCTCGGTCGAAGCTGGCGACTGCACGGTCTGGCCCGACTGCGCCGCCGACACCCGCCTGTGCTTCTTCGAGGGCGGCCACTGGGAGCCCGATGGCTTCTTGATCGCCCACCGCGCGTGGATCGACGCCGTCAGCGAGTGACCCGCCGCCGCAGCCCGACCAGGCCCAGCAAGCCCAGCACGACGAGGCCGCCGACGGGCGTGCCGGTCCCGCTGCAGGTGCATCCCGCGTTGGTCACGTCGATCCTCGGATCGGAATCGTCGTCCACGTCGGTGTCGACCACGTCGTTGCAGTCGTCGGCCGCGGAGTCGGGACACGGATCGCAGACGTCGCCGATCCCGTCTCCATCGGCGTCGGCCTGGCTGCCGTCCGGCTCCACGTTGGCGATGTCGGGGCACAGGTCACACGCGTCGCCAACGCCGTCCCGGTCGCGGTCGCCCTGGTTCTCGTTCGGCACCCGGTCGCAGTTGTCGCAGATGTCGCCGAAGCCGTCGCCATCGCTGTCGAGCTGGAACTGGTTGAACAGGTCCGGGCAGTTGTCGCAGGCGTCGCCCACGCCGTCGACGTCGTTGTCGCGCTGGTCCGGGTCGGGCACGTCGATGCACACGTCACACGCGTCGCCGGCGCCGTCCCCGTCGCCGTCTTCCTGGTCGACGTTCGGGTCCCGCTTGCAGTTGTCGCACACGTCGCCGAGGCCATCGCCGTCCCGGTCGCCGTTGTGCGCGCTCGGCACGTCGGGACAGGTGTCGCACGCATCCCCCCAGCCGTCACAGTCCGAGTCGACCTGATCGGGGTCGAAGGCGTCCGGGCACATGTCGCAGGACAGGGTCACCACCCGATCGGGCGGCTCGCCCTCGGGTCCGACCTCGAAGGTGCCGGACGAGAACCCGTCCCCGTCGGCGTCGAGCTCCAGGAACAGGGGATAGCGGCAGCCGAACGAGGCGTAGTCGAAGAACGCAGCCTGTCTGCGCTCACCGTGGAGTTCGGCGTAGGACCTGCAATACGGCGCATCGAGGTCGGTCAGCGCGTCCGAGTCCTCGATGGTGTTGCAGTCGAGATCGGAGATCAGCGGATTGTCGCAGACCTCCTGTGCGAGGGCCGGCGTCGCCAGCCCCAGAGAGAACCCCATCACGATCAGGCGCATCAGCCCCTCCCAGGTCGCCCGTCTGCACCTGCTGGGTGCCGCCCCTCGGGAGATCCTTCAGAGAGAACGCAGATCAGCGGCTGCCGCACCAGCCGTCGCCGGGGACGTGCTCCGTCTTGCTGGTTCCCGCGTACTCGAGCGTGTAGGCGCCATGGAACAGCGGCTCGGGCAGGTCGCAGGTGGTGAACGCCTCCACGCAGTCGTCGGTGCAGTCGCCGCCCTGCTGCTCGCGCCAGGTGAAGGTGCTGTGCACGGTGATGGTCCGCGGGCCCATCTCGACCGTGCAGCTGCCCTCGATGTCGGTGGTGCACGACGAGCTCAGGCAGGTGTCGATCTCGACCCGCACGACCTCATCGATATCGTCGAGGCAGGCCCAGCCCTTGTCGGTCTCGGAGCCCTCGACCCACACCAGCTCATCGCTGTCCTGCCCTCCGCCGTCCCCGCCGCCACAGGCCACGGCCAGGACCAGGATCCACGCACTGCGCACCACGATCACCTCCGCCACGACGCTACCCGCGACCGCGACGCGTCGTGCAAAGGAACCTTCAGGACACCGCGGCCTGGCGATCCCCCGCTACGGCGCGTCGCACTCGGCGTCGGTCGGGATGGTGATCTCCTCGCTGCTGGTGCCGTGCACGACGGTGTAGGTGCCCGCGGGCAGCGGCCCGACGGTGCACGAGGTGCCGAGGAAGCCGCAGTCGTCGGTACAGGCGAGGTTGATCCCGCTCGCCTCTTCCCAGCTGAAGGTGCTGCTCACCGTGATCGTGGTGCCGTCCAGGGTCGCGGTGCACGAGCCCGAGGCGTTGCGGTCGCAGGAAGACGACAGGCAGACCTGGGCGTCGATGTAGACGGTGGCGCTGTCATCAGCCAGGCCTTCCACGCACAGGGCGCCCTCGTCGGTCTTCGTCGTCTCCGTCCACACGGTCTCGCCGCCGTCGCAGCCCACCAGGAGTGCCAGCAGGATGAGGTGTCGCATTGCGTCTCCAAGGCCGTGCCCTGTCGACACCGTAGCTGCGGAGTCCGTCGGTCGCACCCCGCAAGCGCCCACCTGCAACCGCTAGAAATCGATGTTGAGCTCGAGGCGCGCGGCCTCGCTCATGCGCTCCGGACCCCAGGGCGGGTCCCACACGATGTCCACCACCGCGCCGCGCACGCCGTCCACCGAGGCGGTCTTGGTCTCGACCTCGCTGGGCATGGACTGGGCAGCCGGGCAGTTCGGAGAGGTCAGGGTCATCTGGATGTGCGCCATGCCGTCCGCCTGCACATCCACTCCGTAGATCAGCCCCAGCTCGTAGATGTCGACCGGGATCTCCGGGTCGTAGACGGTCTTGAGGGCCACGACGATGTCGTCCTGGAGCGCCTCGCGCCGGGCATCCGACAGGTCGGCGACCTCGGCCGCAGACGTGTTGATCGTGTCGGGCACGGCCTCGGCGGACGCACCTTCGACCTCCGCCTCGACCTCGGGCTCATCCGGGGCCTGCTCGGGCGCTGCCGCGGGCTTGGGCATCGGCAGCCACTCCTCCTGGGCCACGCTCCCCATCGGCGACACCATCACCTCGGGCTCGGGCTCGGGCTCGGGATGGTGGCCGTTGAGCGCGGGCGCGACGTCGGCGTCGACGTCCCACGAGCCTACGGAAAAATCGGCCTGCTTCGCCACGATCTCGGCAGGCGCCGGCGGGTGCTCGGCGCCGTTGACACGGGCGTTCGCCGCGACATCACCGGAGGCGGCAGCGTCCGCCGGGTGCACCGGAGGGCCATCGTCGACGTGGACCTCGCCCATGGCGGCGGGCGGCCACGCGGACGTGCGGGCCGCGTGCGCGGGTCCAGCGTCCGACGGGTTGGTGCCCGGAGGCGCCCCCTCGCCGATGATCCGTTCGAGCAGGTCCTTGCCGGTCTGGCGTACCCGATCGCGGAGTCTGGTGCGGAGCCCCATCAGGCGCCTCCGACCATGCGACGGACCTTGTGGAGTCCCCGCTCCAGGGCCTCCACCTCGTCCATGGTGTTGTAGAAGGAGAAGCTGGCGCGCACGGTGCCGTCGATGCCGAAGCGACGCATCAGCGGCTGGGTGCAGTGGTGGCCGGTGCGCACGGCGATGCCCTGCATGTCCAGGAGCGTGCCGACGTCCGCGCCGGGCACCCCCTCCATGACGAAGCTGCAGGCGCCCTGCTTGCCGGGCGCGGTGCCGATCCGGCGGATCCCCGGCATGGCGGCGAGCATGGCGTCGGCAGCCTCGACCAGGGCGTGTTCGTGGGCGGCGAGCGCCGCGCGGTCCTGAGACATCAGCCACGAGAGCGCGGCTCCCAGGCCGACAATTCCGGACACGTTCGGCGTGCCGGCCTCGAAGCGGGCGGGAGGCTCGGCGAAGGTGGTGCCCTCGAAGGACACCTCGTCGATCATCTCGCCGCCGCCCTGGTAGGGAGGCATGGTGCGCAGCAGCTCGCGCTTGCCGTAGAGCACGCCGATGCCGTTGGGCGCGAAGACCTTGTGCCCGCTGAAGGCGTAGAGGTCGACGTCGAGGGAGGCCACGTCGACGAGGACGTGGGGGATGGCCTGAGCGCCGTCGAGCAGCACGGGCACGCCACGATCGTGGGCGGCGTCGATGATCTCGCCGACCGGGTTCACCGTGCCCAGGCTGTTGCTGACGTGGGCCACGCTGACGAGCCGGGTGCGGGGGCCGATGAGCCCGATGAGCCCGTCCAGATCGAGCACACCGCGGTCATCCACCGCAGCGACCCGGACCTTGATCCCCGCGCGGGCGGCGAGCAGCTGCCACGGCACGATGTTGCTGTGGTGCTCCATCTCCGTGATGACGACCTCGTCGCCCGCGGAGAACATCGCGCCCAGGGAGCCGGCGACCAGGTTGATGGAGTCGGTCGTGCCCCGGGTGAAGACGATCTCGTCCTCGTGGGCCGCGCCGATGAAGCGCTGCACGACGGCGCGAGCGTCCTCCATGGCCTGGGTGGCGCGCTGCCCCAGCTCGTGGGCGCCGCGGTGCACGTTGGAGCGGTCGTGGCGGGCAAAGTGGTCGACCGCCTCGATGGCGGCGACGCACATCTGGGAACTGGCCGCATTATCCAGGTAGATCAGAGGCTTTCCGTGGACATCCTGGTCGAGTCCCGGGAACTGGGAGCGCACCTGGGCGACGAGATCGAGCTCGGCGTTCATGCGTCCTCCCCGTTGGCCGCGTCCGCGCCGAGCACGTCCCGGAGGCGGGCGCGCACCAGCTCGGCGCTGGCCTCGCGGAGGGACTCGTCGGAGATCTCGCCGAGCAGGTCCACGACGAAGCCCTCAGTGAGCATGCGGCGGGCCAGGTCGGCGTCGACCCCGCGGGTGCGCAGGTAGGCCAGCTGGGTCGCGTCGAGCTGTCCGACGGTGCAGCCGTGGGCGGCCTTGACGTCGTCGGCGTGGATCTCGAGCTCGGGCTTGGCCATGACCTGGGCCTTGTCCGAGAGCAGCACGTTGCGGCTGCCGAGGTCCGCGTCGGTGTGCTGGGCGTCCTTCGCGATGTAGACCATGCCGTTGAAGATCCCGCGCGAACGCCCACCGTAGACGCCTTTGTACGTCTCGCGGCTGGCGCAGTGCGCGGCCTCGTGACGCAGCCAGGTGTGGTGGTCGACGTGCTCGCTGCCGGCAGCCAGGGTGACGCCGGTGCACACGGCCTCCCCGCCGGGCCCGGTGAAGCGCACGTCCAGGTCGTTGCGGCTCCAGCTGCCGCCGAGCCAGGCGACGTGGCTCTCGAAGCGCGCGTCCCGACCCACCTGCACCCGGACGTGGCCGACGTGGGTGGTGTTCGGGCCGGCCAGGCGCCACAGGTGGTGGGTCAGTCGCGCACCCGGGCCGACGATCGCGTCGGTGACGGCGTTGACCAGGCTGGGCTCGTCGCCGCTGCCGACGTGACGCTCCACCACGGTGAGGCCCGCGTGGGCGCCGAGGTCGAGGAGCAGGCGGGGATGGGTCGCGATGGGCGCGCCCTCGCCCAGGGTGACGAGCACGACGTGGACCGGCGCGGACAGCTCGACGCCCTTGTCCACGCGCACGACGACACCATCCTGGAGGAAGGCCGTGTTCAGCAGGTCGAACGCCGACTCTGGCCGACTTGCCGCGCTGGCGTCGGAGGCGACGCCCCCGCCGTTCAGTCGGTACGGGCCCAGCGTGGTGCGCGCGGCGTCCGGCAGGGCGGGCCAGTTGGCGGGATCGAGCCGCGAGCCCACGTTCTCGTCCGCCAGCACCCGGTGCAGGGGCTGGATGTCGACCCCCGCGGGCAGCTCGCCGATGCGGGACAGGCCGGCGGCGTAGGCGCCGTTGACGAAGACCAGCTCCGCCGCGGCGCCGCGCAGGCCGTGCTCACCGACGAGTCCGCCGGCGAGGGCCTCGAAGAGTGCGCCGTGGTCGTGCACCCACGGGGTGCGCGCCAGCTTGGCCGTGCTGCTGTACTTCCACGCCTCCACCTTCTTGCTGGGGAATCCGTGCGCCTCGAAGCCGGCCAGGGCCCGCTCGCGCAGGGCTCGCAGCCAGTCCGCCTCGACTGCACCCTGAAGCCACGCCTCATGGCTCGCCCGGTAGCTCGACAGCATCAGGCGCCCGCCTCGATGGCTTCGTAGCCCTCGTCTTCGAGGCGCAGGGCCAGGCTCTTGTCCCCGGTCTCGACGATGCGGCCGTGCTTGAGCACGTGCACCTGGTCGGGCTCGATGTGGTCCAGCAGGCGCTGGTAGTGGGTGATCAGCACGATGGCGCGATCCCCGCCGCGCAGGTGGTTCACACCCTTGCTGACGATGCGCAGCGCGTCGATGTCGAGCCCGGAGTCGGTCTCGTCGAGCACGGCGAGGCGGGGCTTCAGCATGAGCAGCTGCAGGATCTCGTTGCGCTTCTTCTCGCCGCCGGAGAAGCCGACGTTGACGAAGCGCTTCTTGTAGCGGGAGTCCATCTCCAGCAGCTTCATGTTGGCGTTGAGCGCCTTGAGGAACTCGAAGCTGTCGAGCTCCTCCTCCCCACGGGCACGCCGCTGGGCGTTCAGCGCAGTCTTGAGGAAGTAGGTGTTCGAGACGCCGGGGAGCTCCACCGGGTACTGAAAACCAAGGAACAAGCCGGCCTGTGCGCGCTCCTCGATGGACAGGTCCAGCAGGTCCTTGCCGTCCCAGGTGACGCTGCCGTCGGTGACCTCGTAGTCCTCGAGGCCGGCGATCACCTTGCCGAGCGTCGACTTGCCCGAGCCGTTCGGCCCCATGATGGCGTGCACCTCGCCGGGACGGACCACGAGGTCGATCCCCTTGAGGATCTCGTGCTCACCGACACGAGCGTGCAGGTTGCGGATCTCGAGCATGAACTCTCCAAGGTCGCGTCCGACCCCGACGGGCCCGACGCGAAGCGACACAACGCCTAGCCGACCGCGCCCTCGAGGGACACGGCCAGCAGCTTCTGGGCCTCGACCGCGAACTCCATGGGGAGGTGCTTGAACACCTCCTTGCAGAATCCGTTGACGATGAGGTTCACCGCGTCCTCCTCGGACATGCCGCGCTGCTGGCAGTAGAAGACCTGCTCGTCGGCGACCTTGGAGGTGGTGGCCTCGTGCTCCACCGTGGCGGAGGCGTTGCGGGCCTCGATGTAGGGGAAGGTGTGGGCGGCGCAGCGATCTCCGATGAGGAGGCTGTCGCACTGGGTGTAGTTGCGGGCGTGAGCCGCGCCGGAGTCGACGCGCACGAGCCCGCGGTAGCTCTGGGTGGACCGGCCGGCGCTGATGCCCTTGCTGATGATGGTCGATCGGGTGTTCTTCCCGATGTGGTGCATCTTGGTGCCGGTGTCGGCCTGCTGGAGGTTGTTGGTCACGGCGACGCTGTAGAACTCGCCGACCGAGTCGTCCCCCATGAGCACGCAGCTGGGGTACTTCCAGGTGATCGCCGAGCCGGTTTCGATCTGGGTCCAGGAAATCTTCGAGTTGTGGCCCCGGCAGGCGCCCCGCTTGGTGACGAAGTTGTAGATGCCGCCCTTGCCGTCCTTGTCGCCGGGATACCAGTTCTG
>MDTC01139741.1_pt1 | contig 13209 bp, 15 predicted proteins | sample 811181 | NCBI WGS metagenome assembly MDTC01 (sample SAMN05326644, study PRJNA326480) | marine metagenome | isolation source: seawater | place: Pacific Ocean: North | collected 2011 | reverse complement strand
GCATGCTGCACTGGTTCGACAAACCGAATGGGCTTGGCTTAGTGAACTGGGCGGATGTGATTTCGATAGTGATTCAGAATTTTTGGAAGCTAAAGTCATCGTCGACCCATCAGCCAAAAATCATCCTACCATCAAAGGACATGGCATGAGTTTTATGTACACCGCAGACTGGACGAATCATACGGAAAGCGTGACGGGCAAACTAGGGTTCCAAGTGCTTCTGCGAGTGGACGAATCTACTTACGAACCCGTCAGGAAATTCTTTCAGGACCGAGGCGGTAAGGCAATGGGCAAAGATCATCCCATCGCTTGGACCAATACCCTTAATGGAAGGTTCTTTTACACTGAATTAGGGCACGATGTGCGATCATTGGAAACACCCTTTGGCAGGCAACATATAATTGAGGCTATTCGCTGGGCGGCAAAAATAACTGAATAAAGCCCTGATTAGCTAGCACCTTTTTGAAAATTTTTCAAGTCGTAAGTTGTTAATTATCAACATATAGAAGAGTAAAATAATTCGTGCAATTAGCTAACTAGAAGCAGAATTTCATTCAATTATCTCGAGGAAACCAAACTATTTCCCAATTGTGTCCATAATTGGTCAAAAACAGGCAATTCTTGTCAATCTCTGTCCTGTTGATGTCCTTATCTAAGTGGGATTTAAGCCTTAAAGTAATTCTTTACGAATGCGTTGCTCTACCAACTGAGCAATCCCGGCAAAATTGAATTAATAAAAAATGATAAACCTGCACCAAGTTTGCAAATATCAAATCAAACCCTCTTTGGGTAACGGCGAGCAGGATCTTTGGAGAACTTACTTACTGCCATTGCCACCCCAACCATAATGATGGTCCCAATCGCGACCGGACAAAGAACATACCAGTAGCCAAGTTCTTGAACAGAACTACCCCCTATAACCGCAATTAAGGCGGTGGCTCCACCAGGTGGGTGAACGGTGCCAGTCAATTGCATGGCAATAATCGCCATAGAAACCGCCAACGGGCAGGCAAAAATAGATTGATCTCCGAAAAATAAAAATACGGATACTCCTACGAATGCTGATACACAATGCCCGCCAATAAGGTTTCGTGGTTGAGAAAATAGAGCTTGGGGGGCTCCATAAGCAAGCACTGCTGATGCACCAAAGGAACCGATCAAGAAAAGGGACACCTGATCGCCAAAATTGACAAGTTTGCCAATTCGCTCGATCATAAAAATCCCCAGAAATCCACCGATCCCAGAGATAAGCATCCACATGAATGTTGGTCGTTTCCAGGAACCAAATAATAGGTTTCCAATTTTTTTTTCTGACATTTCTTCTTTTTTGGAAAATATTCAGGAAATCTCCACAAACATCAATATCCATAAAAGAGGAGTATAAAACAATACGGACTTGCTGATAAGGATGGAGCGATACAGAGTTCAAAATTAAGATAATGGAAGATTTTACCTATCAAGAGATAGCAGGCATGATCGATCATGCCTTGCTAAACCCCGCCCTTGCGGACGAAGAATTATTGAGTGGTTGCCGGTTGGCCGACTATTACGGGGTTGCTACTGTTTGTGTAAAACCCTGTGATGTCGAAAGGGCAGCAAAGTTACTCGAATCCTCAAAAACTGAGGTTTGTACAGTGATTGGATTTCCACACGGAGCCAACCTCACGGAAGTCAAGGTAATGGAAGCTCAAAAAGCATGTAATTCAGGAGCCAGCGAAGTGGATATGGTAATTAATACAGGTAAGGTGATGAGCGGGGACTGGCAATATGTAGAACAAGATATACATGCTGTTTGTGAAACTGCTCACTGTTCCAACGCAAAGTTGAAAGTGATTTTTGAAAACGATTACCTAATAAACGGCGGGGGTGGATTGAGCGGAGACGAACTAAAGCGTAAACTTTGTCAAATCTGTGAAAATGCCAAAGCGGATTGGGTGAAAACTTCAACAGGTTTTGGATATGCCCGCCAAATGGATGGAACAATGGCCACTTTGGGAGCAACCAGGGAAGATGTTACATTGATGGTTGATGCATGTACTAATGGGACGCAGGTAAAGGCGTCGGGGGGAGTAAAAAACCTCAGTAACCTCCTGCACATGAGAAAAATTGGTGCCACCAGAATTGGTACCTCAGCCACAAAGAAAATACTGGACGAGTGCAGGGAGAGACTGGTCATGCCGGTTCTTGCCGAAGTCGACCAAATCAACTTTTCAGAATACTGACCAAAACAAATACAAATCCCTCTTTATGATTAAACCGATTAAAGACGACGGCCCTAAAAATGTACTTGGTACAGAACTCGTTCCCTGTTGCCTAGAAAATCGTACCGGTTGGTACCGAAATGGTTCCTGTGAGACCGATTCTGGGGATCAAGGAAGGCATGTGGTGTGTGCACTTATGACGGAAGAGTTCTTAGAATTTAGTAAGGTGATGGGCAACGACTTAAGTACTCCCATGCCCGAATATGATTTTCCTGGCTTAAATGAGGGAGATTGCTGGTGTCTATGTGCCGGTCGGTGGCAGGAAGCATTCGAGGCTGGCATGGCACCAAAGGTCAAATTGGAGGCTTGCGAGGAATCTGCCCTCGATAGCGTTCAACTAAATGATCTTCAAGATCACGCAATCTGATTTTTTACGACTAAGCAAAATCTTGTTCATTGGTTTCTCTGCGGAGTAACTAAAGTAGACAAATAAAGCCCGAATGACTCGCTTATTCTCGACAAAAACGAGCAACTAAGAGACAGATAGAAAGCCTAACTGATGTCACTAATCCAATCCATACACTGGGAAAGAATACGCGATCGGGCTCCGGATTCCCTCGCAGAACTTTATGATGGGTTTGCTGGTGCCATGTTCTCCCTTGCTTTGGAAGTTTTAGGAGACCGCTGGGAAGCGGAAGAAGTAATCCAAGATGTTTTTGCTTACATTTGGAAAAAGCCAGAAGCATATTCCCCGGAAAAAGGAAAGTTTAGCAGTTGGTTGCTCGTTATTACTCGGAACCGAAGTATTGATCGTTTACGATCTCGTAAACGTAAGGTCGTACATGGAGAACCAATTGAGGCATTGAGCAACCGGCAGGATCACTCATCCAGAGATGGAGCGGAGCAAGCAGTCTTGGCAGATGAGCGAGAAAATATTAAAAATGCCTTTGCCCAATTGCCTGCTGATCAAAAGGAAGTTCTGGAACTTAACTATTTCAAAGGATTAAATCATCAGGAAATCTCAGACCTATTAAAATTGTCCCTTGGGACAGTAAAGTCCCGTATTCGATTAGGGATGGAAAAGTTACGCAGAACCTTAACAAGCCTCCGATGAGAAAAATAATTACGAGCTTCTTTTTTATGCCTCAAGTAAAAATATTAAATCATCGTTTGCGATGCCTGAAGTTCGCAAATAGAAAACCTAATTGATTAGTTTTGGACATCGCACGACAGCAAGCTATTGATTACCTAATGGGATCGCTCTCAGAAGATGAGAAAGTTTCATACGAGTCTCTGCTCGAAACCGATAAAGCAACTCGAGAATTGGTATCGGAAATCAGTGATGATTGGTCGAGCCTCGCTTTACTCTCAAAGCCAGCAAGCCTTGACCCTGAGATGCGTGCACGCACATTAATGACAGTTCACCCCCCCCCCGACCTGTCTATGTTCCTGGAAACTGATGAGGTGGATCGGTTACGGGAAAATTATTCCAAACCTTCCACTCGTTATCTCGGTGGAGATGGTACTGTGGATAGTTCTGAAATTAAAGATGTCAACCTTAAGGATGGATTATCACGGACATACGAACACCTCCTTGGTATTCTTCCTTTAGTCAGTGGTGATTCACCTTCAGCTTTTGGGGATTTTTCTGCCCTGCAAAAATTTTTGGGGCGAAACATTGATCTCTGTAAGCAACTAAATGATTGGTCGGTCGCTCTATCCCCAGGAGAAGATCCTGTTTCCCATTCATTACAAAGATCTCTGCTCGCTTCCCTTCCTTCTCTTGCTCATTTTATAGACCTTGCAGGTAGCGGAAAAATTGGTTTGAGCGAAGTTCGGAGAATTTTCTATCTTTGTCGGGATCAATTAAAAATCATGCGCGCATCATTCCGTGACCTCGATCCGCAACGATTAGCAGATGATGAATTAATAAGAATACACGGCACCCATTTGCTTCGCCAAAAATGGACGGGGGCTAGGCATTCTTTCTTTGACTCTTCTAGCTTTGTTAAATGTGGTAATTTTTTTGAAGGACCTATTAGTGAACGGTGTGTCGAGTTTGCTGAATATGATTCAAACTTGTATTGTTTAGCCAATCTGATTGCTTCCCGCTCCGCCCAAGGAGGCTTTCATCTCGAACTCATCAAAGATGCTGTGCCCGGTTGTGTACTTGCGGTCGCTCATGCCGAGGTAAACTCCAATCGCCATGATGAACTTGATTGCCTAATCACACCTAGCTCTTCCTCTTTACCCAGTAAGTTATCACACGATGCTTGTTTATGGTCTTTACTTCAAGGTTCTATGAGTCGTGGGTTTCCGCATCATTCGATCGGTGAATTATCGGAGGTATCATTTTTCGGCAAGCAAAGGGTAAATAACCAGACTTATCTTTGGTTTGCTTGGCCTGAAATTGAAAATGCCCAAGCCGGCGCGGTTGCCTCCACCGGAAAACCAGGGCAATAGTGTCCAAATTCCGGCTCCTTTTCAGGCTCATTTAAACCCTGAGTAGAAAATAGTTCACCCTGGTAATAACTCTTTCTCAAGCGGACCGCATCATATGGTTGATGTTTTACTTTGGCACTGGTGGATTTCTTATCCCATGAACGCCTAGCCCAAAAACGATACCTTTCGAGTAAAAATTGATCGAGTTGTTCTTTGGCTAAATCTGTACCAATATCATCCACATTCCAAGCTGCCTCGATACGGGATCCGGCACCATCTTTTCGTGTGCTCGAAAAAGAAACTTCACCAATTTGGGGATCTCCCAATCTATCTATCCGGGCATTAAAATAGCGAAGGCCGTAGAGCAAGCGTGCACCAAATACCCCAAAAGGGTCATTGGAATCGAGTGAATAAAACCATACACCTTTCCTCCCAGTTTTGTCTTTAATGTAAGTGCGAAGGTTGACCTCCCAAAAATCGCTCCATTTTAAAAAAGTAAGGGGCCTGATACGCAAATTACTTAACCGGAAACCAACCACACTCAACCATGCACATCCATCAAATGTATCTACTTCCAAGTCATCCGGCAAAGTATCCTGAATTGAAACAACATCCTGCCGATAATGTAACATCACCAAGTCTTCCCAATTTTGGGACATAAAACAGTTCAAAAAAGAGCTATACATTTGGACAGTCAGTGCCCGAAAAACCTTACAACTGGATAAAATTAGGTGGCTGGAAAAATCTCGTCTAGTTTTTCCCGGCGGTATCGAAAAATTCTCTCAAGCGTACGGCGGACAAAAAGAACATGAGCAATTGAACCGAAAATACCGAAGGGTACTTGATAAATAATTTCGTCTGTCATCTTTGTACCTCCCTCCACTTCTTCCAGTCGGTGAGTATGTAACCATAGTTTATAGGGTCCCACTCGCTGTTCATCCATAAAGGAATATCCTTCATTCACATATTTGATTTCAGTGAGCCATGGAGTCCAACCGAGTAAGGGTACTTTTACTTCATATTGAAGCAACAGTCCAGGGAATGCCTTTTCCGGGGGTTTTCCCTTAATGTTAAAGGCTAAGTCAGGTGGGGTAATTTGGTTGAGATTCTGGGGAACCGAAACAAAGTCCCATAGGTTCTCCCGGCTGATTGGCAAGATTTGTTCTTGGTGTAAGCGATGCATGACCAGTATTTTAATGGTATATACAACAAGGGCAACCAGCTTGACCAAACATAATACACAAATTAATGTTCTTTTATGAAATTGCCCGCCCTGCTTCTCTTCTTTTTAATCAGCCCTCTTCTTATTTTTGGACAGGATTTTATAACCGATTCTGCTGCGATTAAGATATCTTATGGATGTTCACCTGACCGTAAGGTGGAGGGAACCAATATCGATATTGGAGGAAGTCAGTTCGAATTAATTACTCCATTGTATTACCACGACGGGGGAGACTGGTCATTTGGGGCAGGATTGCGTTACCAAAATACAGACATCGATGTATCGGACAGTAGCTTTTTAAATGAAGATAATCTACAATCTCTAGAAGTTGCTTTATTCCTTAGCAAAGATTATTCAGAATCTCTCAAAGGAATTGCTCTTTTTGTACCCGGCATGTCCGGAGATTTTAAAAACACCGGAAATGATGCGATGAACTACATGGCACTTGCTGGAGTTAGATGGAAGAGAAGTGAAACTTTCCAATGGATATTTGGGGCGTTTTATTCAACTGGGTTTGATGACGATATGCTGCTACCAGCTATAGGTTTCATGTGGGAACCATCCGATCGTGCGGACCTCGTATTTGCTGGCCCAATCATTCGTTACCGATACAGCCTATCAGACTCGATCGATTGGATTTTTGGCGGTCAATTTTCCGGCAATCGTTGGAAAACAGAAGGGCAATACACTGGAGGCAATAATGACCCTGAATTCGCGATGACGGCTTATCGGTTGTACACTACCCTGCAATGGAACCCATCTGAAAAACATGGCATTTTTGTATCCGCGGGTGCAGAATTAGGCAGGGAGGTATCATTGAAATACACCAATGGATTGGAATTAGAAAGAGACTTAAAAAGTGCACCCAGTTTCGAAATAGGATATCGTTTCCGTTTCTAAAACTTGTTCGCTAAAATTGCATCCGCTGCTTCCAATCCGGAAATTGCGGCACGCTCTACCCGCTCGCCTCCAAACCCATCACCCGCCAAAGTAAGCCCGATTTCGGGGTTATGAAAGTTACTCTCGCCAAAAGTAACCAAAGGCTTGGCAAATCCCCAACGGTGAAAGACCCAACGATTTACATTTGCACCAAGAACCTCCTCTGCAGGTTTAATTAATGTATTTGCCCATTCTTCTGCTGGTACATCCCAATTTTTATCTGAGAAATCTGCCGAAGCGTGCACGGTAATGGCAGGCCTTTGCGAAATTCCTTTAACTTGGTTATCGGATAGCCAGTCAATATGTTCTGTCGGATGAGTTATTGCACCGGGTTCTGCAAGCTTAGAAGGTTGATCGAGCATACCCAATAAAGCAAGGCAACGGGTATGACGAACTGCACCAAGCCTTTTCATAACCTCAATGCCTAAATCAAGACCACTACGGTCAAATAATTCGAGCATCTGCACACAAGGTATGGTGATGACCAGATGATCGGCTTCCAAAACCCGACCAGTCCCTCCCCGTTCAAAAACTTTCCATGTTTTTGTTTTGACGATTTTCTCCACAAAAAAATTGAGGGCTAAGTCACAGTCCTGCGTTAAAGACTTGGCTGGATCAGTCATGCCTAATTTTCCACGATACCTCATATCGGATGGAATATCAGGTTTTGATGGAACATGGTCATACCAATCTGACACCCTACCCTCTCTAATCCACTGCTCATTTAATACCTGTAATCTTGGATCACGGGTCGTAAAAAACTGGGCACCATGATCAATTCTGGCACCATCCATTCGGCGAGTAGCCATACGACCGCCCACTCCTCGTCCTTTTTCCACAACCGTTATCTCATGCCCAGCATTTGCAAGAGCATATCCGGAAGAACAGCCGGATATCCCGGCACCTATAACAATGATTTTCAAGCAGATTAAAGAGCCTCGTGGTTTAGTTGGTTGTCACAGTTGTTAAGTTTACCTATTTATAAGGCAAAACTAGCAAGGTGACAACTGACTCAAGCATCATGGAAAATGTAGATGGCTACAACTCGGTAATCGAAAAAATCGGGGGTGATTTGCCGAGCATTTCTGTAATGGTTAATAAAATGGTTAAAATTGCCTCTGATCCAGAGTCTGAAAATTCTAAATTGTGCAGTCTTATATCCAACGACCAGTCGGTTTTTTCCAAAATTCTAAAAATTGCGAATTCTGTGGAATACCGGCAAGGAAATTTACATAGAATTTCCGAAGCTAATGAAGCAGTGCTCCGAATAGGTTCAGAAAAAGTCAGAAGGATTATTCTCAGTTCATCTGTTTTGGATGTGTTTGCAAGCAATGATGATGAATTCACTTTCAAACTTGAGGGACTATGGCTGCATAGTTGTGCTGTAGCAATTGGCACCGAGGTTTTGGCTAAAAAGTTCCAAAGTGAATACTCTGATCAAGCCTATGCGTGTGGTTTGCTTCATGACCTCGGGAAGGTGGCCAAGATTCAATCTCTAAAGGATGAATTTGTTAAAGAGGTAAAGTTCACTCAAAAAAATAATTGCACACTATGGTTTGCTGAAAAGGCACTGGATCAAATCCACCACGATGTTTTGGGCTGTATGATTCTTAAAAAGTGGTCAATTTCTCCTATTATTGAACAAACTACTAGGTGGCATCATACTTTCAGCAAAGGAGCGCGGCAAAATGTCGAAGATCCAGCAATCCATAAGCTCATTGACATTACAATTTTATCTAACCACTTAGTTAAAGAACTGCGCTTCGGTAGTAGCGGGTCTGCCAAAATTGATGAATTGCCCGATAACTTCTTACGGAGAAATAGAATAGATGATTCAGCATACCAAGACAGTCTTGAATTAGTCCGCATGCATATTGATGCCGAGTCAGAAAACCTTGCAATTTTATTGAAGGATTAACGCAAAAAAACCGCCACAATTCTTGTTTGGAGAATTTGGTATATTGGATAACTTGATCCATATTGAACTTACGAATCCGAAAAGCAAAAAACCGAGGTACTGCTAAGCATGGTTGGTCGCATGCAAATTACACTTTCTCTTTTGCAAATTATTATGACCCGGAATGGTGGGGATTTCACTCCCTGATTGTAATGAACAACGATATCATTGAACCAGGTGGCGGTTTCCCCACTCACCCGCATCAGGATGCAGAAATTTTCACCTATGTAATTTCAGGTGAACTGGAACATCGAGACAGCATGGGTAATGGGTCTATTATCAAACCCGGCGAACTGCAGTACATGAGTGCAGGCTCGGGGGTGACTCACAGCGAATTTAATCCATCCCAAGAAAACCAGACCGAACTTTACCAAATCTGGATGCACCCCAATCAATCTGGTGGTGAACCTTTCTACGCGGAAAAGAAACTTTCTCATTCTGCAAGCAATAGGGAAATGAAACTACTGTTTTCCGGAAGCGGGAAGGGTGGCTCATCACCAATTAAGCAAAATGCAGAATTCTGGCTGGGTCAGGGAGAAAGCCAAAAGAAAATTTTCCTTGAGCCGGTCAACTGCCTTCCTCATGTCTGGATGCAAGTGGTTTCAGGTTCTGTTACAATGGAGAATCATTTTCTTGGGAAAGCGGATGGACTAACAATTGAGAACCTAAACCAGTCGATCGAACTGACCTGTGAAAAAGACACTACCTTTTTTCTCTTTCGCCTGACTGATTCCTGATTATGCAACAATCCCTTGTACTCGAACAAGCTAGAGAAATTGAGCTGCCGGATGCCGAATTATCCTACTACCCGAGACTTTTCGAAACCAAGCAAGCGGATAGTTTCTTAGACAAATTGAAAGATGGAATTGAGTGGACCCAAAACACCATCCGTTTTTACGGCAAGGAAAGCCTAGTTCCCCGTCTGGAGGCCTGGTATGGAGACGAAGGAAAATCATATGCCTACTCCGGTATTCATATGGACCCAAAGCCATGGACCGAAGAATTGAACATCATCAAACACCAGATTGAACCACTTGCCGGGGTGAGCTTTAATTCCGTGCTCATTAATTATTACCGCAACGGCAAGGACCGGGTGGCCTGGCATAGCGATGATGAGAGAGAGTTGGGCAAAAACCCAGTTATTGGATCAGTCAGCCTAGGTGCGGAAAGAAAATTTAAATTGCGACACAAGCAATATAAAACCAATGGACTCAAGCATGAGGTCACACTCAGGCATGGAAGTTTTTTACTAATGAAGGGAAGCACCCAACACCACTGGATGCACGAAATTCCACGCACCGCCAAACCGATCGGCCCAAGAATTAACCTAACTTTCCGAATAATCAAATAAAGAATCCTTCGTTTTGTGATTGATCCAGTTTCACATGACCTGCGATTTATAAGGTGTGCGAATCTTAATCATTACATTCTTCATCATTTTTACATTTAATCTCCCATTAATGGCTTTTCAGTCCATGCATGAAAAAACCCCGGTTGGGAAAATTACAGTTTTGGAACTTCCTGCCCGTATTGCTCTCGAAGCAAAGAGTTCAGAAAATTATTTTTCTGAGAACAATGGGTTGTTCAGGAAATTGTTTGGGTATATTTCCAAGCACGATCTCTCAATGACTACTCCGGTTGAAGCAGACATCGATCCGGGCAAGATGCGTTTTTTTGTTGGCGAAAAGGACGCAAAAAAACCTCGACCTGAGACCTCTGCTGTGACGGTGCGAAATCTTGACCCCATCACCGTCGTCGCAATCGGAATACGGGGAAGTTACAACCAAGAAAATTTCCAGGAAAATAAAACTGCACTACTTAATTGGTTGAAAGAAAACCCCGCTTACGAACAAGCGGGCCAAGCTTATGCGGTCTATTGGGATGGTCCATATGTTCCTTGGTTTTTAAAACGGTCGGAAATACACTTGCCGATCTGCCTAAGTAAAAAACAATCTCCCCAAAATTAATCAAACAAGCAACACATGAAATTCATTCCTCTTATCCTAGCATCAATTATGAGTACACTCTCCGCCACCACTGTTTACGATCACGAACTTCTCGATATCGATGGAGAAAAAACTAGCCTGTCCGCTCACAAAGGAAAAGTACTCCTGCTGGTCAATGTCGCATCCAGGTGTGGATTTACTAGGCAATACAAGGGCCTAGAGGAACTTCATCAGAATTATAAAGACAAGGGCTTGGTGGTTTGCGGATTTCCCTGTAATCAATTTGGGGGACAGGAACCAGGATCAGAATCGGAAATCAAAGAGTTTTGCTCAACCAAGTTCGGAGTGACATTTCCGATGTTTTCCAAAATCGAAGTAAACGGATCTAACCGACACCCACTCTACGAATCAATTATTGGAGAAAGTGGTCCACTCAAAGGTAATGTAAAATGGAACTTTACCAAGATTTTGATTGGTAAGGATGGTAAACCGATCGACCGATTTGGTAGCATGACTTCCCCTACCTCGAAAAAATTAATCAAAGCAATCGAAGCAGCCCTTGCTGGTTGATTTTTTAACCTTACAATTTTGAGAATGCCCACCCGCCTGACTTGGCTGTTCGTCACAGCCCTCCTTGTGGGCGGATGTGTCCAAATGGAATGGCGAGGCGGGATGGTTCCCCACATCGGACTGAAAGACGCCAAGCCTGCACCCCTGCAAAACGACTTCCAACAGAACTCGGACTGGAGGACGGGCAATTTCTACTGGCCCCAATTCCGTGGTCCTGAACGGGACGGCCATGCACCGGTTCATGGAACCAAAATCAATTGGGAAAACCCTCCCTCGCTGGTATGGGAAGATACATGCGGTGCCGGACACTCCTCCCTCATCTCTGCCGGCTCCCTGCTCTACACCCTTGAGCAAATTGGGGATAATGAAACCCTAACCGCCCGTTTTCTGGAAACTGGTAAGGTGGCATGGCAATACAAAGAGAAAACAAGATGGGATGACATGATGAGTGGTCCGGGTCCCCGCTCCACCCCCACCCTTTACAACGACCAATTGATCGTTCTTTTTTCCAACGGCATACTGACAAACCTCGATCCAAAGACCGGAAAAAAACAATGGGAAACTTCAACTCTTCCCGAAGATCATCATTTTCCGGAATGGGGAATTTCCTGTGCCCCTTTGATCTGGAAAAATAAAATCATTCTTTCCCTCGGTGACGAAGCTGGTGCAGCTCAGGCCTACGATTTAAAGACTGGAAAGCTTGTCTGGCATTGCGAACCTTCCGAGCGAGGAGCCTATCTTTCGCCAACTATTCTGAATTTCCTTGGAGAAGAACATCTGATTGTGGCAGTGGAAGGATCCATACTCGGATTGGATCCGATGAATGGTAAAGCCAAGTGGAAGTATCCATGGAAAATTTTCCTTAACAATGCTCAGATAGCCCAACCTCTTTCCTTAACTAAAGATACTTTTCTAATTTCTGCGGGATACGGCAAGGGGGCGGAATGTTTAGAAATAAGCAAAAATGGAGGCGATTATATTCTTTCCACCGTTTGGAAATCGAAACATTTAAAAACGAAGTTTTCCAATGCTATTTTACATGAAAGATCAATCTATGGATATAGCGAAAACCTGCTCGTTTGCCTCGATGCTCAGACGGGAGATCTGAATTGGCGAGGTAAAAAATATGGATACGGACGCATCCTTCTCGCTGGGGATAAACTGGTTCTGCTAGGCAACACCGGTGAGCTTACGGTGGTGCAGGCAAACCCCGATTCCTTTGAGGAAATCTACTCTGGACAGTTACTCAGTAATGCCCGGTGCTGGAACGGACCTGTGCTAGTCAATGGCTATCTCTTCGCCCGCAACGGCGAACAAATCGCCTGCTTCGACTGGGCGAAATAATTCTATCTAAGAGTCTAACCAATCTCAGGTATCTCCAACCAGTTTGTAGTGTAGCGGGGTGTACGCATTTCCCGGCGCATACTCCAAGATTTATCGATTCCCTGAGCTGCCCAGAATCCACCAATCGGACCATAACGGGCAGCCACTTCCTCCACCGCATCGACAAATCCACGGGTACGGTCATCCCCAAATTCTTCAAACAATAAGCCCTGCCGTGAGTGGGACGATACCAGATCGAGTAGAATTACTCCGGCTTTTTTGTAGGAATATCCGGGACGAAAAATCGACCGCAATAATTCCTTGGCTCGGCGAATTACCCGGATAGGATCATCGGTCGGTTCATCCAGAGTCAGTGCCCGGGCATTGGAATACTGGGGCTGGTCCTCCCGGAAACGGTTGGTCATCACAAATACCTGAATACCACATGCCAAAGAACCTTCTGAACGAACCTTGCGGATTGCACGCACCGCATAGTTGGCCACCGCTTCCTCCAACTCCGCCAGACCTGTCAATGGCTTGCCAAATGAGCGAGAACAACAGGTATTTTTTCGGGCAGGTGCAATCTCTTCCATATCGAGACAGGGTATG
>MDTC01051265.1_pt1 | contig 13210 bp, 11 predicted proteins | sample 811181 | NCBI WGS metagenome assembly MDTC01 (sample SAMN05326644, study PRJNA326480) | marine metagenome | isolation source: seawater | place: Pacific Ocean: North | collected 2011 | reverse complement strand
GGTTTGGCATGGCTTCTGGCGACCTATTCCTTTAGACTTCACCGCCTTTGCAGGCCACTGCAGTGCAGGTATGCCTCAACTGGGCAACCTGCTAGTGGCCCCATCAAATCCAGTCAAATGAAAACGTTGTGCCGATCAGCCCCGAATATATAAGAAATTTTTCGATTATTGCCCATATTGATCACGGGAAGTCGACCCTTGCCGATCGGTTTATTCAGATTTGTGGCGGCCTGACCGAAAGAGAAATGGACAACCAGGTCCTGGATTCAATGGACATTGAGCGTGAGCGCGGGATTACCATCAAGGCTCAGAGCGTTACCCTGATGTATGAGGCTGATGATGGGCATACATACCAGCTCAATATCATTGATACGCCGGGGCATGTCGATTTTAGCTATGAAGTTTCACGTTCCATGGCTGCCTGTGAGGGAGCACTGCTGGTTGTCGATGCTGCCCAGGGTGTTGAGGCACAATCAGTAGCCAATTGTTATACGGCAATTGAGCAGGGTCTGGAGGTGATGCCTGTGCTTAACAAGGTAGACCTGCCTCAAGCCGACCCTGATCGGGTATGCCAGGAAATCGAGGAGATCATTGGTATCGACGCCACCGGTGCCGTTACTGTTAGCGCCAAGAGCGGGCAGGGTGTGAAAGAGCTACTGGAAGAACTGATCAGGGTAATTCCACCCCCCAGGGCTTTTTCTGATGCGCAGTTGCAGGCGCTGATTATTGACTCCTGGTTTGACAACTATCTTGGCGTTGTTTCACTTGTGCGGGTAGTGGCTGGCAGGATTGAGGTTAAAGACAAGATTATCGCCAAATCTATCGGTAAGGTGCAGCAGGTTGATTCGGTTGGGGTTTTTACTCCCCATAGAACCGAAACGGGCGTATTGCGGGCGGGTGAAGTTGGGTTTGTGGTGGCCGGTATCAAGGATGTAAAAGGAGCACCAGTGGGTGACACCATTTCCCTGGCGAAAGATTCTGTGTCTGCATTACCAGGATTTGAGAAGGCTAACCCGCAGGTATTTGCTGGCATGTTTACTGTCAGCACCGATGACTTCAATAATTTCCGTGATGCGCTGGAAAAACTAACGCTGAATGATGCATCACTCGTGTATGAACCAGAGAGTTCAGATGCTCTTGGCAGCGGCTTCCGTTGTGGGTTCCTGGGCATGTTGCATATGGAAATTGTGCAGGAGCGATTAGAGAGAGAGTATAACCTTGACCTCATTACCTCGGCACCAACGGTTGTGTTTGAGGTGGTCGACAAGAAGGGGGAGGTATCAAGAGTTGATAACCCGTCCCAGCTGCCGGATGTATCCAGTATCTCCGAAATGCGTGAGCCGATTGTTCAGGCCAACATACTGGTTCCCGCCGAGCACCTGGGGAGCGTGATAACGCTTTGTGTAGACAGAAGAGGTGTCCAAAAGGATATGCAGTTTGTCGGCAACCAGGTGTCTATCAGTTACGATTTGCCTATGAATGAAGTAGTGTTGGATTTCTTTGACAAGCTGAAATCCGTTTCCCGTGGCTATGCGTCGCTTGACTATAGTTTTTCGAGATTTGAAGCTTCTAGCCTGGTCAGGCTCGATATATTGATCAATGGTGATCGTGTTGATGCGCTGGCTGTAATCGTTCATGCTGATGACGCCAGGAGCAAGGGGTTTGCGCTCACAAAAAAGATGAAGGAACTGATTCCCCGGCAGATGTTCGATGTTGCCATACAGGCTGCCATCGGTGGTCAAATCATCGCCAGGCAAACCGTTAAGGCTTTGCGCAAGAATGTCACAGCCAAATGTTATGGCGGAGATATCACGCGCAAAAAGAAGCTGCTGGAAAAACAAAAAGCTGGTAAAAAACGTATGAAACAATTGGGTAGCGTTGAGATTCCACAGGAGGCTTTCCTTGCGGTCCTCAAAGTTGAGAAATAGTCTCAACCCAAGGTTAAGTTAAGGAACAAACATTTTGAGCATCAATTTTCCCCTTGTCCTAGTTCTAGGCACAGGCATTACCGGACTGATCTGGTTGCTGGATACCCTGTTTCTGAAACCTCGCCGTAAAGCAGCCGCTGAACTTGCAGAACAAAAATTGACGGATGGCAAGGCCAAGGATGATGCACTGCAGAGTATCCTGAAAGAACCACTGGTCGTTGAGTACTCCATATCATTTTTTCCAGTACTTGCCATTGTGCTTGTGCTCAGGTCTTTCCTTTTTGAACCGTTTCAGATTCCCACAGGATCTATGATTCCTACCCTTGAAGTCGGGGATTTTATCCTGGTAAACAAGTATGCCTATGGCGTCAGGTTGCCGGTTGTAGGCACAAAAATTATGGAAGTGGGGGAGCCAAAAAGTGGCGATGTCATGGTATTCATACCTCCTCATGAAGATGAATATTTTATAAAACGGGTAGTGGGAATTCCCGGTGACAGGGTAAGATACCAGGATAAGACTATTTACATTAATGATGAGAAGCAGACCCAGGTATTTGTTGCGCAAATACCGCCGGATAAACCACAGTATCTTGTCTACCGGGAAATGCTTGCTGGAGTGGAACACTTGATTCACCGTGATCCATATAGAGATACTCGCACACTGGAGTGGGTAATCCCCGAGGGATACTATTTCATGATGGGTGATAACAGGGACCAGAGCAGTGATAGCAGGTATTGGGGTAATGTTTCTGAGGACAAGATAGTTGGCAAGGCCATTGCGGTTTGGCTGCACAAGGAACCAGGTTTGAGACTGCCAGGATTTTCACGAAATGACTGGATTCAATAACTGGGAGTAAAAAATGAAAATACATTTTCCTAGAAAACAGGCTGGAATGGGTGCGGCGGGTTGGATGCTGATGCTCGCTGTATTTGGTTCAGTTTTGACTGTTGGGCTCAAGCTGGTTCCGCTGTATCTTGACCACAATACCATGTCGAAAATTCTAGATGGCCTGGCTGAAGAAGAAGGGGTGTCTCAGAAGCGTGATGGCGCGATTAGCAAGATGATACAAAAGCGGTTCAAGCTGAATAATATTCGTGACTTTAAGGTTCGTGACAATGTGGAAGTAAAGCGAAGCAGGGACGGTGTGGATATTATTATGGACTATGAGGCGCGCTTGAAGTTTGCTGGTAATGTGGACCTGATTGCCTCCTTCGACAAATCAGTAAAATTGAAGAACTAGGACCCTGGCGGATAGAAGACACCGGTTCAAGTGGTTCAGAACATTCCCCCACTATCAACTCTCGAAAAAGATCTGGGCTACCAGTTTCAGGAAAGAGGATTGCTCGAGCAGGCCTTGACTCATCGAAGTTATGGAGCGCGAAATAATGAGCGCCTTGAGTTTCTCGGAGATGCAATACTGAATTTTGTCATTGCTCATGCCCTGTATGAGCAGTTTCCGGGTGCCCATGAAGGGCAACTGAGCAGATTGCGAGCACGTCTGGTTCGCCGTCAGACACTGGCCGAAATTGCGCGGGAAATATCCCTTGGTGATCACCTTATTATGGGCACAGGTGAACTGAGAAGTGGTGGGTTTGGCAGAGATTCAATTCTTTCCGATGCACTAGAAGGAATCATCGGTGCAATCTTTCTTGATGGCAGCTTGGAAAGCGTTCAGTCAAATCTCCTGGTTTGGTTTAAGTCTCGGCTTGAAGGTCTGTCCCTTGATGATTCACAAAAAGATTCAAAGACACGACTCCAGGAATTTCTGCAGTCGCAGGGGGCGATGCTACCGGACTATGTTGTTACTGCAACGATCGGCAAGGCGCCTGACCAGGTGTTCACGGTGGAGTGCCGTTCTGATATGTTAACTGGCACGGCTCAGGGAGAAGGTGGGAATAGACGAGTGGCAGAACAAGTGGCTGCAGCCAAAGCACTGCACCTTCTGGGTGTGGTCGTAGAGGGTTCAGGTGACGGATAGCAAGCGCTGCGGGTATGCGGCCATTCTTGGACGCCCCAATGTTGGGAAATCAACATTGTTGAATACGATGTTGTCTCAAAAAGTCAGTATAACTTCCCGTAAACCACAGACCACCAGGCATCGATTGCTTGGAATAAAAACCACAGACCTGATCCAGGTTCTGTATGTCGATACCCCGGGAATTCACGGCGATGAACCAAGGGCTATCAATAGATACATGAACCGAAGTGCGAAAAGCGCGATCAGGGATGTTGATGCTATCGTATTTCTGCTTGATCGAACCGAATGGAATAGTGATGACCAGTTAGTTGCGGATTCCATAGCCGGCAGCAAGGCCAGGGTTTTTATTGCGGTGAACAAGATTGACCAGATTAAGAACAAGCGGGTGCTCCTGCCACAATTATCGCGAATTCAGAAGCTGGTGCCGGAGGCTGAAATCATACCCATCTCAGCTGTCACCGGTGAAAATGTGCAGGAGCTTGAATCGCTGGTTGAGGCCGCGATGCCCACCAGCCCATTTTATTACCCGGACGATCAGGTTACGGATCGTAGTGAGCGATTCCTGGTGGCTGAAATCATCCGTGAAAAGCTGATGCGCCAATTGGGTGATGAAATTCCGTACGCCCTTACGATCCAGATCGACAATTTCAAGTGGAAAAAAACGACGATTCATATTGAGGCAACAATATTCGTCGAACGAGATGGGCAGAAAGCAATACTCATAGGGAAAAAGGGTAAAAAGCTCAAGCAGATTGGCAGCGAAGCCCGCTCTGACATGGAAGGGTTGCTGGAGGCCAAGGTCATGCTAACGACCTGGGTTAAGGTGAAGACAGGATGGTCAAATGATGACCGGGCTCTGAAAAGCCTTGGTTATGATGATGCCTGACCTTGTTCCGCATCATATTTACATTCTGCACAGTAGGAACTATCTCGAAACTAGTCTTTTGGCAGACATCTTCTCTGAGGAGGAGGGCAGGTACTCCCTGATTATTCGTGGTGCTAAAGGCAAAAAGTCCAAATATCAGGGGCTGATCCAGCCCTTCTCACCCATACTTGTCACCAGCTATGGGCAGGGAGAGCTTAGAACTTCGGGTACGCTGGATTTTAGCTACAGGCCATGGCGACTCAAGGGTGAGAACCTGCTAATTGGGTTGTATGTGAATGAGCTGCTCTATCGCCTGCTGGGGAACTTTGATGAGGTGCCAGCCCTTTATGCCAACTATGAGAATCTGTTGGCGGAACTTGAGAAAGATGTTTTCGATATCTATCGCCTTCGGGAGTTTGAGCTTTCGTTGTTGGCGAATCTTGGCTATGGGGTTTCTTTTGATTTTGATGTTCGAACCGGTGAAAGTATCAGGCCGGAAAAAATGTATCGATTCGTCGCTGAAGAGGGGTTTCATTCTCTTTCCCTGGAAGGTCAAACGGGAAACAGCATCACGGGCGAAAATCTGCTGGCCATTGTAGGTGGCGAGCGCTCACCAGATGTTAGCAGGGTTCTAAAACAGGTGGTGAGGGAGTCTCTACAACCGCTGCTGGGCGCAAAACCTCTCAAATCGCGGAGCCTTTTTGAGGGCAGGGAATAAGACGACCTGATATCACGAAATTTTATCCGTTGCGTCGATTGTGGCAAAAGGGCTTGGATTTTCCTGCTGCCATGCCATAAGGGTGCTGATTTCATTGTTCACGGTGTCCAGTGCGCCGGTTACCTTGTCCCCGGCCTTAACGCTTGATTCGAGTTCATCGACCGCGCGACCCAGTCTTGGTACGCCACAATAGCGGATAGCCCCGTGCAGCTTGTGCACTGCCGCTGCCATTGCCTGATAGTCCTCGTTGTTAAACGCTAGGTTGATTTGCCCCTGATCTTCAGGGAGCGTACTCATTAGCAGTTCAAACAACTCGCTGGCAACCTCAGGTCTATCGTTTACGGTTGATAGAGACAGTTCGCGATCAAAAATTACTTCGCTGTCTATTTGGCTGGCAGGTGCAGGAACTGGTGCTTCGACATTTTCAATGTAGCGTCGCAGCAAAGACTTCAAGTTGTCATTGTTGATGGGCTTCACAACGACCTGTGACATGCCGCTGTTCTGGTACGATTCTCGTTCTTCGCTGGTTGCGTGTGCCGTCAGACCGATTATTGGCGGGGGGTCTAAAGCAGATAGTCTCTCAGCAACCTCGACACCGCTCATGTCAGGCATCTGGATATCCAGAAATATGAGGTTGAAGTGGTTTTGGTGGCAAAGCTCGAGAGCATCACTGCCGTTGTCTGCCGTAGTAACATGATGGCCGAGTTGCGTTAGCTGTAGCTTGATCAGGTTAAGATTGGCCGCGTTGTCATCTACCGCCAGAATATTGTAAGCGGGCAATTGATGGCTGCCTGATTGGAGGTTCGACAGGATTTGTCGTATCTCGCTCTGATCTACCGGGTTTTTCAACTGCTGCCAGTTGTTCCTTTGGTAGAGGGTGATGTTATTGAGCAGCAAGATACTTACCCCGGCATCAGGGAGAGGGCCATCAAAAACAAGGCTTTTCTCGTCAGCAATAAGGCAGAAGTTGATGTCAGGTGATTGAAAATTGTCCGTGAACTTCACCCCCAACTTGGCAAGTCGCTCATACAGGCTATCCCGTTGCAGTTTCTGCTCACAGATAATGATCCCAGTTAAACCCTCCCCTGGATTATCGCCAAGGGTGTCGCTGGCTTTGGCTGGCAGGGACAGTAATCCATCCTCAAAGGTTGTGCCCTGGGTAATAAGGCTTCCAAAGCGGCGGCCAGGGGCAACAGCAGAAGGGTAATTCTCATCATCCAACGAGAAAACCAACTCGTCAAACTCCATAAAACTTATAGCAAGTGTTAGGTCAAGGTTGTTTTGTCTGGTATGAAGAAAATAGTGCAGCAGGAACTGGAACAGTAATGATTTGGATTGCCCTTCCTGAACGCTCAGTATTGCCGGGCACCGCCTGCTTACATTTATGTTCACGCTGATTCCACGGTGTGACAATAGTGGGCTCAGCATGCAGAGCGCATCATCCGCTATTTGCCAGGGGTCGATTGCAGCCAATTCCTGTTCCGGTAGGAAATCCTGGGTTTCCCTGAGAAGAAATTGCAACCTCTTCGCTGCAGCAGTAATTTCACTTTCGCAATACCCGACGTCAACGATGTTGGACTGACTGAGATGGTTTGTTAAGCCTACAATAGTTTTAATGGGCTTGAGGCACAGTTCCAGTAAGGCGATATCATCTTGTTTCCCCTGCTCACTCTCCTGTTCCAACAACTTTCTGACTTCAGGGATTTCAGTATTGAGTCTTGAGAGGAGGTTATACTTTTCCTGGGGATCAGCATTCGGGTTCCCAATCGGGCTCTCATTCCGGTTCCCAGATGCCGCGACTGCCTGCTCTCTTTCCAACTGCAAGGTGTAGGAGTCAATGGCGAGGAAGAGGTTACGGAGTACTCCTTTGTCTGATTGCATGTCTTGAACTAGCTCGTTATTTACAGCGCCCGCTATATTAGAACGGAATTTGTATATATGATCCTGATATTATATGAATTCCTACTGACCTCCTATCATTGCGCTTTTCCGACTAGGCATCACTCTGTGAGAACTATCCATGCGAACTATCCATGAGAGCTACCCATGAATAATCAGTATCCGACTGTCGAAGATTATGTCGGTAAGACACCGCTTGTGAGGTTGCAGAGACTCCCCGGTGAAACAAGCAACACCTTACTTGTCAAACTTGAGGGTAATAACCCTGCAGGGTCAGTGAAGGATAGGCCTGCAATGAGCATGATCGTCGCAGCAGAAGAACGGGGAGATATTACCCCGGGGGATACGCTCATCGAGGCTACCAGTGGCAACACGGGTATTGCGCTGGCAATGGCAGCAGCGATTAAGGGGTACCGGATGCTGCTTATTATGCCATCACACATGAGTGAAGAGCGGAAGCGAGCCATGAGCGCCTATGGCGCGGAACTGATCATGGTGAGTAAGGAAGAGGGAATGGAAGGCGCTCGGGACCTAGCAGAGGCAATGCAGCGGGAGGGAAAAGGCAAGGTTTTAGATCAATTTGCAAACCCAGATAACCCTCTGGCGCATTACCGGGGAACGGGTCCTGAAATAATGGAGCAAACCGGTGGTGCGATAACCCATTTTGTGAGTTCCATGGGGACAACGGGAACGATCATGGGCGTGGCACAATATTTCAGAGAGGCGAAACCTGAGGTTGAAATCGTTGGGTTGCAACCAGTAGAAGGGTCTGCAATTCCGGGTATTCGTCGCTGGCCGAAAGCATACCTGCCAAAGATATTTGATTCATCCCATGTCGATCGAGTGATGGATATTGAGCAGACCGTCGCCGAGCAAACGATGCGTCGTCTTGCCAGTGAGGAGGGGATTTTTGCTGGCGTTTCTTCCGGTGGTGCAGTTGCGGGAGCATTGTTGCTGAGCGATGAGGTTGAGAATGCGACCATAGTCGCTATTATTTGTGATCGTGGAGACAGATACCTTTCCACAGATGTGTTTTCAGGCTAGTTTCATCAAATTCTCGGTGGCATGAATTGAAAAGCAAGGAAGCTCTACGGATAGAAATAGTATCTCTGCACGATGACGGATACGGACTGTCAGTTGATGGCAAGCATGGTGTATTTGGTTCCCTGCCCGGGGAAACTGTGCTATCTCTACCGATAACTCGACGCAGGAAGCGCCTGCTATGTCGTGCCATCGAAGTTGAAGTCGCGGCTGAGGACAGGGTTGAGCCACGGTGCCAGGCAGCTAACTATTGCGGTGGTTGCAGTTTGCAGCACATGTCGCAACAATCCCAGATTGCCTTTAAACAAGAACAGCTTCTCCGGGAGTTTGCATTTTGTCAGCCCCAGGAGTGGTTGCCTCCCATTTTTGAGAACCCGTTTAATTATCGAAGCAAAGCCCGGCTTGGAGTCAAATTTGTAGATAAAAAGAACAGGCTGCTTGTTGGTTTTCGGGAAAAGATGAAACCCTATATAGCAGATGTTGAAGTCTGCCCTATCCTGCGTGAGCCGGTGGCAGAACTTTTGCAGCCCCTATCGGACCTAATTGGAAAACTAGACGACCCCAGGTCTACACCTCAAATTGAGGTTGCTATAGGCGAACCAGAAACGGCTTTGATTTTCAGGCACCTTGAGCCTCTGGATGAGGATGAGTTGGAACTGTTCAGAACATTTGGGCAGCAGTGGCAGGTCGATATTTATTTGCAACCTGGAAACCTCGAGACTGTGCATAAGCTTTCACCGGAGAAAGCTGATGAGAGGTTGCACTACTATTTGCCCGAGAATGATCTGACTTTTTTATTTCACCCACTGGATTTCACACAAATAAATTCTGCTGTTAATCGGCGAATGGTAAGCCTTGCCCTGGAATTGCTCGAAACCAGTGCGGCGGACAATGTTTTGGATGCTTTTTGCGGTATTGGCAATTTCAGCCTGGCGATCGCCCGGGCTGCCGGGGAGGTGGTGGGTTTTGAATCCGCGTCCTCATGTGTAGATAGAGCGAGAGAGAATGCAGTCAATAATCGGATCGCAAATGTGCGATTCGAGACCGTCGGCCTATTTGCGCAAGCTGACGGGCTGCCTGCCCTTGATGCCTTCAATAAAGCCCTTGTAGACCCGCCCAGGTCGGGGGCTCTGGAGCTTTGCAAAAAACTTGCAAGCAGCGGTACTGAAAGGGTAGTGTACGTTTCCTGCAATCCAAAGACACTTGCCAGAGACGCGTCGTTACTTGTTGAGAAAGGGTATCAATTGCGGAAGTTGGGCATAATCGATATGTTTCCCCACACTACTCACGTTGAATCCATCGCTTTATTCACCCGCTGACAATCCAGTCAAACCGGTCAGCCAGAGGCTTTTAAAACTGCATGGTTAAAGTCAGAGAGGATCAACCAGTTTTCATCGATGGAACCGTCGATCTAGAGCGTTGGCTGAGTAATCTCGCCGAAGATAATCCGAGGCTTGATCTTGCACGGCTGAAAGAAGTCTGCGAACTATCTGAACAGGCTGAAGGAAAAGCCGTTCAGAGTAATACGGTCTGGTCGGAAGACCAAAGCAGCTATCGTATAGGGCTTGAAATGGCCGATATCCTGAGTGATCTGAGGGTTGATGAAGATGGTCTAGTTGCTGCAATTATTTATCGTGCAGTACGAGAGAACCAGATAACACTAAATCACGTGCGCAAACAGTTTGGGGATGATGTTGCGAACCTGGTTGAAGGTGTGCTGAAGATGGCGGCCATCAGCAATATTGAGTTTGGTATTCGAAAGCCTGTTCTGGGAGAGAAAACTGATCAACTGGAGCAAGCCAAACGTATGCTGGTGGCACTCGTTGATGACATCAGGGTCGCCCTTATTAAATTGGCCGAAAGAACCTGTGCCATCAGGGCAGTAGCCAAGAGTAAGCCGGAAAAACGCATTAAACTTGCCAGGGAAGTATTTGAGATTTATGCCCCTCTGGCACATCGCCTGGGAATAGGCCACTTGAAGTGGGAACTGGAAGATCTTTCGCTGCGCTATATCGAACCACTCTCCTATAAGCAAATAGCCAGGCAACTGGATGGAAAACGGATTGCCAGGCAAGCGTACATGGATGAAGTAATCGTCGAGTTGGAAGAAAAGCTTAAAGAGGGCAACATAGAGGCGAGGCTCGAGGGCCGTGTAAAGCACATCTATAGCATCTGGCGAAAAATGCAGCGGAAAGGGATAGCCTTCTCTGAAATTTATGATGTTCGTGCCGTGCGCCTTTTGGTACCAGAAATCGATGACTGCTACCGTGTGTTGGGAGTTGTGCATAACATCTGGCGAAATATACCTCATGAGTTTGATGATTATATTGCCAACCCTAAGGAGAATGGCTACAAGTCACTTCACACTGCGGTTATCGGCCCACATGGGAAAGTATTGGAAGTCCAGATCAGAACCGAAGACATGCATGAGGAGGCGGAGTTTGGAGTCTGTTCTCACTGGCAATACAAGGACACGAAGCCAGAGTCCAAATCCTATGAGGATCGTATCGAATGGTTAAGGCAAATCCTTGACTGGCAGGATGAATTGGAAGAAGTGCCTGAACTTGCCAGGGAAATATTGACGGATGTGAACCTTGATCGTATTTACATGTTCACACCGGATGGTCATGTTGTCGATATGACACCGGGAGCAACCCCCATTGACTTTGCATACAGGGTGCACACGGAAGTAGGTCACAAGTGCCGCGGGGCTAAATTGAATGGCCGAGTAGTACCCTTGAATACGCCACTAAAATCAGGTGACCACGTTGAAATAATTACCGGTGATGAAGTTGAGCCAAGGCGAGAGTGGTTGCATGAGCACCTGGGATACGTGACGACGGCAAGAGCCAGGGCAAAAATTCAGGGATGGTTCGGACGCCGTGCGAAGCAGAAAAATATTGAGGAGGGAAAGGAAATATTGCTAGGCGAGCTTTCACACCTGGGCATTGAGGAGTTTGATTTTTCGGAGTTAGCCCGGCACCTGAAGTTCGATGCCAGCGATGACCTGTTTTATGCAATTGCCCTGGGAGATATCAATGTGGTTGATGTCGCGGAAGTAGCGGCTGAAATTGATGAACCGGAGATGCGCGACTTCCAATTAAACTTAGGCTTACCAGGAATGGAGCCAGATCAAGAGGAACTGTTGGTTTCAGGGCTTGGGGACCTTAACTACCTGATATCTGTCTGTTGCGGTCCTGTCCCTGGAGACTCCATCGTTGGAGTAATCGATGACGATAACACCGTGCATGTCCATATGCAGGATTGCCTGCAGGCTCTGACTGCAGATGTTTATGGTCGGATTATGCGCCTTGACTGGGAAACTGAGGTGAAGGCAACTTTTCCGGTTAGTATTGAAGTTAAAGCCTTTGATCGTGCAGGTCTGCTATATGACATCACAGGAATCTTTATGAAGGAAGCAACCAACGTGGTGTCGATTAACATGGATGCTGACAAGCAGAACAATCAAGTGGGTCTCAAAATGCTCATTGAGGTATCCAAACTTACCAAATTACTTCATATGCTGAAAATGATTGAGCAACTGCCAAATGTCATTACAGCCAGAAGATCCACCTCATAATTAGTTCGTCCGTTAACAGGAGATGTGTAGTGAAAATGATCCTTTTAGGAGCCCCCGGTGTTGGTAAAGGAACGCAGGCAAAATTTATCTGTGAAAAGTATGCTATTCCACAGATTTCAACCGGGGACATGCTGCGTGAAGCAGTGAAAGCAGGGACAGCTTTGGGAGAAAGAGTTAAGTCAGTAATGGACAGTGGTGCACTCGTTACCGACGAGATAATTATTGACCTGGTCAAGGAAAGAATCACCCAAGATGATTGTAACAATGGGTATCTTTTTGACGGCTTCCCGCGAACGATACCACAGGCACAGTCTCTGTTAGACGAGGCAATTGATATTCAGTGTGTGGTAGAAATCGCGGTGCCCGATGAAGCTATAGTAAGTAGGCTTAGCGGTCGCAGGGTGCATGTTGGTTCTGGCCGTGTATATCATGTTACTTACAGCCCTCCGAAGATGGAGGGGGTAGACGATGACACTGGGGAAGAACTTATTCAAAGAGATGATGACAAAGAAGCCACAGTCCTTGAAAGGTTGTCTGTTTATCACCTGCAAACAGAACCTCTCGTTTCTTTTTATCAGAACTTGAGTGAAGAGGATGGAAGTAACCTACGTTACGGTTCGATAGATGGCACGGGCGACACCGATACAATTCGCGAAAATATGCTTAATATTCTTGATGAGTTTGGGTCAAAAAATGATTCATCGATGGGTTGATGCGACAAATTGTTGAAATTTTTTGGAAATATCGAATAGGAGCGTTAAAATTATTTTCACCATTTCTTAAAAAAAGGTGTTAATAACGATATTTTTTTTCTAAACTTTACAACGTATTTGCAATTATGCGTGTATTACTATTTCTTTTGTCGAAATACGGTTATGAAAAGTAACTGCAAGGAGATAGAGTCGAACTGCAAAAACAAAAGTGTTAACAAACTTTTCAACGTAAAATAGGAGCGATGAAAGTGGTTGCCAAAAAGAAAAAGGCTGCAAAGAAGAAACCAGCGAAGCGTAAAGTTGCAAAGAAGAAGGTTGCAAGGAAACGAAAAGCTGCTGCAAAGAAACCGGCTAAGAGAAAAGTAGCTAAGAAAAAGCCAGCTAAGAGAAAAGCTGCGAAGAAAAAGTCGGCTAAGAGAAAAGCTGCGAAGAAAAAGCCAGCTAGAAGAAAAGCCGCTAAGAAAAAAGCTGCGAAGAAAAAGCCAGC
>MDTC01030093.1_pt1 | contig 13210 bp, 7 predicted proteins | sample 811181 | NCBI WGS metagenome assembly MDTC01 (sample SAMN05326644, study PRJNA326480) | marine metagenome | isolation source: seawater | place: Pacific Ocean: North | collected 2011 | reverse complement strand
TATACTGGTTCACGTGGATTTCTTGGTTCAACTGGTGCAGACGGAGTTGACGGAGTTGACGGAGCCCAAGGGTTTACTGGCGTTGGGTTTGACGGTGCATCAGTTATTAATAGCCAATTAATACTTTCTCTTAATGACGCTGCAAACACATCAATTGATGTTGGTCCTGTAATTGGTCCTCAAGGCGAAATTGGATACGCTGGATCTATTGGTGACCAAGGTCCAATTGGATTTAGAGGTTATCGAGGTTCAACTGGATTTGTTGGATCAAGGGGATCCGTAGGTAACTTAGGTCCTACTGGACCTCGAGGATACGACGGATCAAAAGGTGCTCAAGGTGTTCAGGGTTGGGTTGGTATTCAAGGTGACGTAGGCAATGCTGGCGTAGATGGTATAGATGGTAGTACTGGCGCAACTGGCGCAACTGGCCCTCGAGGTTTTGTTGGATATAATGGATCAATTGGTGCTCAAGGTATACAAGGGCTTAGAGGACATAAATTAGTTTCAGCAAACCAATCAGGTAATGATACAATATTTACTGACACTGAAGGAGTAGATGTTACAGTATCCAACACCAAAGGTGTACAAGGAACACAAGGAACTACTGGTCTTGTTGGTCATTCGTCGTATTCTGTAACAAACAATGGAAGTGGTGCATTTGTTATACTAGGTCAGAATAATCCTACTAGGACTATTGCTAGGGGACATACATACCATTTTAATATCAATGCATCAGGGCATCCGTTTTATATAAAAACTGCTACTAATGTTGGCGGCTCAGGAAATGCATACAATACTGGTGTAACCAATAATGGAACTGATAGCGGCACAATAATTTGGACTGTGCCATACAACGCACCTAACACTTTATATTACCAATGTGGTAATCATAGTGCTATGGCAGGCGAATTTAGAGTACATGATATTGGTCAACTAGGATACACAGGTTCACAAGGACCTGTTGGTTATGATGGATCAATTGGTGACCAAGGTCCAATTGGTTATTACGGATCAACTGGCTATGATGGATCAATTGGAGCTCAAGGACCAACAGGTACGTTTGGTGGCGCTGCATTTTCGTTCCAATTCCTTACTGGTGCTAATAGTGGCACTGATCCTGGAATAGGAAAAATTCAAGCAGATACTGCTACAACTGTTAGTGCTAATAAGTTTTATATTGATGATCAAGATGTAGATTCAACGGATATTCAAAATTTTGTAAGAACAATTACCAACAATACAAGTGCTATCAAAGGTTATGTAAGATTAACTGAAGCGTTAAACAATGCTAATTTTATGCTGTATCAAATAACAGGCGGATCAGAAGAAACAGGATATTTTGAGCTAGACGTTGGATATCAATCAGGCTCTATTGGTGGATTTGTAAACAATGCAGATATCACTGTAACTTTCGTAGTAAGCGGTAACAAAGGCGATGTTGGATTTAGTGGATCAAGAGGTTGGTATGTTAATAATGCTGCAATTGATCCTAACACATTTGATCTAGTGTTTACTCTCAATGATCCAGTTAGTACTACACTCAACGCTGGTAATGCAAGAGGACCAACTGGATATGACGGGTCAACTGGATATCATGGATCGATAGGTGAACAAGGAGAAATTGGACCACAGGGTGATCAAGGTGTACAAGGACATCAACTTGCATCAGCTAGTATGCCAATTGACAGCTCAACTATGACATTCGCATCAACTGACGGTGTAACCACATTTAGTGTAGCTAATGCACGTGGCTACCAAGGTTCTCAAGGAGCTCAAGGAAGTAAAATTAATTCAGCTGCAATGTCGGGTACTAATACTGTGTTTACAATGTCTGACAGTTCAACAGTTACTTTGCTTGACTCAAGAGGATATGCTGGGTCAATAGGTGCAAAAATTACATCAGGATCAATTGACTCAACCGGCGACGACATTACATTCACACTTGAAGACGCATCGACATTTGTTGTAACAGGTGTAAGAGGATATGACGGCTCGCAAGGCGTTAGAGGACTTACAGGTGCTGAAGGATCACAAGGTTTTAGAGGATACGTTGGCTCAATAGGTGACCAAGGCTCCCAGGGCTATGTTGGTACTCAAGGTTCTGTAGGGCCACAAGGAACACAAGGCGCTCAAGGACATAAAGTTAACGGCGCCCAAATGACCGGGGTAGATGCTGTGTTTACATTAACAGATAACACAACTTTTACTGTAAATAATATACGAGGTTATGCTGGATCAATTGGCCCTAGTGGTGCATTTGCCGGAGTAGGATACGACGGTTCAACTGGCTATGATGGATCTATCGGCGCCACAGGACCAACAGGTCCAACTGGATTTACCGGAGACCAAGGTCCAAGAGGATACACAGGTTCACAAGGACCAGCTGTTAATGCAGCTAGTATTGTTAATGACGAATTAATACTTGAATTCGATGATGCAACAGTGTCTGATGTTAATGCTGGTAATGTAAGAGGTCCACAAGGTACAACTGGCAACACTGGATCAGGATCATCTATTACTGTAAGTGAAATTAATTCAGCTGGAGCAATTTCAGATATTCAAACAGGAGTAACAACACTTAGATTTGATACTGATTCTGGGTTTGATGTTACAGACTTAGGATCTAATGCTGTTAAGGTTGGAATGAACTCAACCTTTAAAACTATAGAGGTTGCAGGACAAAATGATCTAGTTGCTATTGGGTTAGACACTTTAAATCTTGTAGCTGGATCTAATATTATACTAACAACTGATACTAGTGCTAATCCAAAACAATTAACTATTGCTAGCACCGGAGGTGGCGGTGGCGGCAGTGGTGGCTCTCCTAATCTTGATGGAGGACTTGCTAACTCAACATACGGAGGAATTAATAGTTTTGATTGCGGCGGCGTAACCTAGAATGAAACTTTAGGAGTATGTCTCCATTGCCAAAACTCACGCACACGAGGTAAATCTTTTATAAATTGAATATTATTTTGAACTGGTGTTTTTAAACTTTCATCTAGATTTTCAATTTCGTTTAATTCTTTCATAATTTTATCAGATTGATCAATACAACCGGCCCAATAATAAGCTAATCCTTTTTGAAATCGCAGTCCATATATTTTATAATCAAGGTCAGTAAGAGTTCGTTGGCGATTACGTAAAAAATGTAATCCAATATTAGAATTTTTTTCAATATCAATCCATTTCTGACCTTGTTCAAAGAAACAACACAAAAAATAATAAGCTTCAGGTCTGTCTGGAATTGTTGAAATTGCCTGTAATAGTTTTTCATAACGCGACTCGTTACGATTTTCAACAGTCCTTAAACAAAAGGACATGCGTATTAAACATTCATATGCTAAATTTTTATTAGTAGTACGTTCAGCTGCACGAAGATAAAAAGAATATGCAGCAGCTGGTTGTTTGTTATTTTCATAGTCGTATCCTAGCCAAAAGTTGTTTATATCGCTATGAGTATTATCAATATAGTGTTCAAGTTGTGTTATACCAGGATTTTGCAAAGTATTTTCTAAATTTAAATTAATGTAACGAACTTTTTTTCCTAAATCTTGATTACTATATAGTACTAAACTTTGATGAAACTCTAATGGAATTTTTTGATTATAGGTAAACATATCTTTAATTTCGTATGCATGAAACCCGTATTTAGAAAACTCATTTTGCCAATACGATTGCCATTGTGCATTTTCAAAATTATTATCTATGTTAGGAATTGCAGAACTAAACAATACCATCGGCGATGATTCACAAAGACCCTTGATTAATAATTTTCCAATATCATCTTTTAAATAATGAATCGTGCTTACACAAATTGCTAAATCACAATTCCATATAGGAATTTCTTTATTAAAGTCAATTATATGATAACTATGGTCTGGTCCGACATATTGATTAATATTTTTTTGATCTATATCAAACCCTTTACATTCCGAATTCCATAGTTCAGAAGCAACTGACAGATATGATCCGTTACCACATCCCCAGTTACCGACCTTGTTACTTACTGGCAATAATGATAGTAATTCTTTTATTGTTTCTACATTCATATGTTATCTCTTTTAAATAATTCATTTAAACATTCAAGCGGCATTGATAAAATATATGCAGCGTTGTCCTGAAACCCAAAAGAAATTAACAAGTTAGAATCGTGTATTGCAATTCCTACAGCAAATTCAATAAGACCTGTTAGAAAATTAAATTGCTGTCCTGTTTTGATTAAATTCCATTCTTTATCCCACAATAAAAATCTATGATAATAATGCCCGTTTTTTCGTTGTAATTGATCATTCCATAATTCTGTTTCGTGAGTTAGAGCAAGCCAACACCCGTCGCCTAACTGTAAAACTTGCCCACCACCGCGAAAATTAAAATTGTTGTCAGTTGAAAATATGTGTTCTGCTGATTTTATAATTTTAGTTTTTTTAGTTTTTTTATTATAATTTACTAGTTCAGTTGGATCAGTCCATTTGATCCAATGGTATGGTTTATCTAACACAGGCATCCAATTTTTTTCACAATAAGGATTATCTTTTTCATTTGGTGCTGGTATTTTATATCTCTTAACTTCATTGGCCGATTCTTCATTAAATTTAATTTCACTCAATTCCATACGTCCAATTCCAGTAGTGTTATCATCTCTCCTTACACCGCACATGTAATATTTTTTATTCCATTTAAACAGCCGAGCATCTTCATTACCATGAAATTCCCATATTGGTTTCTTATCAAATCGCGAAGTATCAATTTTGTGACAGTACTCTATATCAAGATCCGGATTAAGTTTTGCAATATAATTAATTGTTCTTAAAGTTTGATCGCCTTCAGGATGAAGATATTGTAACGGTCCATACTTTTGATGATATACTGCATGTTCACTGTGATTTAATATATAGTTGGTATTTCGAATTATACAGTATATACTTTTGTCGTCGTCAACAAATACGCTAGGATTCATTAGCCCTGTACCGCCTGTAAGAGTTGAATCAACTATTAATGGTTTTATTGATCCTCCTTTTTTTATAGCATATTTTACTAATCCATTAGTTTTAAAATCATAAGCCATTAATTATCTTTCATTTTATTTAACAGCAAATATTTATAATCAAGGAAAACCGCTCATGGGTCATATTGACATAAATACTAAAAAGTTTTAGTAAGGTGAATAATGGTAGTTCAAATTCAGTTCAGAAGAGGCACCGCGTCTGAGTGGAGTTCAGTTAATCCTACGCTTGCAGATGGCGAAATGGGAATTGAAACAAACACAAAATTATTTAAAATAGGCAATGGTACCGATACTTGGAATAATCTAGATTATGGAGGACTTCGGGGAACCGAAGGTCCAACAGGATACACAGGATCAATTGGTCAACAAGTTGTTAATAACGTTTTATATGTTAGTAAAAGTGGTAGAGATACTAATGTTGGAACATCAATTGGTCAATCTAAACTAACCATTAAAGGTGCTCTTGCTATAGCAACTCCTGGTACAACTGTTTTTATAAAGAGTGGTGACTATACAGAAATTAATCCTATGGTTATCCCTGAAAATGTTGCTATACTTGGCGATAGTCTTAGAACCGTTACTATTAGACCAAAAACTAAATCAGCTGATATATTCTATATAAACAATGGAGCATATGTCGGTCAAGTTACGTTTAAGGATCATATTGCACCTTCGGCTGCGGTTTCTTTTAATCCCGACGGCAGTGCCGGCGCAATCACTACAAGTCCGTATGTACAAAATGCTACATCAATGACAACTACTGGAACAGGTATGAGGGTTGATGGTGCTTACGTATCTGGATTACGAAGCATGGTTGTTGATGCATTTACACAATACAACCAAGGCGGTATTGGCATACACATGAAAAATGGAGGAAATACGCAACTTGTATCAGTTTTTACAATTTGTACTGAAACTGGATTTCTTTGTGAAAGTGGCGGGTTTTGTTCAATTACTAACTCTAATTCTAGTTTTGGAACTTTTGCATTAAAGGCAGACGGAGTAGGAGCAGAAAAATATTCAGCTAAAACAGTTAATACAGTATCAGCTACCAATACATTTGTAATGGATAATCTTGTAACAAAACCAAGTGTTGGCGATGCTGTAAAGTTTGAAGGTGATCCTATATATTATACTGTAAATAATTCTACAAGTTTTAAAAGTGGCAATGTTGATATTTTAGCACCAACTTTTAGTTCAGAAACCTCAGCAAAAATAACATCGAGATCCAATGTATATGATTCAATTTCGACAATACTGGTTGATACGATTGATCATCTTAATGAATTTTATGCTAGATTAAATCCATATGATCGAGATATATGTCAAAGAGATATTGGATTCATAATTGATGCAGTAGCATACGATATGTTATTTGGAACTAATTACAATTCTGTAACTGCTGGTAAATCTTATCAACGAGCTGCTGCTATTCCAGCAAATACTGTTGCACAATCTTCAGCTGCTATAAAATATTTAAAAACTCGAGCATTAGCATTAACAGGAATCAACGGAGTTACAAACCCAACAACTAGGATAACTAATGGATTAAATGAAATTAATGATATATTAGTAAACGGCTTGACTAGTGCTGATAATTTAGTATTTCCAACACCAAGTACACTTCCAACTACTGAGGCAGTTGAAGCTAAAGATCAATTGGTAGTAAACAAAGCGTTTATTCAAAGAGAAATTGTTGCTTTTGTTGATGAAAATTTTCCAACTTTAGCTGCATCAGCAACATATGATTCAGCAAAGTGTTCAAGAGATGTTGGTTATATTGTTGATGGATTATGCTATGATATTATGTATGGAGGTAATAGCGCCAGTGTACAAGTTGCTAGATCTTATTTTAAAAACTTTAATGATTCAACTATTGGCGACATACAAATTGGTAGTGACCAAATAATAGCAACAGCCGCAGCCTTTAACAGATTGGGACAAGTTGTTGGAGATTGTGTAATTGAAGCAGACGTAGTAAAAACATCTGTTGGCGGAGTAGCATATGGTCTTATTCAAAATACTGCCGGCACTCCAGCAACATCAACTGAAGTTGATGAATTATCAGGGTTGTGTGCAATTATTGAAAATGCTATTAGAGAAAATAGTGACGCAAATATTCCTGCTGTAGTTTATCCTTCAATTGCATGGTCAGCCTCAGAATATCAAACAGCTAGGCTTGCACTAGTTAATGCAAAATCTACATTAAAAACAGCAGTAACTACATTTCTTGATACTGAGTACACAGGATTAGTATATGATCAATTTAAATGTACTAGAGATTTAGAAATTATTTTTAAGTCAGCTGCTGACGATATGGTGTTTGGCACAAATTATCAAAGTAGATCAGCAGCACAATCTTATTATAGAGCCTCAGCTGCAACTGTTACTTCAGATCAATTAGTTGAAACTATTGCAGCTATTAGATTTGCTAAAACAGAATTATTAGCAGCAGTGCCAGGTGATAGTAATGTAAATGTTACTGTTGCAGCAAATATAGATATAGTAATTAATGCACTTTCAAACGGATTAACAGGTCTGCCTGCATTAAACATTCCAGATCCAACTGGCGTTTCAACCGACGTTTCAAATGCAAAAGCAACATTAATAGCTAATAAAGAATTTTTAGTTGAGGATGGTATTGCATACATAACTAACACTTATGATAACTTTACTTACACTGAAGCAAAATGTACCCGTGATTTAGGATTAATTATTGATGGAATTTATTATGACATTGCACTAGGAACTAATTTTAATAGTGTCTATTTAGGATTATCATATCAACGTGCATATAATTCTGCGTTATTAAATGGTCAAATACCACAAACAGTTGGAGCATTTGAATTTGCTAGAGACTTGGCAAAAACCACAATTTCAGCTGCTACTTCAGCAGAATACACAGTACTATATCGAAATACCATAAGTTGGGACGAGGTAGTTGATGTATTACAAAATGGAAAATCCTCTGCAAATGCAATAACTTGGTCAGATCCAAGTGAAGTTGATACTATCACTAATGTTGTAAGAGCTAGTAATGTGGCTACAATTACTACATCAGCAGCACATGGATTAACCACAGGAGACATTGTGGCAATAACTGCTACAGATCCAACTTATGATGGTACTTTTACAATTCAGTCTGTGACAACTACTACATTTACATATGCAATGATTGATAATGATAGTGCTAGTGCAGCCGACACTGGAACTGTAAGACACACAAACAAAGATGTAAAAACTAATGCAAGATTACAAATACAAAACAACAAAGCGTTTGTTATTGGAAAAGTAATAGATTATATTAATACCACTTACCCATCTCTTTCATATAATGAAACTAGTTGTCGTACAGATTTAGGATATGCAATTGATGGATTAAGTTATGATTTGCAATATGGTGGTAACTATGCAACTCGGATAGTTGCATTATCTTATTTTGATGGAAGTCAAAACCAAATATTACCAAACGCACAGCAAACACCAATACAAAATGCATTTAACGAACTAGGCACAATTTTAAGTAGTGTGATATTAGAAACATTTGTTGGACAAGATATATCTGGAGAACCAGCTACTAATACAGAAGTAACAGAACTGGGCGTGTTAATCGATATTATTAAACTTGCTGTAGTTGCTGGAACAACATCAGAATTTTCAACTGCTCTTAGCACAAATAGCATCTCAGCATCAGCACCAGTTATAACATGGGCAACACAAGTATATCAAGATGGTGCTAATGCATTATTAGGTGCTAAAACTACAATACAATCAAGTACTATTACACATATTAATGATAATTATGTTAATTTTTCATACAATAGTACAAAATGCAAAAGCGATTTAAGATTTATTATTGATGCTATAACATATGATTTATCATATGGCGGCAACACCGAAACAGCTGATGCAGCTGATGAATATTATTCAGGAGGATATTTGGTTATTCCAACAGCTCAAAGGCTTATTACCTCAGGAGTATACGAACATGTAAAAAGTGTTGCTAGTGATTGTATTTCAAGTACAAGTGTTACAAAACAAATTGGCAATCCTGAATCGCAAACTCTTGGTACAGCAGCTACTAGTGCTGAACAAACTACAGTCAATGGATTGTTTGATATTGTCATAAACCTAGTAAAAAATGCTTACCGTAGCACAGTTACATTAGAAGAAACAATAACCGGACCAGTACTAGATAATACTAATGTTACTTTTCATCAGTATAGTTTGATTACAGCAAGTGGTCATACGTTTGAATGGGTAGGAGCCGGCACTAACATTAACACAGCTCTACCAAGCCTTGGCGGTGTTCCTATAACTGAAAACCAAGTTGTTGAAGTTAATCAAGGTAAAGTATATTACACTGGTACTGATCAAGATGGAGATTTTAGAATTGGTAACGACTTTGTTATAAATAGAAACACCGGCACAATTGAAGGAAGAACGTTTACCAAGAGCCTCTTCGCACGGTTAACACCGTATATCTTGGCTATAGGAGATTAAAATGGCTGACGCAACCCCTCTAAATATTTTTAGGACAAAGGTAGTCGAATTAACTACAGCAGAACAAACTATATATACAGCGCCAACTGGATATAGTGGAATTATCTTAGGGGCGCAGGTTACTAATATTGCGAATGAAATTGATAATGTTTCGAACGCTGAAAGAACAAGTGATGTTGCTACAATTACAACTTCAGCAGCACACACATTACAAATAGGAAACACAGTTGTAGTTAATATAGCTGAAGACGCTACTTATAATGGCACAGTTACTATTTTAAGCGTACCGTCAACTACTACCTTTACATATTCAAAAGATGGTGCTGATGCTTCGGCATCAGTAACAGGAACAGTAAAAAATTCAAATAGAGCAAGTATCACGTTTGTATTAAGAAAAAACAGTATTGACTATACCATGCTTAAAGAGTACCAAATACCACCAAATGATGCAGCAGAGGCAACCACAGGTAAACTAGTTTTAGAACAAGGATCTTCAGTAAAGGCAAAGGCAAGTGTAAACAGCAGTTTAAATCTTATATTAAGCTTACTGGAAACAACGAATGAATAGTGCAAGACTTATAAGTGGAAAGGTCAAAAAATCTACCGGGTTGGATCTTGATCCAAATCGTTATACTTTTTTAGACTTGTCTAACGCTGAGCCAGACCTCGGAGTACCAGAAGTTGACGGCTATGGTGTTATTAGTAATCGTGATGGAACAAGAAGTTGGGGCAGTGTAGGCGGCGATACTGGAGCATTTTCTTTTACTGGCAGCACAATGTCTACCTCTGACAGTAGCGATATACGTATTGTACAAAACGTTATAGCTGAAAGCGATTTAACAGTTGAAAACGCATTACGTGTAAACGATTTTATAGTCACTGGCGATACTATACTAGCTAATCTTTCAGTTACTGGTAATACTACCTTACATGATACCGCAACAATACCTTATTTAAAAACTGAAAGTATATCTAGTACTGAAAGTAGTATGATTACATTTGATACTGGGCTGTTAGTATATGGAAATTTAGAAATTTCTGGAACTATCGACTCTGATGACAGTTCTGCAATTACTATTATACCTTCTGTTATAACAAACAGTGACCTAACTGTTGAAAACGACTTGACTGTAAATAATGATGTTACTATACAAGGCAATCTTACTGTTAACGGATCACGTACCACAGTTGATACAGTCAATCTTACTGTAACTGATAAGTTAGTTGAAATAGCAAAAAATTCGCCTAATGCTGCTGCAACCAGCGGCGCTGGCATTATACTAGACGGTCCTGCAATACGTCCAAGCTTGCTTTATTCTAGTGTTGATGATGCGTGGAATTTTAATAAAACTTTAAATGTTCCAATGTTGTCAACAGGTGATAGTTCTGCATTATTAATTGATGTAGGATTAACAGTACAATCAGATATAAATGTTGAAAATGATTTAATTGTAAGAAATGCTATAAGAGTAACTGAAGATGTCACAGTTGGTGGGAATGTTACTGTAAGTGGTACAACAGATACAGCAAAACTATTAACCAATGATATTGCTAGTAGCGACAGTAGTGATATACAGGTTAAAAATAATCTTGTAGTACAGAGCGATTTAACTGTTGAAAACAATATCTACACAACAGGATATGTTAATGCAACTGCTTATTTTGGTGATGGAAGTAATCTTACTGGTATAGTATCATCTGGTACTGCTAGTTTAACTATCAGTGACAATGCACCGGCATCGCCGGCTAATGGCCAGTTATGGCTAGATTCAACTTTAATGACATTATTTGTGTATTATGTAGATGTAGATAGCAGTCAATGGGTTCAACCTAAGCCTACTCTTCCGCCAAGTCATGGCGCTGGAGCAACATCATGGACTGTGGTAACTAATGATCATGATGCCGCCTTTGGTCAAGGTTATCTAGTTGATACAGCAAGTAATACTGTTGAGATATCATTGCCAGCAAGTGCCGTTCAAGGACAAGAATTTAAATTAGTAGACGCCGGTGGCAATGCAGCCACTAATAATATTACAGTTAATAGGAATGGACACAATATTGCAGGTGCTGCTTCGAATATAACTATTAGTACCGGCCGGGCATCACTTGCATTAGTATATTACAATGCAACGCAAGGATGGGTATATACAGAGGATGTTACTTAATGGCACTTAATTTTCCAAATAATCCAGTTGATGGAGATGTATTTGAACCAACAACTAGCCTAAAATATACATGGAATACTGCCGGCAGTCGTTGGGACTATGTTCCTGCAGCAGCAGGATATACTGGATCAGCTGGAGCAGACGGTGCTGATGGAGCCGACGGCACAGATGGCACAGATGGCACAGATGGCACAGATGGCGCTACTGGAGCAACAGGCGCAACAGGCGCAACAGGCGCAACTGGAGCAAGTGGTGCTGTTGGGTACGACGGATCAAAAGGCGATTCAATTGACGGCGCAAGTATTAGTGGCGATAATTTAATACTATCACTTGATGATACAGCTAATACTTCACTTAATGCTGGTAATGTAAGAGGTCCGGCAGGCAACCAAGGAGCAGTCGGAGCACAAGGAATATCCGGTGTACTTACTACGTTTATCTCACAATCAGATACTCCAACTAGTTATACTGGTCAAGGAGGCAAATTTGTTGCTGTAAATTCAGGTGCTACTGCATTAGAATTTGTAACCGGTGGTGGAGGTGGTGGTGGCGCCACTACATATGCAAAAACCTATTACTACCAAGGTACCACTGCGGTAACAGTTGGTACTACTAGATTATACATACATGCAGACGGAACCATCACAGATATAAGAGGATATTTAAGAAATCAAGCTATTACTGCAACAGGTATACAAGTTAATAAAAATGGTTCAAGTATCAACGGATTTAATATTCCAGGAAATCAAAACAGTTATTATCAAACAGGGTTATCATTGTCAATATCGGCTAATGATTATATAACCGTTGACATTACTGCCGGGTCAATTGCATCTGATTTGTATGTAACTTTGATATACACTGCATAAATAGAAGTAACGGAGAATAAAATGACACAACGAATAACATTAACAGACGATAATGATGTTGAACAGGCATTTGATATTGAATTTCTGAATGCTAACATGGTTCACGTTTATCGAGTAACAGGTCTTGATAGTCCTGAAGTAAGAGTACTGGAAATAACCCAACCTTACTACACTTTAGGTAACGGGACTAATCGCCCATGGAATGATGAAGATGATGCTGTTGCATGGTTCAATGCAAAATCAGGAGATATGATATAATGCCAAAAATTGCACAATCAAACAGAGACAGCGGTCACATGGTGTTTGAAGACCCAAGACCAAGTATTGCCACAATTTATTTACAAACTCATGCACACGAAATGACTTCATTAAGTCCGTTGTTTGGAAAATACATGTCAAGTGACATAGATGGTTCTTTTGTCACTCCACAAGGTATCAACAAAACTGAGCAGGGTACCAGCAGCAATGCCGGCCAATGGGGCTATGCTGGCGCCCTGCTACAACTTACAAAAGATACAGTACATGTTCAACACAACAATTATAATACAGGCAATTATTTGTCTCATAATATCGATTGTACTCAGTTTTATTCAATGGATCCAACTGAACAAGCTCGTACATTAAGATTATTCACCGGCGGTGGTGACACAGAGATTGTCTCCCAG
>MDTC01236756.1_pt1 | contig 13214 bp, 6 predicted proteins | sample 811181 | NCBI WGS metagenome assembly MDTC01 (sample SAMN05326644, study PRJNA326480) | marine metagenome | isolation source: seawater | place: Pacific Ocean: North | collected 2011 | reverse complement strand
TAACCGATACAATCAAACAAGGATTTGAAAAAGGTAAAAATATGTTACAAAATATTCGTGGTAATTTACATACTTCATTACATCCACACGAACACACCGAAGAACATTCGTCATCACAACATTCATCTAACCCGAAACACATGTCACAACATTCATCTAACCCGAAACACATGTCACAACATTCCTCTAAACCGAAACACATGTCACATCATTCATCACATCATCATCATGGCGGTGAAAATAAAATAAGTAAATATGATGAATCACTTAAAACAGTTATGAATTTTTTTAAAAATAATCCTCATCCATCTTTTTATGAAAAAGAATACAATAAATATGTAGAATTATTTAATCAACAATTAAATAATATTGTAATGAAATATAAAAATAATACTAAAATTGACATAAAAGATTATATTATTATGGTTAAAATGGATATCAAGGATGCTTCACGATATAATATACGTAATATTTATTTGATTAAATCTAATACGGGTTATAAATATTTATATCCTTCTGGTTTTTATATCGGTAAAATTGACATAAGTGAAATATTTAAAACAGAATGGAAAAAAAATATCGTGAATGAAAATACAGATTTAACTAATAAAAAATCTTATGTAATGTGGTTAAGACAAATAATACAATTAAATTTATCATCTATTAAAGCGGGTTCTGATTATTTAGATAATACAAAAAGAATTAATGAAATAAATATAACTATTAATTATGATAGAATATCATTTGATTTATTTGTAACACATAATACCAATAATTTAGTATTACCGGGTTTTGAATATAAAAATATGACTCCACCAATAAGAGAATTTGAAATAGAAAAAAATAGAGTTTATGAACAATCTCAAAATAGTTTTAATATAACAAACATTTTAAACTTATATAGAAAATATTCAAATACAGAAAAAAAACCATATAATTGGTGGTATCAATATGGTTTATCTTATTTTAAATCATTCAACAGGTTCGGAATATTAGAAGAATATCAAGATAATAAATTAACAGATATTATTTTTGAAATTAAACCATTTGAACAATTACATTTATGCGAGAATAAACCCGGTAATTGTATAGTAAAAAAAGATAATGAAATTATTAAAACAGTAGGATATGTAATTGTTAATGAATCTGATACAAATGAAGATTATACTTTTTATGATAATTTAGGTGATGAAATATTAACAAATGCCACAATAGATGATATAAGAGAAAAAATATTAGAATTAAATAAAACTATTATATTCAAATATTATTGGTTTAATTGGGATTTGGACGACGTTGATGAACCTCAATATATAGAACTATTTTAAAAAAGTATATATTTAACTATATCATTGTTGTTTTTTCTTCTTCTTCTATCATATTATTTTTTTCATATTGTAATTCTAAATATTTTTGTGCCCATATCATTGATGGATATGAATTATAAGATTCAGAAGAAGCACTTGTAGGACTATTAGGACAACATGGATTGAGTGTTTCCATATTTTTTTTATAATTATCCATTTTATTTTGTGTTATATGTATTTTTTTTGATTTTTTAATCGTTTTGTTTATTGATTTAAGCATTATGTCTTTAACCTTTCTATCCACTTTATTTGTAAATAACATTGGGAACATTTTTTTGTTACTATTAACATTTTATTCATTTAAAATCAAATTTTATTAAATTATTATTTAAAAAATTAGTAATAGCAAGTATTAAATATGGATTATAAACTTCATAATTCATGGGTTGTGTGGTATCATAACCCATCTGATGATAATTGGGATATTAAAAGTTACGAAAATGTATACGAAATTAATAATCTTATGGAATTGTGTAAATTTCAAAATTCCAAACACTTATTACCTCCTTTATCGGAAACTATGTATTTTATTATGAGAAAAAAAAATGAATATGAATATGTGTATCCAATGTGGGAAGATGAAAATAATAAAAAAGGTGGGTGTTGGTCATTTAAAATAGATAATAGTTTAGTGGATGAAATATGGAATGTATTTTTAATTTATTTAACTGGAAATAATTTTGGAAACACAGAAGAGAATTCAAATCAATTTAATGGAATTTCATTTAGTCCAAAAAATGGATTTTGTATTGTTAAAATATGGAATAATGATTTTACTCAAAGTAATTTAGAATCCTTAATAAATCCAGAAATATCAAAATGGTTATCAGTTAATGAGTGTTTTTATAAATCACATACAGATAATATTTTAAAAGATAAGAAAAAAAAGAGTAAGGTAACATATTCGTCCTATGTAAAACAAAATAAACCAATTCGGAAAAAGAAAAAATGGTATTCAAAAAAATCAAATTGGAAATAATTATTAAAATATTTTTTTATTAAAATTATATATTATATAAATTATAATATTAGTTATTCTTAAATGGATTCAACAAATATATTGGAAATCACTTTAAATTCTTTCCAAGATGATAATAAAATCGAATTATCCTCTAATAATTTAGAAATTATAATTGATGAAAAGAACGATTCTGTTATAACAAATTTATCAAAACAATCAAAACCATCTAAAATTGATAATACCATTTTTAATAATGAAATACCAATACATAATTATCAAACTGAAATATGGGAAACAAAAAATATTTGGGATATTGATATTCCTGATAAACAATTAAAAAAATATTTATTTCAATATTTTCAAAAAAAAATCAAATTACGATCAAATTTACAAACGATTCAAAAAATAAAACAAAAAACATCAATGATATATAATATTATTGATCAAATTCAACAAAATAAACAATTATTTGATAATCCTATACAAATTGATAATCCAGAAATTAATAACATTATTTCTAATCAATATTATTCTTTACAATGGATTTATCCTATTATACATGATATTAAAAAAATATATGATAGAAGTGAATTTGAAATAGATAAATCAAATATTATTAATTCACAAAATTGTTTTATTCCTGAATCATTAGATTATTATGATCAATTAAATTTGAATTTATACATAACCATTATTGACTATTTAAACAAACAAGATGAAATAGAACAAGATGAATTACAAACAACATTTACACAATATCATTCAATTTGTAATAAAATTTATCTCTTTTTAACAAATTATTTTTTATTCGATAAACAAACAATTGATTTAACCAAAGAACTCGAAAAAATTTATAAACAATATACAACTAAACAATCTATTAATGATATATTAAATGAAAATACTTTACAAACACCAATATTGAATCAAAAAGAATATTATATAACTATTTTACAATTAACAAATGAAGAATTTCAATTATTTATAGAAAATGAATCATTTTTTACCAATTTAATTATACAAAAAAAAGAATTTTTCACAGATTATATTACTATTAAATCACAAAATGAACTTAGTTTATTTGAAACATTACATAAACAATTATATACAAAAAATATTAATTTACCATTTACACGTTCAACAGATAATGAATATGGTAAATCTCATTTTCAAAATTTAATTTATAATGGTTCAAAATGTTCTTCAAATAACAATACAATGGTTAATTTGATTCCAATCTTTAGAAATTATTTGAATTATCAAGATTTACAAATGGAAAATAATTTAGTTCTTACACAAAAAATACAAAATACACAATCATTATTACGATTTGAAAATTTATTAAATAAAGAATCAAAATTATTATTTCGTAATTCCGATAAAAATATTACATATTCAACCAATACTATTATACCCAAAAAATCCACATCCAGTCAATGTGGTGATAAAAAATCAATGAAATTATATATAGATCCAACCTATAATAATAATGAAAATGTCATTTTTAAAAAAAATGGTCAAGAATATCATATTGATTGGTATCCAGTACAATCATATACAACAGAAGAATTATTTATAAGTGGTGAAAAGGTAAATATTATGGGGTATTATATTGATAATCAAAAATTACAAACAAAAGAAATTAATTTGAATTATCATCGTTTTCAAAAAACACAAATTGGAATGAAAAAAAGTTATTTATTATCACAAACTATTCCTGATGGTTATAATTTGAATCATTTAGTATATTCTATTTCAAATTATTCTCCTACGAAATTAAATACATTATTTGATTACCAGTATTACAATAAATATTTTAATTATAGTATTCTTTATCAAAAAGTAGAATCCGTTTTCAATAAAATTAAAGAAGAAATTATTGAAAAACTCTCAACAGAAGAGTCTATAAAGAATCAAATTCCAATTATTCAACAACAAATTATTCAAAAAATGAATTATTATTTATTGACTAAAATAATTCCAAATTATTCAACAATAGAAAATTATGAAACATTTTCTTCTGTTACGAATCAATCAGATATTAATCAATTATTATCAATTTATGGATTGAATTATGATGATTTATTAATGACAACTATTCAAAAAATACAAAAGAATATCAAATTAAATATTAGCAAAAATATTTCTTCCGAAAAATACAGTAAACGTTTAGTAAAACAAACGAGTATTCATAATAATAAATGTTATCAAATAATTGAAGAAATTAATTTATTAATTATTCAAAATTCAATGGTCAATGGATTCAAAAATTTATTAAATACTAAATTACAGTCAATATCATTATCTGTTTTAAAAAAAATCACAATCTTATTGAAAATTAAAGAACATAATCAATATAATATTAAACAACAAATATCAACAAACTATACAAAACAAATATTACGTTTTTATATTTCTATATTGAAACAAGTTTCTCAAAACAAAATTACAAATATTAAACAAATAGATAATAAAATTCATTGTGTAATTGATAAAATAAAGATTGTTATTCAGGATCAAGTATTAATTAATAAAATAGAACAAAGTGAAGTTACAAATGAAAAATTCTATTATAAAAGTTTAATATCACAATATTTAGTGTATCGGTATTATAAGAATAATTCATTTAATACATTTATATTGAATCCAAAATATATAAATGAAATTATTATTAATCCAAATGAATATAAAGAGTTTTGTAACACGGAATTTATTACAAAAATAAAAAATTATTATCAAATTAATTTTAAACCATATTGTGATTTATTTAAATGGAATGAATATCTTATGAATCAAATTAATCAATATGATAATGGTGATTTATATAATTGTTATCAACAATATTTATTTACATGTATTGAAAGTTATAACTATAAAAAAATTATTGAAACAATTACAATACGTAAAATTAATAAAATTACAAAATATAATCCTGAAATACCACAATTTAAATCAACTAAGGATATATTAGACTCTTCTATTGATTATGAATCTTATATCGATCATATTAAAAAGAATGATTTACATAGTTATGAAACGATTATTGAATCCTCAATTCAATTATTACAAATAACAATTAGTAATTATAATAATTATAATTTAGTTTTAGATGTAGTTAAATTATTTTCAACTATTAATGAAATTAATGATTTTAATGCAGATAGAAATCCACAAAAAAAAATGAAAAAAAGTAAAAATACATATGATGACTATTTATTACAAATTTTACAAGCGATTATTTCTACATACACAAAAGAAAATATTTACCATAATCATTCCTTATTATTTGAAGTCTTTCAAAATAATAAAATAGAAATTACAAAAGAATTTAAACCATATTTAATAATTCAATCTACCTTAATTTCACAAGAAGAAGATTTTATTGAACAAAAAATAAATACTTTATTACAATCATTATCAACTCAAAATAATGAAAATCAATATGTTTCTCTAAATGAATATGGAGCATTAATTGACGATATTTCTACTGAAGAAGATGAAAAAAAACAATATTCTTTAACTATATTCAAATTAACTGAAAATACAATTAATAATAAAATTTGGAAACAAACAGATATTGTTTCAGGTAATCAAACAATTGATTTAGAAAATATTAGATATGAACAAGCTCATTTTATTAAACAAATTATACAATTTACAGATATCAAATCGTTACCCAAGACAAAATTAGAAGCATCATATTTATTTTCTAATTTTCGTAAACAATCCATATTAAATTATTGTAAATTACTTACAATTGAGGATACTGTTAAGAAATACATTATGGTATTAATTCAAAAAATATTTTATTATGTAGAACAATATACCAATTCTTCTATTATTTTAACAAATATTGATAATATTTTTCAAATACAAACAACCTTACGAAATAAATTAACGGAATATGACTTTTTATTTAATAATACACAACAAAAAACATTAATTACATTTAATTCAAAAATTACACAATCGGAAACACCCCTTGAATTACAATTAAATTCAATTCTTTCCAAATTAAATTCTTCATCAATTACTAATAAAATAATATTGGAACAACTTAAATTTTTCATCACAACAAATGGATATATAGATGAAACACATAATTGTATTAATTGGATTAACAAAAAACAACCAACTAAAATGTTATGTAAACATTATAATTATTTTACAAAATATTTAACATTATCTAGTAATAATGATATAACAGAATTTTATGAACAATTAATAACACAATTTAGTGATCCAACCATTAAAAATGATAAACAAATTTATTGTAAATATTGTGGTGAATCAATCGCAACACAAAATGATAGTGAATTAGAAGGATTTTCTGATGGTTCTATTATGAATTTTAGAGACGCGTTTGTTACAAATGATATTGTTTCAATTGAAAATCAAAATGAATGGAAAAAAGAACAATTGAGTCAATTGGAAAAGACATATTTGCGTTATATTTATAATTTTACAGCACGATTGAATATTACAATGAGAAAAAAGGATATTTTAAAAATGATTCGGTATGTTTCAAAACAAATGAATAAATCTGTTATATTTAATGAATCATTTCTTGAAAAAAATCAAAAAATACTTTCTAAATTAAAAGTAAATGAAGAATTTAATTTCGAAGAATTTATTATATTTTTACAGAATATTTCAAATGATGATAATTCAATTAAAATAAATCAAACAGATGTATTATTTAACTGTCGCTCAATTTCAAATAATCAAGAGTTAACCAATTTGGAATTTGAAAAATTACTTACAAAATTAGATAAAAAAGATGATGATTATCAATCTATATTTTTACCTCTTATCAATATGAAAATACAATCAGGAGGTGCAAAGAAAAAGAAAAAGAAAAAGAAAAAGAATGATTTAGAATCCATTCTTGAAAGAGAAGATAAAAAGAAAAAGAAAAAGTTATTACAAAAACAAAATAAAATTAATAAAATAAAAGACAAATTAGTTTTTTATTGTACTTGTTTACAAGAATATATTACATTATATAATCAATTACAATCCCAAACAAAATTATTTACATTATTATCAGTTATTTTTGTCATGTTACAAGTTGGTATTCCTGATTATAAAACAACCACATTAGGTTCTGAAAGAGAATCAAGAATGCAATTTCTAGTTACTGATTTTTATAATAATACTACATCTTTACAGGAATTAATAATGACATTAATTGCAAATGATAAACGTATTTTATCAAAAACGACTTCAATTGAAACAATTGATTATTGTTTATTAAAACTAACAACCATGGAGATAAAAAATAAATTTGAAAAACAATTACAAAAAACACAAGATAATTTTAAAGAGTTATATACAATAAAGGAATGTTTCCGAACAAAAAAAATTATACAACCTATTTCAAAATGGAACACATTCAAACCACCATTACAAATTAATAAAACAAGTTTAGTATTATTACAACAATTACAAAGAGCAATTAAATTACATAAACGGTTTGGAAATCAAAATTATGTTTCTCCAATTCCAATTAATTTGTTACAAAATAAATATCCAAATTTTATTTTTGAACAAAAAAAAACCAGTGATAAAGAATTGATATATGATTTATTATTAAACTCATTATCGTCTATTTTACAAAATCAACAATCTTCATCACAATATATTAATACAATTTATCAACCAACGAAATCACAAGTATTTTTATTTGAACCATTGAATTATTTAAATAAAAAACAAACAATAGAAGAACTTAAAAAAAATATAAGTAACTTATTTTTAAATTATACATTTGAATATGAAATTACGGAAGAAAATATAGTTCAATTTTCAAAAAAACAAATTATGAAACGTTCTTTTGAAACAATTATGGAATATACAAATGATAATGAAAGTAATGAAAGTATGGAAACAAATAATATGGAAATGATTGAAAAAGAATATGATTTAATGTCTGGATTAAGAAAAACGGAAATTATAGAAAATGTAAATACATTATTACAAACAATTAAGGGTAATGAAAATAATTACAATGAATTATATAAAGTTATCAAAAGTAAACTTAATAAAAGTAATATTATTAAAGAAAATATACAAACAGAAACAAAGAATTATAATGAATTAATAAAAAATTATTTATCTACATTTAATGATATGGATTTTCCTGAATTATCTAGTTTATTCACTACAATTCTTTTTAATCAATCGGAAAATAATAATAATACGGAACGAATTTTACAAAAATATAAGGTTTCAAATGAGTTTATTGATAATTTAACAACACTCTATATAAAAGAGAATAATCCATTTTTAAAAGAAGGAATAGAATCTATTATAACAAATTTAGTAATTCAAGGTATTAATAAAACTACAAATTCAAAAGAATATGAAAAACGATTTTCAAATGAAAATACAAAATTACGTATGAATTTAATGAGAAAACAAACATTAGTAATTAAAAAATTCATTCAATTTGTTCAATATCATTTATTATTATTAAAAAATAAATACAATTATCTATCACAATTTCCAGGTAAAATAAAACAAAATAGTAATCCATGGTATAAAATAGCATTAAAAGAAAATAATAAAAAGTTTTCCACAGATTTACTTATCAACAAAATTAAAAGTGATTATCCATCTATTTCACAAAAAGATTATTCTATTATAGATTCAATTTCATCAAAACAGTTGGGTTCATTTTATACAGAATTAGAAAGTATAATTGAAAATAATTCTTCATTTGAAAATCAAATTGAAACAATATTTAAAAATCCAATTATACAAAAATTAAATACTCTAATAGAATGGTTTGAAGAAGTATCTTCTTACAATAAATTATATAAAAAGGAATCAACGATTATTATTCAAACACAAATAGTAACAAATAAAAAAAAATATTTATTAATGAAAACAATGTTATTTTACTTGTTACAGACTATAAAAAATAATCTGTTTGTGAGTTCATCTGTTAATAATAGTTGGTCTAAGTTTATGAAGTATTTTACTGAAAAATTCAGTGAATCATTTACAAATATTGATTCAATTTCATTAACTCAAATTAATGAATTATTAGATTTACAAAAAGCAAAAGAAAATAATCAACGTAAAAAACAGTTTGATAATAAACGTAAATCAGAACAAAATATTCATAATATACGAAGACGATTTAATTTAGGTAATATTGAATTAGATAATAATGATGAAATAACACAATTATTATTACAAGAACAAGAAAATGAAATAATGAATCCATTACAAGAAGAAAATAATATTAACGAAAATGATGAATATTTATTTGTTCAAGGAAATATTCAAAATATTCCAAGTGAAGATAATCATGATGAAACGGATTTATATGATTAAAATATTTTATGTAGAATACAATAAAGTATGTTCGCGTACATTAATTTGATATTGTATCTTATTTTCTAAATATAATTTAGCAAGTTCAGGACGTAATGGATCCATAGGATTAGGATCAGATAATAAAGAACAAATTGATAATAATACTTTAGAAATAGTTAATGCTGGACTCCATTTTTCTTTCAATATGTCTAAACAAATTGCTCCATTTTTACTTATATTTGGATGATAAATTGGTGTTTTAAAAAAAAGTTGTGGAGGTTTAAAAGGATAATTTGGAGGAAAATTAATTTGTAAAGAAAATATTCCATTCGCATAGGGTGTTGCTTCTGGACCCGTAATAATAGCATTCCATTGAAAAAAATTTAATTTATTATTAAAAGTTATTGGACCACCACTACAATTACATGGTGGATCGGTTTTAAAAAGTTCATATTCTTTTTTAAGTCTATTTTCTGTATTCATTTATTATTTAAATAGTTCTTTTTTTTTTTAAATATATTGCTTTGTATTTGTTCCTTACCATTTTTAAATAATTCAAAATTATCCAAAACCCATCTTCGTGATTCATTATTCCGAATGACTTCTCTAATCATAAATAATAAAGAGGGTTCGTCAATGGGATGTTTGTATTTTTCTTCATAAGAAGTTTTCATAGTATCATATAATTTCATATACATTAACATTACTTCAACTTCCATCCAATTTGTAAAATATTTATCATAAAATTTTTTAAATTGTTTATTTGACATTAAATCATTTAAATCTTTAAAAAAATTATTTTCTTTATAAATTTTAACACCTTCGTTTTTAATAAATTTTTTATATTTTGCTGAAAAATCAAATTCTATTAATTTATTATTCATTTCTTATTTATTTATTTATGTATTTTATTTAAATTATTTTATGAATTTATATAATTTGATAATTCTTGATGTAAATCTTTTTTAGTTTTTTTTTTATCTTTACCATTTACTATTTTAGTTAAACTAATTTGTAATTCTTTACACATTTTTTGCAAATCAAGTAATTTATAACTACTAACGGATTTTAATTTTTTTATAAAATGAAGAGAAAAACAATTTGAACAATCTATTTGTGTCTCATCAATTGATTCAATTAATTCTTCATCACTAATCATAGGACAAAATATTACCGGTTTGGTAATTTTAATTGCAAATACAATTTTTTTACGATTATTATTGGTATGCCATTGTAAATATGGTGAAATTTGTTTTGTATTATAATTCATAACCAATACATTTAAATTAAAATAATCCATTAAATAACGATGACCCCATTGATTCATAGTATGATAATTTGTTAATTGTGATTCTAAATGACTTTTAGATACTTTTGATTTATATTCAAGAGATTGAAATATATTTTTCTCTGTTAAGTCTAAATACATTTTATATTGTAATGTTTTGATATATTCTTTTTGTTGTTTTATATTTAACATTCGAAAAGTAGATGAAATACAAAACAAAACACATGCAACAAAATTATTTTGTAAGTCTTGATGTAATGAATAACATTCAAATTCTTTTTCTAAAAGGGTAAATTTATCTTGACTTGTAATTAAAGTATTAGTTTTTTTATGTAGTGGTTTTTTACTTTGTATATTTTGAATATTATTATGAATATTATTTTTATGTTTTGGAGTATCTTGAAAACTATTTTTTATTAATTGTTGATTATGATTTGTAAAGTTATAATTAATGGATTGTGTAAAACTATTTTGTTCAAATTCATTAAATAATTTAGAATATTGTAATTGAGTATTTTTATTGGTTATTTTTTGTAAAATATAATCGTAATTTTTTTTTCTTTGAACTAAATTCATATTTTTTAATATTGTTTATTGAGGAATATTTAAATATTTATTTTTTCAAAATTTTGAAAAGTTAATATGTAATTATTAATTAAAAAAATAATACTATATAATAATAAATTATGAATTCTTTTGATCAAGAGTTACAAAAAAAATTATTGACAACCCTTACTCAAAAAAATATTGAGTTTGAAGTTGTTTTTCAAGGTAATGCTTTTCCAAAAAAAACAAATACCCTGGAAGATTTTTTAAATGTAATAAAACGTTTGCAAACACTCGATTATAATTTTATTAATAAAGGAACTGAAACTTTAGATATTTTTATTCTTAATAATAATCCTATAAGAGTTACACTTGATAAAGAACAAATTATTCCCTTTTGTAAATTAAATAAATTAAACGAATCATCAATCACTGAAATTCTATTAAAACAAAACATTAAGAATGAAACAAGATTAGTTAATAATCAATACAATTTTGTTGTTAATATGAAACAAGAAATTCCATTTGATAATATTGATTTTAAAAAAAATATTAATAGTGAAGATTATAAAAATCAATTTTTTAATGAACATTTTTCATTTATTGAAAAAAGATTCCGACATAAAAAACGTTATTCTTTTATTACAAAAGATGGAAATTTTCAAATTGATTTAACTATTGTAAGACAATCACAGGGAACATCTATTTATGAAAGTAATTTATTCAATAAATCAAAAAACTATGAAATTGAAATTGAATATATTGGTAAAAAATTTACAACTTCACAATCGGATAATGATCGTCAAAGTCTTATTGGAAAATTAATGAAACTGCTTAAAATAAATATAACGTATATTTTACAAGTAATTCAAAATTCATTTTATATTATTTCAAATTCTGAAAAAGAAACTGTATCTACGGTATTTCAATCATTATTACGGTCAATTTATACAAAACGCAAAAAAACAAAAATAAATAAATTAACTGAATTTTTAAAATGGACACGAAAACAAAAAAATATAAACTTTTTTGAAGAAACAACTATTTCCAAATATTTTAAATCACATAAATCACCTTTTTACATACAAGAATTATATAATAATTTAAAACAGATTAATACAAGAAAAAAATTATCAATTGAAATAATTTGTAATAAAATAGAATCACTGATACAATATATTTCAAATTATTCCATTACCAAAAAAAAACACTCTATTGGATTCAAACCAAATACACTTATTATGAATAATTTACATAAAGAAGAAGAAATTAATATTTTAAAAAATTATACTGTAACTGATAAAGCAGAAGGTGAAGGAAAATTATTATATATTTTGGGTTCGAACCATCTTTCTTTAGAAAATATTAATAATAAACAAGAAATTATGAACTTGGTTGGTAAAATATATATGATTGACAAACATTCAATAACTTATACTGGTATTAAAATTGATATGAATATGAAAATTTCAAATTGTATTATGAATGGTGAATTTATGAAATTAAATAAATCAAAACAATATATAAATCGTTATTTAGCATATGATTTATATTATTGTAATACAGTGGATTATCATGAAATGCCATTATTATTAATAAAAGGTAAAAATTGTCGAATAAAAAAATTAAATACTATTATTACAAAAATTAAATCAAATGAATATTTTTCAATAACTTTGAAAAAATTTTATATAGGAAATGATATTTTCAAATTATCAAAGAAAGT
>MDTC01130304.1_pt1 | contig 13214 bp, 8 predicted proteins | sample 811181 | NCBI WGS metagenome assembly MDTC01 (sample SAMN05326644, study PRJNA326480) | marine metagenome | isolation source: seawater | place: Pacific Ocean: North | collected 2011 | reverse complement strand
GTCGAAATCGGTACAGAACCGGAAAGTTTATTCATTCTTGATGGAGCATACACAGTCCAAGCAGAGCAAACAGGGGAGAAAAGCCTACACTTGCCCGGATCACCCATGGGAGATTTTGGCCTGCTTTTCGGTCCGAGGGAAAAAGAAAAGAACCTGGAGTTATGTTTTTCTTTTTTTGCCAGTAAAAAAGGCCGCCGCATGCCTTCAATTGCTGCTGGTATTGGGGGAATTCGTGGATTTCGTATAAGACTTAACCCGGCGGCGAAAAATATAGTTCTTTCACAGGATGAAATGGTATTTAAGGAAATTCCCTTTTCGTGGACTGGTGACCAGTGGTGGAAATTACGCTTTCAGGCACTTGCTGGTGATTTAAACCAGACAACCCGGTTACGATTCAAGCTTTGGTCAGAAAAGAATAATGAGCCAAAAGATTGGATTTTAAGTGAGCAGTATGATGTCGAGTATAAGGGTGGGAAATGTGCCTTGTGGGGTTTCCCTTACTCAAGCACGCCGATTCGTTTCGACAATATCGAAATTCGTTCGAACTGAAATCCATTCTATTTGAAAATAATAAATTTTCAGTAGTTAAGGCTTGTGTTTTGAGTAGTTCGGAAAAGGTAGTGTTAATGTGAAAAGTCGGTTTACAAAACTTGTAAAGATATTGGTGTTTACAACCATCTTACTTTCATTGCCCCCATTATATTCGGCAGATGATGAATCATTTTTTATTGGTGAGGTTCTACCACTTTTAGAGGAGTATTGTTACGATTGCCACGGGGACGGCGCCAAAAAGGGTGACTTTGCTATGGATGAATTGATCAGCCTCGGTAGCTTCAATCAATATTCAAAGAAGTGGGATCGAGTCTGGAAAAATCTTTACAATCGCAATATGCCTCCTGCCAATGTGCCGCAACCACTTGATCCAGAAGTTTCCACCATTCTATCATGGATCGAGAAGGCTTCATTCAGTTACGACTCCAGTCAAAATGATCCGGGGCATGTAATACTGAGAAGATTAAACAGGATTGAATATGAAAACACCGTTGAAGATATTTTTGGAATCGATATCGAAGCCAAAGAATTCTTTCCTTCTGATGACACTGGGTATGGATTTGATACCATTGGGGAAGTTCTTACGCTATCCCCACTCTTAATGGAAAAGTATCTGAGTATGGCAGAGATTATAATGGGGCAGGCGCTAGGACCTCCAGATGAAAAGGGAAGTATCAACCGTTTTGAGGCTCATGAACTTAGTGGAGGGAATAATAGTGGAAGTATGAGGGTACTGGCCTCGCGGGGTAGTATTACTTTGTCGGTACCCTTTCGAAAGAATGGTGAATACAACCTAACGGTTTGGGCATCCGGGAGTCTTGCAGGTGAAGATTTAGCCAAAATGATTGTAGGGGTTAATCATGTAAACATCGGTGAATTCGAGGTTGATGCGGAGTATCCGGCTTCAAAAGAATATAAGATTAAGTTTAACGGAAAAGCCGGACATAAAAATGAGATTTCAATTACTTTTCCGAATGATTTTTATGACCCCAAAAACAAAAACCCAAAGAGAAGAGATCGAAACTTATACATTGAGAAGATAGAGCTTTCGGAACCACAAGGAATTTCGCAGATAGAAAAATCCAACCGGTCTCATCTGCTGGGCGAATGGAAAGCTGAGAAAATTAATGATGAAGTTGCCAAAGCATCCTTTCAAAAATGGTTGCCGAGATTATACAGATTGCCATTGAATTCGAGCGAACTTGCTAGACATACGGGGCTCTTTTCCAAGATGAGGGAAACTGGCCTTAATCCTCTTGAATCAGTTAGGCAGGTTTTTAAAGCAGCATTGGTTTCGCCTAGTTTTCTTTTTCGAGAAGAAAGAAAGTCCGATCAAAAAAAATCTTCCAATCTTACCCTGCTTGATGACTATGCATTGGCTCATCGGATGTCTTATTTTTTATGGAGTTCTGTGCCTGACGATCATCTTTGGAATCTCGCAGATCAAGGAAAATTAAGAGCTAACTTGGAAATAGAATTTCAAAGAATGATTCAAGACCCAAAAATCAATCGATTCATCACTAATTTTTGCGGTCAATGGCTTCAATTAAGGGATTTAAATTTGATTAATCCGAATCCTGATCAATTTCCTTCATTTACTCAGGAAATTCGCCAATCAATGATTTTCGAGACGGAAGAATTTTTTAAATATTTACTGCAGAAAAATTTACCGCTTGAACTGCTGCTGGGAGCAGATTTCTCAATGATCAATAACAAACTTGCAAATTATTACGGGATTGATGGTAGTTTTGATGAAGACTTTAGAAAAGTGATTTTTAAAGGAGAAGATTTGAGTAAACGGGGTGGCTTGCTAACGCATGGTTCCATTTTGACCATTACCTCCAACCCTACCAGGACCTCTCCAGTTAAGAGGGGCAAGTGGGTCCTGGACAATCTTTTGGCAGCTCCGCCCAGGGATCCGCCACCCGGTGTTACAGAACTGGAAGAATCACATGAGCCTACTCAAGAACCACTATCCTTCAGGGAACAAATGGCGAAACATTCCAAAAACCCATCCTGCTATTCCTGTCATGCCAGTATGGACAACCTGGGTTATGCTATGGGTAATTTTGATGCGGTTGGAAAATGGCAGGATCAAGAGGACGGTAAACCCGTTGATGTTTCTGGCAAGTTAAGTTCAGGCGAAAAATTTAACGGAATTCGAGAACTGCAAAAGTTTTTGAACCTTAACAAAAAGAAAGCAATAACTCGTTGCCTTACTCAAAAATTATTCGTTTACGGTTTAGGTCGCGGTCTAACCTATAAGGATAGGCTAGCTGTCGATGAGGTTATCGAGGTTGGAGAGGATGATCAGGTCAATCTGGCTGATCTGATATTCAAGGTAATCCAAAGTAAGCCTTTTCAATATGCTCGATAACAGGGTTTGATTAATCAGTCCTAAATTATTAGTATTTGGATATATAATAATGATGACCCCTGCCATGGTTTCCAGAAGATCAATCCTTCGTGGATTAGGTGTTTCACTCGCACTGCCACCTCTTGCATCATTTGCAAAAGGAAAACCTTCTGATATTCCGCTTCGGATGGGTTTTACCTACATCCCCAATGGCGTAATTATGGATCAGTGGCGACCTTCGGAAACGGGTGTTTTAAAAAATTTGCCCAATAGCCTAAAGCCATTGGAAAGTCATATGTCAGATTTTCAGGTTATCAGTGGCTTGAATCACACAAAGGCTTATGCAAATGGTGATGGTGGCGGAGATCATGCACGTGCCAATGCCACCTTCCTGACTGGATGCCAAGCTCGCAAGACTGCAGGTAAGGATATAAAAGTGGGGGTATCCGTCGATCAGATTGCGGCTGAGTCTATCGGTGATAATACAAAACTTAGATCTCTGGAATTGAGTTGTGATGGTGTTCGAAAATCCGGCAAGTGCGACTCAGGTTACAGCTGTGCTTATCAATATAATCTTTCCTGGAAGACAGAATCCATGCCCATGGTTCCTGAATCAAACCCGAGATTAGTATTTGAGAGACTTTTTGGTAATTCTTCTTCTTTATTTGATCGAAAAGGACAACTTCAAAGAAGAGCCCTAAATAAGAGTATACTTGATTTTGCTTTAGGCGGGGCAAGTGATTTTAGTAAACGTTTGGGTAAGGTGGATCAGGAAAAACTAAATGAATATTTTACGAGTGTTCGTGAGTTAGAAAAAAGAATTGAGCGAGAGGAAAAAATTAGAGATGTAATTCCAGATCTTAATCGCCCGGACGGTATACCTGATAATTATCGTGAACATTTACGACTCATGTTTGATATGATGGTCCTCGCTTTCCAAAGTGATACCACCCGGATCAGTTCTTTCTTGCTTGCTCATGATGGAAGTAATCGCAGCTTTCGCGATATTGGAGTACCAGAGGGCCATCATGCTCTTTCTCATCACAAGAATGATCCTGAAAAAATCAACAAACTCGCTAAAATTGACCATTTTTATTCTGAGCAGTTTGCATATTTAATGGATAAACTTTCCAACACTAAAGAGGTGGATGGAAGTCGGCTTATTGATCACTGCATGATTGTATTCGGCGGTGGTATAAGTGATGGAAACAGGCACAGGCATTCTGATTTGCCTGTGCTACTGGCTGGAGGTTCTTCTCATGGACTTAAAACCGGTCGGCATGTTGATTTTGAAAGTCTTCCGATGACGAACCTGTATCTTGGCCTTTTAGATAGAGTAGGCGTACAAGCTTCCCAAGTGGGAGATAGCACAGGTATACTCACTGATATCTAAGTTCATAATTTTTAAGGAAGATAGAGCGAGGCAGTCGTTTTCCTAACAAACTCTTGCCATACGATAGGCTTTTCAAATAGAAGTGGCTTTTATATGTTTTCGAAAAGCAAAGCCTTTTACTTTTCTACCGCTGGGGTATTACTGCTCTTTCTCATGTTCTTTTGGCTTACCACATCTTTTGGCCTTAGCACATTAGAGAAATTTGTTTTTGATCTTACAAATGTTAACCTATTCGGTTACAAGATTCCGCAGCTTTTTGGTTCTGACATAAATACCAGCCCAACGGCTCAAGCGAAATTGTTGAAAATTGTATTCACTTTACTCGTTCTATTGTTTTGCATTCTCATGTCACTAGTCGGTCTGCGTAAAAGGCCGAGTGATCAATTAAAACTTCTATCCAAATCCATTGGATTTTTTATTCTTTTTTGTCTAACCATTCTTCTTTTTGGTGTTGTACTGGATGATCATACGATGCTGAAGTCAGAGAAAGTTGAATTATTCTCGGTCTGTTCTGTTTCATTGATAATAGGGATTACACTAACCGTCCTGTCCAAGGATAAACCAAAACTTCAATACTCTAGTGAAGTTGTGACAGTAAATACTGTAAGAAAAAAGACCGAAACAGTTAAGTTGGTAGAGGATGATAAAGAATCTAATTCCGTAGAACCCAAGTTAAACGATGACGATGAGACAGATGACCCCAATTCTGAAGATGCGTCCATTAAGATTGATCCTTTAAGTGAGGAGTTAACCATGGAAGAAGATCTTTTAGTTGCGGATACACCAAGCCTGAAAACACTTTCACCGCCTGAGCCGGATGAAATACCGGATGAGATCCTGAAGCTTAGAGAAGAGTTAGTTACGGAATCTGAAGAAGAAGGATCATCAGATGAAGATAATGTAGTAGAAGATGCTTTTGGTGAAAATGAGGAAATTAACGAAGACCCTTTGGTGAGTAAAATACCTAGTAAAAAAGCACTACCACCTCCAGGAGAAGAAGACCTGCCTGAGGAACTTCTTAAGTTAAGAGAAGAAGTTTCTTCAGACGAAATTGATGATAAGCAGATATCTGACGAGGAAAAACCATCGTAATCCTATGAAAATTTTTAGAATTTTTTTAAGAGTAATTTTTGTTACGATTATGATCTTACTTTTCGAGGGTCTTTGCTTTCGATTTGCGGAAGATTATGCAAATTTTAAGGTTAAGCTTTTTTGGGGAGAAATTAATACAATTAAGGGACAAGAGTTGGGGTGGAGTTTGCCATTTGATGGACTAGATTCTGAGCCACCTGTATCTCCAATAAACACTGAATCCCATTCAGTTCGTCTTGCAGAAGAGTATGATTATGTATCCGAAGTCACCAAATTCGGCAGACCAATACGTGATAAATATTCCGATTATTGCAACGAAGTTAAAGATCCCCTCAAAAACTATGACATTCGAAACTTCAACAATGTAAGCGGCCTTATTTTTCCCAAATTAGTAAGACAAGCAACAGAAGAAGATATACAAAAGAATTTTGCAAGGAGGGTTGGCGACACATTGGAGTATAGCCGTGCAATATTTATATATGTTGTGACTGATGAAGTATCCTACTTGGAAAACTTAGATAGCACACAAAAAACCTTTGGGTTCCTTTTGAATGAGAACATCGCTTGTATGAAGGTCAGTATTTCTTCCACAGAAGATTTGAAGCAGAAGATAAGCTTTCTTAGAAATGAAGCACCTCTTCAATCAGAAAGTTTGATTCTATGGGGAAGTGATCAGGCTGCTTCCAATATTCTCGAGCTTGTATGCGAAGAGCCTGGTTTGGTCTCATTGGCGGTTGTGAAGGATCCTATCGATGTGAATTACACTCCTTCAGGAAAAGATGAAACATGGGTGTATAGTTTTTTGACCGATACCTTTCTTAAAGATACAAAAACTAATTCATTACATAATCTAATTAAAATTACTGAACATGCACGTGAATCAAATTTTTTGTTTGGTGCAAAGTTAGGAGGTTTAATCAGAAAAATAGATGAAACTATAGAAGGGAATTTACCTGCTGAGGTAATTCCTTGTTTACTGAGTTGCGTAGAGTTTGCCTCAATAAAAAGTCGTCAAGATTTGGATGAACCGGATAGGATTATTCAAGAAGTTAATTCTTCACAAGAATTGAGCACTGTTGAAACATCAAATATATCAGTCAACCCTACTCAAGATATTCCTGTTGTGACACTGAAAGCAACACTTCCAGAGCCTGCTGATTTTCTAAATGAAGGTAATGCGAGCCAAGCTAGTTTTGATTGCGAAATTTTAAACGCATACAAGTCAGTTCATCAGGATGATCCAAATTTATCAGCACTCACAGACAGAGAAATAATCTTACAACTAGGAAAGCAATTTGAAGAGATGGGGTATGAAATGATGGAAAGTATTTCTATACAAGACCCTGTGTTCATGCGGTATTATCAATCTCTAAAATAGGATATATTAAACATAGCAGATATTCCAGTCTGCCATCGTGATAGTGCTCTATTTGTCTTTAAATAAATCTGGTAACACCTGGTGTAGGTGGTGCTGGTACTTCCAATGACTTTTCCCAATCAAAATGAGACGGAGTAAGATCCTCCTTTGAATTGAGTGCTTGTTGATAGGTGATTTTTTGACCTGTGTAAGCAGCCATTCTTCCTAAAATAGCAACCATTGAACTATGGGCCGCTTTTTCTCCATCATTAAAAGGCTTACCTGAACGGATTGATGCAAACAATACATCATGTTCCGTCTGGTACATGTCGTTGTTTTCACCGCGGTATCTCCAAGAATTATCACCGGCTATTATCGTGTGTCGATTCTTGGCCGAGCAAGTTCCTTTGGTGCCAAATAATTCAACTTCATAACTGCCAACTGTACCATTTTGCTGGCGAGAAAAATGGTACCCTTTAGCCCCATTCTCCCACTCGAAAACGCAGGCAAAATGGTCATAAATATTTCCATACTTATCAGGATCATCATAGACCTGACGACCACCTGAACCTTCTGCATGTAGCGGTGGTTGATCGCCCATGGCCCATTGCATCATGTCGATACAGTGAACTGCCTGTTCAACAATTGAGTCCCCAGAGAGCCACAAGTGGGCATTCCAGTTTCGTAACTGGGCCTCCATATCACCCCATCCATCTTCCCGCTTTTTCTTCCATACCTCACCACCGTTATAAGTGGAATACATGGCGTGAACATCTCCCAAACCCCCATCTAAAATTCTGCCAAACACTTCTTGCTTGGGTTTATGGTGCCTCCAGCAAAAACCTGACATAAACCCTAAATTCTTTTCCTTTGCTTTTTTGGCGAGTTCTATCACTTTTCGAATACCTGGGGCATCTACCGCAACTGGTTTTTCGAAGAAACAATGAACGCCCTTTTCCACGGCGTATTCTAGATGTTGAGGTCTGAAATTTGGTGGTGAGGTTAAAATTACCACATCTACGCCAGAATCGATTACCTTTTTGTAGGCATCAAATCCGGTGAAAGTCGTTTCTGGAGTTACCTGAAATTTATCCCGGCCACGGGCTTTGAGAATTCGGCTGCGTAATTTGATCCGATCTTCGAAAATATCCCCAATTGCAGTGAGAGCTACATTTTCATCAGCTGTCATTGCCTGGGCCGCCGCTCCACTTCCACGGCCACCTATTCCAACTAATCCCACTTTGATTGTCTTGGAGCTGTTTTGGGCGTTGGCAATGTGAGGGGAGGCAAGGAGTGTGGCTGCAGACATTGCTGAACCCGCTTTTACAAATTGTCTTCTTGAATAGTTATTCTTTTCCATAAGACTAAATTTGTAGATTTTCTTTCCAAAATGGAAGCGATTAATCTTCAAAAAATGTTTTTTTATTTCATTAGGATCTTTTCTTAATGTAGAAAAAAATCGTTTTTATAGCTGGAAAGAAGAGTCATAGTCATTTTTCCCATGAACATATTGCGAGAAGTAAGTTGCTTTAAAAATATATCAACCAGGCTGATTTTGGAATTAAGTCAATGGTAGTCACTGATGATGGTTATCCTTAAAAATCCAAGTATTTTGGAGGATGCTGAATCTATTCTGGTTAATTGTAAAGGCGGCGGCAGGCATTTGTTGATCTCTCATTTAAAGGAGTATTGGGCTGGCCTGTATTCACTTTTGTGTTGAGGTTCCCAAAGGGGTATCCGACTTTTTATAATTTTTGTATCAATTTTTTCGCATTGAAGCTAAGATGTCATGCATTAATTTCATAACACATTTTACATTTAATCATTAAATCTCCCCCTTCATGAACAATAAAATACTATGCGTAGATGATGAAGAATCCATTTTACGAGGGTTTCAGTTGAACTTACGAAAGGACTTCGAGTTGCACTTGGCATCTGACGGAGTCGAAGGATTAGAGGTCTTCGAGGAGGAGGGCGACTTTGCCCTCGTTTTATCTGATATGCGTATGCCAAGGATGAACGGGGCTGAGATGTTAGCCGAAATCAAAAAAAGAGATCACGAAGTATCGACAATTTTACTAACAGGACACACGGATTTTGAATCTGCGATGGCTGCCGTTAATGACGGTAATGTATTTCGAATGCTTTCAAAACCATGCCCTCCAGAGCGCCTGATCAAAGTTCTTAAAGATGGGTTGGAGCAGCATGATTTGATCAAGAGTAAAAGAATTTTGTTGGATATGACCCTGAGGGGAGCAGTGGATGCACTGGCCGAATCCCTTTCCACTGCAAAACCATTATTTTTTGGCCGGGTTCAGAGAGTTAGGTTTCTGGCCAATAAACTTGCAGATACACTTGAGATGCCGGATTCGTGGAAAGTAGACATCGCATCTGTGTTTTCACAGATAGCCTTTATTGGATTACCTGAAAATATCACAGAAGATGTATACTATAAACGAAAAGTTGCGGGTCCTGTAAGAAAACTTTTAGCTGAATTTCCTCAAGATACCCAAAAGATTTTGGACAAAATCCCAGGCCTGGAGGAAATCGGAGAAATTCTTAATCGGGTGGATGTGCAACCTCGTTTTGAAGAGAATGATGATAGAAACATCAGGCTTTATGCGTCTATTTTGAGAGTATGTCTAGACTTCGACTACTATGAAGAACAAGGTCACGACAAGCAATTAATACTGTCTTCCTTGAAATCTAGACCCAATGATTATGATCCTAAAATTATTCGCCTTTTAGAATTGTCAGTCGCTTCCTCGGAAAAAAACACAAAATTAGAGGAATTACCTGCTAAGCAACTTGAAAATGGAATGCGTTTAGTCGAGGAACTGCGCATGAAAGATGGATTTCTTTTAGCATCGGCAGGCAGTTATATTGATGAACAACTTTACAAAGTAATACGCAATTATCTTTCCTGCTATGATGAGAACCCCTTCCCTTCAAAGATTAAAGTTCGAGTGCCCCGCTAATAAATTTATAAATTTCTTTTTCTTTGAAAGTACGATCCTATATCTTTTTTCTAACGGGCGGTAGTTTATTAGGCGCACTTGTAATTGCCTTTTTCGGATGGTTTACTTTTAGTAACCTAAGGGACGCAACTCAATCCTTAGAGGAGGAAGCAAAGAAAACAGGAAGTTCTTCAGAGGAGTTTTCCGTTGTTCAAGCCTTACTGGATACAACTAGAAATGTTTTTACAACTATGGAGATATACCCCCGAGATTATCCTGGCGTTTTCAATGTTGCTTATGATTCCTTAATCCTGTCCAAGGAGAGCATTAATATTTTGTCCGACAAATATTTTACCAACTATTCGGATGAGGAACTAAATCCACTTTCTAAAAGCATTAGAGAATTGGAGGATACATTGGAGGCAATGCAGAAACTGCCAATGGAGAAAGAAGGTGATGGTTGGGAAAACCGTATTTCAAGTGAGCGGGAGAAATATAAGGACATCAGAGAAACCCTGAAAAATGATTTGGATGAACTTGAACTAAATGCACAACGAAATTTAGTTCAAGCTAACAAGTCATTAAATTTGAAATGGCAGGAGTTAGAGGATCGAGAAGCAAATACCAAGATTTCTCTAATTGTAGCTATTATTTTTTATCTCATTTTGGTATCTGTACTCGCATTTTTGACTTACCGTAGTTTTGCCCGACCAATATCAAGACTCGAAAATGCCGCCAGGAATTCTATTGAATTACAACATCCTTTTAACGCTTCTGAGATTGGTCCTTTGGAAATTAAATCCTTAACGAGGAGATTAAAGGGACTCATTGTCGGGCTTGAGGCGACTGTAAAGAAAAGAACCGCCGCCTTGGTTAAAAAGACAGAACAACTGGAACTGGAGATGAAGCAGCGAAAAGAATTGGAAACCCAACTTGTGCATGCACAGAAAATGGAAGCAGTAGGGCAATTGGCTTCAGGGATTGCTCATGAGATCAATTCTCCTTCTCAGTTTGCCAACGATAATATTTTGTTTTTGAAGGATGCAGTGGACGGTTTTATTGCCAAAATTTCTGCAACACCCAACGCACCAGACGAGAAGGAATTAACTTTTTTGAAAGAGAACGCACCGGAAGCGGTACAACAGGCTCAGGAAGGAATTTCACGCATTACTACCATCGTCAAATCGATGAAAAATTTTGCTTATCGCGATGCGGAGTCCGCCAAGAAGCCCAATGATCTTAATCAAGCAATCAAGTCAACCATTGTAGTTGCTACCAATGAGTGGAAGTACCATGCTGAAATTGTAACCAATTTAGATGAAAATCTTCCGATGGTTCCTTGTAATATCGGTGAGATCAATCAGGTAGTTCTCAATTTGGTTGTGAATGGAGCCCATGCAATTCGCGATCGAGTTGGATCCGCTGAAAAAGGGGAAATAAATATTTCAACCAAACATTACCCAAATGATAATTGTGTAGTGATCTCAATTACCGATAATGGGGGAGGAATTCCTAAAAAAGTTCAAGAGAGGATATTTGAGCCTTTCTTTACTACTAAAGAAGTCGGTGTTGGTACGGGACAAGGTTTGGCTATTGCTCATAGTGTTGTAGTGAAGTCGCATAGCGGGCAAATTTGGTTCCAAAGTGTAGAGGGACAAGGAACAACCTTTTATATTAAGCTTCCGATGAGCCATTCTTGAGTTTATATAATCAATGAAGTTCTACTTTCTACCCATCATCTTCTTGTTAATTAGTCGTTCGGAAGAAAAAAACAGTGAAAGTTCTGGATCAAGAGCCTCCAAGCTTCCATTTCCTTTGGTTCGTAATTTAGAGATCTCCAAAGAGGATTTAAAAAAGCTAGAAACCAATGAATTTAAATCAAAATTTTCGGCGATTCAGCCGGGTGAGTTCATGATGGGAAGTCCGAAGGAGGAGTATGGAAGGGGCGCAGATGAGTATTTGCACAAGGTTCAACTAACAGACCCATTCTATATCTCAAAGTTTGAAACAACCATAAATGATTGGAATACAGTTTATCCTTCCCTTAAGCGGAATCCATCCTTTCATATACATGAAGAGGAGATTTCTATCATCCTTGCCATTTATAAAAATTTAAAAAACAGTCCTTCATCGAAAAATATCTTAACGCCTTCTTTTAAGAAGAAGTTAGATGACTTAGAAAAAAAGGGAATAAAATTAAGCGAATTCAGGCTGAGTCAACTGTTAGTGATTTTCTCCCTCTGGAAGAAGTTATCTGCTAATCAAAAAACAGGAATCGTGAAACCCTTAGGGTTTACAACTAAAGACATCACCGTAAAACTAAAAAAAATACAAGATGAGCAAATCTATATTCCCATAACTCAGGTATCCTACATACAGGCAGTTGCTTATTGTCATAAATTGACTGAGCTTCATTACACCCGGGGCGAGATACCTGATAAAATGGTCTACCGTTTGCCCACAGAAGCTGAATGGGAATACGCTTGTCGGGCTGGCATGAATGGGGTCTGCGGGCTTGGAGATGGCGAAAGCCTCTCCGGAATGAACGCGAATTTGGATGGAAGCCGAAGAGGTTTGATAATTGGTAGAGATTTGACCTTGATAAATCGGGGAAACCTTATTCCTGTGGGTGCTAAATTGACGAGATTCAAGCCCAATAAATGGGGTCTTTATGACATGCATGGAAGTGTCAAGGAGTGGTGCTATGATTTCTATGGTGAGTATTCAGAGGGAGAGGTTATTAACCCAATCGGTCCTTTACAGGGAACTACTAGAGTATTGCGGGGTGGAAGCTTTTACAGAAGTGCATTCGAATGCAGATCGGCTACTCGAGATAAACTTGACCCTTCATGGAGGGGGTCTGAAATTGGGTTTAGAGTTGTTTTAGGTTTCAAACTAAGATGAGAACACCATCTCTTACTGGCTTAAAAAATCTTTTACTACAGGATAAACTATTTTGCTTGGAAGAGTGTAACAGGTTACACGATCGACCCGGGCAATATTTATACCAATACAATCACCATTAAGGTCGAAGATCGGTCCTCCCATGGCCTCTTTGGGCAAGGGTAAGTCATGTTGTAATATAAGCGGGAAATTATCTTTCCTTTTAGAAACAGGACCACTCATTTGCATATTTCGATTAAACAAATCAAAAGTTACGGATCGGTGACCCAATGTGATTCGAAAGTTTTTTTCATTTTCTTTTCTCATGGCTTGCATCATTACCACATCTCCGGGGTCTTTCTTGCCAACAATACTCACAACTTGATCTCTTTTTTTAACCGAACGTCCATCAATTTTCTGAATAACATCTCCAACTTGCACGCCTGCTTTGTCCGCAGCAGCATGGGGAATGACTTCAGTTATATGGATTCCTAGCTTGCTTTCAGTCCCGAGCATAACACCCATAACGCCTCCTTCTCTACCTATTTCACGATGCTTTCCACTGGTTATTCCTATTCGAATTTCACGAAGCTCAGTGTAGGCAGATAAAATCCAAGAAACATC
>MDTC01059515.1_pt1 | contig 13215 bp, 11 predicted proteins | sample 811181 | NCBI WGS metagenome assembly MDTC01 (sample SAMN05326644, study PRJNA326480) | marine metagenome | isolation source: seawater | place: Pacific Ocean: North | collected 2011 | reverse complement strand
GGCAAAGGTAGCTCTTGAGCATTCAAGTCTTTCCTGTATTTTCTTGCCTGACACAGGGTATCTTGAATTAATCAGGATATTATGAAGTGCGTAAATCCGATCAAATCTGTCCATAAAGAGCGGGTGTTTTCTCTAAAAAAGATGTGATCAGTTCTTTAATACCGAAAGGTTAAAATGTTCACTACTTTTTTGTGCTTAACACTTCTTATCTATTAATGAGTGATAATAACATATTGAGGGTTGGTCATGAAAGGACTGGAGGGGCTCAGTGTAGGATGACCCTTTATATAAACTGAATAAGCATTTTTAAATATTTGTTCTTCTTGCTCAGAATAGGTGTTTTTGATAATATTCAACCTTAAATCGGGTTACAGGTTCTTTTAATGGAGTTTAATTATGGATACACAAAAATATTCCGTAAACCAACATCTTATTGAAATAATATTAGCCTGGGTGAAGGCCGGTGAGATTGCTATTCCAGAAATTCAGCGCCCTTTCGTCTGGAATACCACAAAAATTCGTGATCTTCTTGATTCCCTTTACCAAGGTTACCCTATCGGTTATTTAATTGCATGGAAAAATCCAACAGTTAAGCTTAAAGACGGTACAACATCCGAGGGTAAAAAAGTATTAATTGATGGGCAGCAAAGGGTTACTGCTTTAACTGCTGCTATCCTCGGGCAATATATAATTAACCAGGACTACAAAAAAACCAAAATTAAAATCGCCTTCCATCCCATTGAAGAACGCTTTGAGGTTTCCAACCCGGCTATTCAAAAAGACAGCAGTTGGGTCCCGGATATTTCTCCACTCATGAGTGGCGACCAAGGATTAATTAAAAGCGTACAAAATTACTGTGGTAATAACTCTAGCACTGATGTTGAAGTTGAAAAGGTTGAAACCTCTCTTTCAAGATTAAAAAATATTTTAAAGAAGCAGATCGGCCTCATTGAATTAGCATCCAACCTTGATATAGAAACAGTAACTGAAATATTTATCCGCATAAACTCAAAAGGGGTTGTATTAAGCCAAGCGGATTTTGCCATGTCTAAAATAGCGTCAAACGAATGTTATGCTGGGTCAACTTTGAGAAAATGCATTGATTACTTCTGCCATCTCGCAATTGCCCCGGAATTTTATCCCACCATTGTAGATGTAGATAAAAAATTTACTAAAACAGATTACTTTCAAAAAATGTCCTGGCTAAAAAACGAAAACGATGACCTCTATGATCCCGACTATAAGGATCTGCTCAGGGTTGCTTTTACTACAGAGTTTAACAGGGGGAAGCTTTCGGATTTGGTTAGCCTGCTTTCAGGCAGAAATTTTGAAACCAGACAATACGAGGATGCCATTGCAGAAAAATCCTTTGCGAAACTTTCAGAGGGAGTTGAAAGGTTTATCAATGAAACGAACTTTAAGCGATTCATAATGATTATACGGTCTGCTGGATTCATTGATTCCAGCCTTTTACGATCACAAAATGTCTTAAATTTTGCCTATGTGCTCTACCTTAAACTGCGTTCTCAAAAAAAACATGATCCGCATGAAATAGAGTCCTTTGTTCGACGCTGGGTGGTTTTAACCATTCTAACAGGCAGATATTCAGCATCGCCTGAATCGAGTTTCGATTTTGATATCAAACAGATCGCAAATGGTAATTTTAAAGATTTTTTGAACGGTGTAGAGCAGGCGGACCTGTCGGATGCATTCTGGAATACGGCACTTGTCCAGAACCTTAACAGTCCGGTTGCGAGTAGCCCCTATCTTAATGTGTTTTGGGCGTCCCAGGTAAAGGCAAATGACAAAGGATTTCTTTCAAAAGAGATAAAAGTCCACGATTTGATTTCTCATAAAGGCGATATTCATCACATCTTTCCGAGAAATTATTTGAAAAAGGCTGGCATAAAAAAACGGCAATATAATCAGATAGCAAATTACGTTTATATGCAGTCGGAAATAAATATACAGGTAGGCGACAAAGCTCCCAAAGATTATTTTCAAGAATTGAAAAATCAGTGCAATGAAGGGGCAAAAAAATATGGGGCTATTTCTAAAATGGTTGAATTAAAAGAAAATCTTGGAGCCAACTGTATCCCAGAATCAATTTTTGAAATGACACTGGGTAATTACGATGATTTCCTCAAACAACGACAAGTATTAATAGCGAATAAAATACGAGATTATTATTTTTCTCTTTAACATTGTTTTAAGATTTACAGTTACAGATCGAATGACAACCCTTCAGGAGGTTTCCAGTCAGCGATTTTATCTGCTAACTTAGCGAAACATTTGCTTGCGTTTGAATAAGGATAGCATTCAGCGACAGGCTTTTGCATTCGTATTGCTTTCGGCATATATTCGTCAAATAATATATAACCAATATAATTCACAGAAATTGAAGGGAAGTAATTGTCTACTACTGCACTCAAGTTAAAATATGCCGTTTTTGCCTCTTTCTCTGATTTAATTGAATTTTCAAGAACTTTAAACCGCTTTTGATTGTGATTTTGAAAAAGCACTTTCATCAATGCGTAAGCATCGACAAGGGAAGTTGGTTCCGGGGTTATAACAACTACTATATCATGCGCAGAAGCACAAAAAAGTGTAACATTAGAAGCAATCCCTGCCCCTGTATCCATTAAAATAAAGTCATATTCTCCCATCAAAGAGTCAAATTCCGCAGAAATAGCTAGGTGCTGTTCATTGTTCAGTTCTGCTAATTTCTGAATGCCTGAAGCAGCTGGCAAGATCTGTATTCCATCATTGTATTTTACAATTATTTCTTTTATCTCTTTTTGACCTGACAGAACATGCTTAAGATTATGTTTTGGACATAATCCCATGAGTATATCAATATTTCCAAGACCAGTATCGGCATCAAAAATAAGAACCTTTTTATTTTGTTTTCCCAATGCTATTGCTAAATTTGCAACTACATTGGTCTTTCCTACCCCTCCTTTTCCACTACTTACAGCAATTATTCTCGTTTGTTTTTTCTCTATTTTCAAATACTTTCATCTCCATTTCTTTAAATTTTTATACTTATAATTAAGTACTCGGCAAGATTGTCAAAGAAGTGACAGAGATAGCCTGTAAAGTTAAAATATGCAAGATTCGTACTACACAAATTTAAAGGCAGAGATGGAATTAATTAATCAGGAATTATAGAATTATAAACAGCTATAAGGTCAATTCTTCACCATCTGACGATTCTATGACATTTTGAAAGTGTTTTTTGTACTGGTCAGGATAAAAAGTATGAATAGGAATCAATTGTTTGGGTTTAATTGAATCTGCGAGCAGTTTGAGGTCATCAATAGAAGCATGACCGCTGGAATGGATTTCTTCCCATTTTAAGTCATGCTCTTTGCAAAATTTACTAAACTGGTCATCACCCGTAATGTATCCCGTCCACATTGACCAAATCAATTTAATCCCATTAAGAGTATCAAGTTCACTGACAAGTTTAGGTAATAATCTGTTTGCTTTTGCAAGAAATACAATTTCTTTTCGCCGTTTAACTATCTCCTCGGTTTTTATTCCGTGCTTGGAATACATCACTTCTTCCACAAAACCTTGCTGGCCTGCTCTTTCGAGGGCCTCCATTTGGTGTTTCCAAAACTTTACACGAATATGATCTGATTTATATTGTGGTAATTTGCTGGATAGTCCTTTGAGTTTATATAAGATGAAAGCAGTGTATAGGTCAATCACAAGTACTCCTGACAGCTTTAGCACTGCTCTATAGGCACTCACAATACGATCTATGTTTTGCGATGAACAAAACAAAAGAGCTATGTTCTCTTTGTCTTTAATTACTTCAATAATTCGTTTTTCTACAGCGTCTTCATCTGAAAATAAATACTCTGATGGTTTGCGTCCAAAACTTGATCCTTCCATTAATAATACATCGATGTTTTTTGGTGGCCTCTTTAGCATATGTGCAAATAACTTTGACTTTCTACCATGTCCTCTCAAATCACCAGAATAAAATATTCTTTTACCGTCAGCTTCGACCTCTATTGCTGCTGCGTCTGGAGCTGAATGATCGACCGGATATGTAGTAACGGTAAAAGGCCCTATTTTGAGAGGCCTCCATCTCTCTGGAAGTGTTTTCAGATTTTCAATTTTAGACAAATTAGGAAGAAATATCTGAGAGATATTTATAAGTTCTTTAGTGCCCTCTGTCGCATACACTGGAATATTTGATTGTACGTAGTGTGCTAATCCAAAATGATCTTGGTGGGAGTGGGATAGGATAACGCCAGCTATAGTTCCGGTTTCATTTTCGTATAATCCCCGTATAGGAGGAAGTAGTTTGTTTTTAAGAAGTTCCGCTATTGATTTATTAGGCGATTTGTCACCAAAAGCTGATCCTTCAGGGTTTACAAGAGGTGCGCCAATATCGAGGATTAGACTTTTGTTTTGAGATTTTATTTCTACACAACTACCACCGATTTCTTTGGTACCACGATGAATTTTGAGCTTCATCTTATCAATGTACTAAGTGAATAGGAACATCTTTTTGAGATTTTTCATTTCCGATGTCTGATGTTCTAAATCGGCAATAGTAAATCGATAGGTCATTTAATTGTTGTTTTTTTGTTTTATAAAAGTAGTAAGGAGCAAGAATCATTTTTTTTATGTTAGTGAACTTAATTTCATACAAGAATTCATCATGAAACTCACTTTCTATAAATCTCTTAATATCCCTTACAATTACCTCGTATTCATTTACTTGCTCAATTATTTCAGTCATAGACTCAGTAGACTTGCTTCTCTTCAATTCGATAATATAAAGATTTCTTTTTTTATCATACCCCATAAAATCAACACGCTTGCTAGAATGGCCTTTATCTTCAATAGGGACTTCATATCCAAATAGTCTTATTGGTATGATATCATTCGATTTCTTTATAAACTTAAGTTTTCGCCTCATAAATACTTTTCTCTGAATCTGAGCTTCTGATTTGCTGTTGTCAGGTTCGGTTTTTCCATGAAACCGCCCTAAATAGAATTTATTTTTTCGCAATTGAGTCAAATGCTCTCCACTTAATTGTTAGCTTTATAGTTTCTGCTCTTATGGGAAATAATGCGTAATGATAGCACAAATCGGGTTTCTCAAAAAGGATATTGGCGGTTAAAAATTTGAGGGAATTTTGTGTCATAGAAACGGCATGAACAGGAGTCTCTGCAGTACATCAACCAAAAAAAAATAGAATTTACAAGCTGCTGTTCTAATAATTAAAAAAATAACATGTGTGAGTTATACAGATTCATAGCTAGGGGGGAGGGGTGGACAGCCTTAGCTGAGATAAGCATTCTTTTTTTGTTGTAAAACCATCTGTTATTACAACACAAATTTTTGAAAATTTTGCTATTGAATTATAAGCGTTTATTGCCTTAATGTCATAGGGTTTTTACAACGCCCTTGAACCTGTATTCTATATGATTTATATTAAGTAGCATAAATCCTTTCTTGATCGCATTGGAGTCAATATGACTGAGAAAGCATTTGATATACTGAAGACTGGTGTTTCTATCGCCGACAAGGCTGTCGAACGGGCTGGTGGGTCAGTGGAGAATACAGTGAGAGCCTTTTCAGCTAAAGGAGGCGGTGGCCCAACTATCACGACTATGGAGGCTACTAATTCCGTTCAACCTACACCTGAAACAGGTAAAGGGAGTAAATTAAACGGTTCCGCATAGCCTTTAACCAGCCCTTCTGCAGTTCTCTCCAATTGTGTTTATCCGTCGGCATAGGGTAGATGCATCAACGTTTAACTTGATACCTATATTTCGAAGGGAAACGCCCTCCCCTTGCATCATTTTAACTTCATCAATGTCAAACTTAGCTTTAGGTCTACCAAGCGTTCTTCCTTTACTCCGTGCATTTCTTAACCCAGCTTTGACACGTTCCCTGATTATGTCACGCTCTAACTGTGCCATTGCCGATATGATTGTGAAGATGGCTTCACCTAATGGGCTGGATGTATCTATGTTTTCTTGATAGCTGATAAAATCTATTCCAAGATGCTTGAATGTATGTAATGCTTCTACAAGATGTTTAGTGGATCGGGCAAATCGGTCAAACCTCCAGACCAGTATCACGTCAAACTTTTTCTTCTTAGCGTCAGACATTAGGCTATCCAATGCAGGTCTACTTTTAATACTGCCAGATACTCCACTATCTATATACTCATTGAAGATTCTAAAACCTCTGTCTTTAGCAAATTTCCTAATATCAGCAAGTTGCATTTCAGTCTTTTGGTCACTTGTGCTAACACGACAATAAAGCGCAGCTTTAATCATTTTGACCTCCTTAATAAAGTTAATCATTTTTTAGGACGTGGGAGATAGATTGTTTTAACTCCAGAACTGCCACTACAAATCATATCAACAGGAAACCATTCTTCTTCTGGTTCTGTTTGAGAAGGTTTGATTATGCCGGAACGATCAAGTATCTCTTTTGAAGCGTGTATACGGTCGCGTGGTATATTTTCTTCTCCAACTGTCTCTTCCAAGGCTTGAATAGCCCTTGGTACAAGGTTTCTCATTTTTGACAGGAAGGCAGACCGTAACTCTTTCTTCATAACATCCTCTTCTTGCTTCCAAACATGAGACTTCCGTATTTGCCATAAACCTGCGCGGGTTATATTGTATTCTGCACAAACTTCATTAGGAGTTTTCCCCTCAATTTCTAAAGCAATCATCATGCGCCTGTGTTTCGGCTGTAGTTTCTGTAGTTGTTGAACCATATAGAACTCCTTTAATCAATATCTGTTAACAAAAGTAAATTTTAGGCAAGAGATACAGCATAATTTCCGTAAAATATTAGACAGATGCGGTTTTATTAGACAGGAGGTAAAAAAAAGTGGCTGTAAAGTATTGAATATAAATGCCCCCGGCGCGATTCGAACGCACGACACCTGGATTAGGAATCCAGTGCTCTATCCTGCTGAGCTACGGGGGCAACATTTTTATTTAGATTTTAACCTTTAATAACAAATTAGCAAAGAAAATTCAATTGTTCAAACTTTATCTGACAGGACGCAGAATTATGGTAAATTTGGAAATTGGAAAACATTTTATAAAATTAGCAACAACAGAAAAAATATATTGAACGAATTACTTTTCATTAAAAATTAACATAACTTTGGTTTTAAAGAATCGCTCATACATCTTTTTTATTTGTAACTTGTAATTTGAATTATTTTGTTTGCCACTACTTCCGCAACCTTTTTAGCGCCCTCTTCCGTGTAGTGAATATCATCTATAAAGTGCTTTAGGTTTTTCTCAATTTTTGAGTCCAGGTCTATAAAAAAAACTTTTTTGGTTTTCGCTGTCTTTCTTGAAACATCATTGTAGGCTTGCATAGCAAGGCGGAGTGAATTTGCAGAGGGGTACTCCCTTCGGGAAAAACTCTTTTTTGTATAGCAAAACGTTTTTCCAATCCAAAGAACTGTCAACTCGTCATTACTCATGTTCTTTTTATATAGGGATGGCTGAGTCATTAAGAGTATGGGGACATTATCGCTTTTAATAAAATGAACCAATCGTCGTAAATTTTTCTCAAAATCTTTAAGAGACAGGAAACGCTCCAAAGAAATTTCCCGCTCCACGTTTCCTCTTCTCGGATACCAGGCAGAAAAAATTTTGTTAACCAATACTGTTCAAATGTTGGCGGTTTAGCACCATTAATCGAAGGGCCATAAAAATGTGACCACAGACGATTATAAGGTTCTACAGCAAGATCAGTGGGAGAAAAAGAACGGTAAAGGTCATTGACAGCGTGCATAATTATGACAAGGTCAGGATTGTAATCTCTCATATTGGTGACATAGTTAATTAGAGAGTGTTTGGTTGTATACCAGTCCATTCCTGCGTTAAACACTTCTATGCCGGATTTTTTATATTGCTCTTGAAGAATCGATCGTAACTGTTCCGGATACCTGTTTTCCTGGGACAATCGCATGTTTCCTGTAGTTGAACCCCCAAGTGTTAAAATACGAAACACCTTTGCCGGTTTTTCAAGATGCTTTGAATCTAAATAAGGTGGATAAGTTTGCAGAAATGGATCAAAAGAGTGAGTTGGGGCATGGTAGTACAGCATCGACAAGAAAAAATAAATCACTACAGCTAAAACAAATGCCGGCAGGATTGCAAAAAAAAAATTTTTAAGGCCAGGTCTTTTTGATTTCATAGGAAATGTATTTTTTTATTGAAGCTCCCTGCAGCAAAGCTTGGCTCTGCAAGACCGCAGGTAATCTTCTGTGTAAAGAGTTTAATTTTATCTAAGTTTGCTCGAGAACCCCGTGGCAAGACCACGGGGAATGCGCTCGCTATGCACGTTAATATTAACAAAAAGTAAATCCTTTAATCAATTGTATGTAAGCGTAATATAGCGAGTGGCTTTGTAGATGTGATATTATCAATGCTAAGTGATATTAATTACATGTCAGCAATCGAACCAATTTTGTACAGCTTCCAATAGCATATGAAATTAAGCGACAATGCCCGAAAAGAAATCTTAATAGTTTTCCTGCTTCTCTTTCTCACCACTATCTATTTTAATAATCTTGTATTTAGCAAAGAATTGTTTTTATCGGGAGATATGTACAATTTTTTTTATTCCCAGAGAATTTATGCTCAAAAGATCTTAGAGAGTGGTTCATTTCCATTCTGGAATACAGAAATTTTCTGTGGAGTTCCATACATTGCCGATATACAAAATGCTGTGTTTTACCCATTTACAATGCTTTTCTATTTCACTTCAGCTTATTTTGCTATTACCACCACCCTGGTTATTCATATATTTATGGCCGGGTGGTTTTTATATCTTTTGATGCGCCAGTGTTTTTCTATAGACAGAACAAGCTCCATTATAAGCGCTGTAATCTATATGTTTTCTGGTTATTTTACAGTGCACATGGGTCATTTAAACCAAATATTGTCATGCGCATGGACGCCCCTCATTTTGCTGGCTTATATAAAATCTATAGAAAAGAAAAAAACAGCATTAATTCTAATGATGGCGGCTTTTTTTGGACTTCAGCTTTTCACAGGCGGTTCGCAAAACTCGTTTTATTTAATAATTGTCCTTTCCCTTTTGTCCGTCTATACGGGTTCCTTGCTATATGTTTCTACAAAAGACATAAAACAATCAACTCAGCCCCTTTTAACTTTTTTCGCTGGTATTTTTGGCGGTTTCGCTGTTGCCGCTGTGCAGATGCTACCGGCTTATCAACTTGCCGGTTTATCTGAGAGAGCCAACGGTATACCATATCTTCTGGCATCATCGGATTCACTGCCGCCACTTCAATTCTTTATAAATATTATTCTACCAAACTATTTTGACTTTTCGGCAAACAGCAGTACTGGGGAATAATTATCCCAACCGAAATGGCGAGCTATATAGGCATATTACCCTTCGTTCTTTCTATATATGCCTTATTTAGGTGCAATAAAAATAAATATGTTTATTTTTTCTGGATCATTGCAACAATAGCTTTAATTTTTGCGATGGGTAAATATACTCCTGTCTATAAAATATTTTATGAATTGGGATTTAACAGGTTCAGGTCACCGGCGAGATTCATTTATATTTTTCATTTATCCATTGCCATTCTTGCGGGCTTTGGATTAAACCATCTTTTATTTCGAGATGAATCCGGAACCCGGGTTGATAAAAATGAATATCTAATGATTTTAAAAAATTCTAAAAGGTTACAATTAACAAAATCAACATTAAGGAGAGGCTTAATTATTTTGCTCCTTGTTGCTGTTTCTACTGCACTTTATTTCCTGATTAACTATCCTTTAGAAAGGTTTTCCCAAATGGAACTTTCTATAGCTGACTACAAAGCGCTTTGGTATAGAGATGCTCTTATTGCCGTAATCAGTATTGCCTCAATGTTTTTGGTTTTTGAAAGCAGAGTATCAAAGAGGATAAAGAAAGTTATTGTTTTTTTCGTAATTTTTTTCAGTTTATTGATTTATACCTGGGAATCGGAGTTTCATAATGCCAATCTGCCGGCTGACATTCATCCCAAAAAAAGTAAAAATATAATTGTTTCCTACCTGCAAAATGACCAGTCTCTTTTCCGCTATCTAAGGGTTCGCACAAAATCACTAATGCCGAATAGAGGAATCCTGTATAATATTGCTGATGCAGGGGGTTACGGAGGAGGAATACTGCCTCTCAAGCGGTATGTAGAATTTATGCAGAAAGCAGCCTTTTTGAAAGGTGCAGATTTTTTGATAAATCTTGAACTTCTTAATATGTTAAACGTAAAATATGTTGTTTCAGACCTTGCGATAAAACTTCCTGGTTACAAAAAAGTAATGACAGAAGGCAAAACCAACTTATATTTAAATTCTAACTATCTCCCAAGGTCATACTTGGTTGACAACGCTGTTCTGCTGAAATCCAATGGGGAAATGTTAAACTACCTTTCAAAAGGATTGATTGACTCTAAAAAAGAATTATTTTTGGAGGAAAATGCAGAATATCAAGGCAGGAGAGATAAAAAGAAAGTCGAAAATGATTTTGTAAATATTAAAAAATATTCTTCCAACTTAATAGAAATAGAAGCTGGTTTGACCAAAAATGGTTTTTTGTTTCTTAGTGATTCTTTCTATCCTGGTTGGAAGGTATATATAGATGACGAGCAGGGCAAGATTCTCAGGGCAAATAATAATTTCAGAGCGGTTGCATTAAAGAAAGGATTTCATGAAGTAAAATTTACGTATATGCCTGTTTTATTTTATGCTGGCCTTGCCATTTCCTCTATAACAGTAATATCATTTCTGGTATTTTTTCTACTCAAATTTCGTAATCCATCCGTTAGATTTTTTTCTTGAATAGCAGCCACTTCCCGGACCTTTCCACTAAAACAGCTTTCTTGGTTATATAAGGAAGAACGCCCTTTGTAAGACCGCGAATTAGAAAGTAATTGTAATAGGCTCCATGAAGTTCCCATTTGAACATATGCGGCATATATCCGCCCGGCTCTGGAAACACGGATTCCGCTTTCAAATGGACTGGAAAAAGAGGCGAATCAGGTAAATATGGATTTAAAATTCCTCCTCCGATTAGTATATAGTAGTAGTGATGATCAGTTATATGCGGATCAAAAGGACGTCTGTCGAGTTCAGGTGAATTATTGTTGAAAACCAGGGCAAGAATAGAGGATTGGGGGGGTATTTTTTTTAGAATCGGTTCTATATCTGCAATATCGTTTGAAATGTGTCTTTGTTTAGCCACCGAGTGAAGCATGATGGCAGCCAAAAGAATAATGAAAATTATCTTTGAAATACCTTTAAAGTTTACTCTTCCGACTGTCATGGCCAGAAAGAAATATGAAACAGCGGTTAACCTTAGGTTTATAAAAGTAAACACCCCTTTTGCAAATGGTAGAATGAATATACCGATTGTAGTAATTGCAAAAAAAATACGTATTTATTAAGATAATCTTTATCCCCATTATGATGCTTAAATAGCGACAGAACTGTTATAGAGGTTAATGAAATCCAGAGAACAATTAAAATGCTGTCAGGGCCATCATACCAGAGCATCCCGGTAAATATGTACAGGTAATAAACTAGAATCTCATTAAAAGGCATCCAACGGAATCCTTTTGCCTCCGGTGGAAGTGCTGAAACATCAGCAGGATTAGCAGTAAAAAACCAAACGAAAAAGAGAAAAACAGCTACACAAATGTGCGGCAAGATTCTTTTAAAATCATTATGTTTCTTGCAAAATAGTATTATGTTTGTTAGCGATAGGAAAATAAAAACAAGAAAAGTAAAGGGGTGCGTAAAAAACAATGCTAGTATCCATAAAACATGTATAAATGCCGCTCGAAAGCCCCCCTCCCCCTTTATAATATTTTTTTGACCTATTAACGATAGTAAAAGGATTGGCAGAGAGAAAAGATAATTAATGGTACCAAGAAAATACTGCTGGTTAAAAGCTAAAGGGAAGAGAAGCAAAACTCCCCACGGTATGGAGTCCACTTTAGGTTGATGTGCAATTCTTAGTACTAGAAATGTAATAAGCAGAATGTATAGGGATATGGCGGCTTTTCCTGATGTTTCTATCGGAAGAAATTTGGAAAAAAAAAAGGTGATTGCGTAAAAGGTTGCATAGGGGACAGGCTTTAGATCGGCTGAAAAATTATCTTTGTAGTCATAGTCTGGATTGCTATATTCAGAGAGAATCTGAACCTGGGAAAGATGCTGAGGATAATCCTGCATGGGCGGAAAGCGCACAGACCATATCGGCCACAGGCTGATGATAGTTAACAAAGCAACCACAAGATACCAAAATGTTGATTCACTTAAATTTATTTTTTTAAACTCTCCACCCATCATGAAAGTATCATATCTCCTGAAATACAAATCTCTTTATAAATATTTTCTTGCTTATAAAATCTGCCGTTTGGTTCAGCGAGAGCCTTCTCCTCGTAGATTTTGATTAGTTTATTGTCTCTATTTGTTTGTGTCAATGCTGTAGAATGGCTCGGGTAATAGCGCATATTCTTTGGTAGTCAAAAATTCTATATGAGCCTCGGCCCAAACGGCATAGCCGCGAGGATTGAAATGCATATTCCCATTGTAATAGAACTTTTTTTGTGGTGTGCCGCCTATTAAAGGTTTAAGTTTCTCAAAGGAATTCAAGTACGGGACATCAAGTTCTTTTGATAGATTGGAAATATCGTAATGTGGTCTATTGGACCAAAGCGGCTTTCCGGTTCCATTTTCGTTTCCTGCATATTGCCAATAATGAGGAACTGAGGTAAACATAATTTTTATATTATTCTGCCGGCAAAAAGTAGTGAGTCGACGCAAAAGATCAAAAGTATTCTTTACATTCTTTGCGGTAAAGTCATCCCAGTTGCTCCTGCACCACGACCAGCGCTGATATATCTTTTGAGCCATCTCATTAGGTAAAAGTTTCTTGCCTGAAGCATTAGTACTAATAAATTTCTTTTTTATATACAAAATGAGATTGTATGTGTAGGAATTATGGATCAGAAATAGTTGAATTTTTTTCCATAGAGTAGCCCGCAAAACATTATTTTCAGTGTCTATGAATAAATCTGTATAAATGTTTCTTGAAAGTGAGAACTCAGGATTTCCATCATTGTCTCGTATAAGAGTTTGGCTATATTTCCAATCATCAAAATCATCAGTCATGTCTATGTTTAT
>MDTC01101950.1_pt1 | contig 13217 bp, 9 predicted proteins | sample 811181 | NCBI WGS metagenome assembly MDTC01 (sample SAMN05326644, study PRJNA326480) | marine metagenome | isolation source: seawater | place: Pacific Ocean: North | collected 2011 | reverse complement strand
TTCGGATTGGTACGGGCCAAGATCTTCAAGATCGATTGCCGAAGGGTCGTTCCCCTAACAATAGAGTCATCGATAACCACCAGATTATCTTTGGAATGCACCACACCATAAGTGATGTCATACACGTGCGACACCAGCTGATTACGACCCTTCTCCTGACTGATGAAGGTTCGCAACTTGATGTCTTTTTGCGCAATCTTCTCATCACGCGGCCAATTGCGCAGAATCAACTCATCGAGCATAGCTTCGTCAGCCGTCCCAGCTTCGATAGCTTCTAACAATTGCTTTTTGACAATCTTACGACGGTGCTTGCGCAGACCGTCCATCATCCCATAGTAAGCAACTTCTGCCGTATTAGGCACGAAACTGGCCACAATGTTGGTGGTGTCGTGATCGATGGAATCAAGTATCTGAGGCACCAATGCCTCGCCAAGCGCCTTACGTTCACGATAAATGTCAGGATCGTTACCACGCGAGAAATAGATACGTTCAAAGGAACATGGCGTGGGCTTACGCGGTTCCGCAAAGCGGGTAAATGACGTGTCTCCGTTAGCTTTAATCACGGCAACCGTCCCAGGTTCAAGCTCATGCACCTGATCTTGGTCAGTATCGAAAGCGGTCATGAGAGCAACACGTTCGGAAGCGAAGGCAATCAATTCATCGCTTTTATAATAAGAACAGGGCCGGATGCCATTGGGGTCTCGGAGAATGAAGCCATCGCCATTACCGACCGCACCGACAATCACGTAACCTCCATCCCAAATCTCGGCGGAGATGCGAATGATCTTGGAGATATCAATCTGCTGACTGATCTCGGCCGGAATGTCTCGCCCTTCCATCCCGCTATCACGAAGTTTGCGATAGAGGTCAGTGTGTTCTTCATCGAGATGGAAACCGATCTCTTCCAAGACTGTCTGGGTGTCAGTACTGAACACGGGGTGCTGACCTCGATTGATAAGACCATCCACCAATTGAGCGGCATTGGTCATGTTGAAATTACCGCACACCATCAAGGTCTTGGTAGGCCAATTGCTACGCCGAGCAAAGGGATGACAGGAACTCTCAGAAAAGGCACCAGAAGTCCCGTAACGCAAGTGACCGATCAGCAGTTCCCCACCGAAATCGAAGTGCGATTTGACACTATTAGGATCGTGAGGGTCGATGATGTTGCGATTGCATAAATCATCAAAGGCCTTCTGTTCTTGCTTGATCACATACGACAAGGAATCCTTGCGTGTCGAACGGCGGCGGTAGAGATAAGGTTGCCCTAACGGCATGCCCAATTTTTGACAACCGATACCCACTCCATCTTGGCCGCGGTTGTGCTGTTTCTCCATAAGGAGAAACAGTTTATTGAACCCATAGAGTGAGGTCTTGTATTTGTCCTGAAAGTAGGCAAGCGGCTTGAGAAGGCGGATGAACGCCATTCCACATTCGTGACCAATGAAATCACTCATGGAACAGCCTAACTGATCTCCACGTTGAAGCCCGAGGCAGTGACCTCCCCAAGGACACGACTGCGAGGCATGGCGGCTACTGCTTCATCGGAATCGTCAGGGGCGACCGCTACGATCCATCCATAACCCATGTTAAAGGTAAGAGTCGCTTCATCCTGTTCCACATGGGCGAGTACCTTCTGCACCGGTTCATTGTCCCAGCGCGGCAAACTCAGTTGCACGCCTTTACCATCGAGCAAGCGCTCCAAATTCTCTGGCAACCCGCCGCCCGTGATGTGCGCCATGGCTTTAGGATGAATACCTGCCTTACGTAAGGCGCAGGTTTCCTCGTAATAAAGCCGAGTAGGTGGCAACATCGCTTCGATGTCATCTTTGGTGAATTCACTCGGATAAGTTTCCAACACACGGCGCACAAGGCTCCAGCCATTGGCATGGAAACCATCGGACTCACACCCGATCAAAACATCGCCAACACTCAAATTACTCGGGTCGATCAAGTCCTTCTTCTCAGCAGCGCCAATGCAGAAGCCGGACAGCTCAATCATGTCATCGTGCACCATGTCAGGCATCTCGGCAGTTTCACCACCTGCTAGGATACAGTCGCAGGATTCGAGGTAATCCACCATACCAGCAATGACACGCTTGATCTTGCCTTTATCAATGTGCCCCACACCAATATAATCCAGAAACATGATCGGATCAGCACCAGCCGTCAGTACATCGTTAACATTCATGGCCACCAGATCTTTGCCCGCAATCTCAAGAGCATCAAACTCTAACAAGACCTTTAGTTTGGTGCCTACACCATCACAGCCAGTGAAAATGACAGGCTCTTGGTAAGCACTCAAGTCAAAGCCCGCAGCGAATAAGCCAAAGCTTTGGAATAACTGACGTTTTGCTTCGGTCCGTAAGCGCATAGCTCCGATGTCCCCCACTAAGGCGGCCGCTTTCTCAATATCGACACCAGCATCTTTGTAGGTAAGGGATTTAGACATAATAGGGAAATAAAGGGAGGCTAACTAAGCGATCGAATCGTGAATAGATTGAAACATGGTGTGGCCCCAAGCCTGCGGCGCGGCCTGCCAATCGCGGTCATAATGTTGATCACGATATATGAACCGTTCCGGATGGGGCATAAGACCAAAGACCTGCCTTGACGCATCTTGCAACGCAGCTATGCCAGAATACGAGCCATTGATGTCTTCACCATAAGTCATTGCAGCTAAACCATCAGCAGCATACCGCCCGGCATCGGCAGGATTCCTGGTGATTAGACGACCTTCGGCGTGGGCGACGGGCAATTCGATTTCATCGGGCAAGCCTTGCAGGAATGGAGAATCAGACACCGTCTTATTCAATGGCACCCAACGACAAATAAAACGCTCACTGACATTATCCACCAAACTACCTTGTGGCAAGAGCCCCAATCGCATGAGGATCTGAAATCCATTACAGATGCCCAACAAATAGCCGCCACGATCGCGGAACTGTGTCAGAGTATCACCCAAGCGACACTCTATTTCCAACTGCGCAAAGCGAGCCGCCATCACATAGTCGCCATAGCTGAATCCGCCGGACAACACCCCGAGCTGAACGCCATCAAAATCCGAAGGCTGCACGCGCGTGATCGGCACTGTCCGCGTTTCGAAGCCCGCCTCCCGAAGCGCGCGAGCGGTCTCTTCATCGCAGTTCGTACCAGGGAACTTTAATAGTAAGGCGTTAGTCCGTGCTTCCATAGATCTTTCAGTGTAGCTAACTCTTCATCAATAACACCATTATTGACCACCAACTTCTGGTGGCTTTCCACCGTGCGTCCCAGCAGGCAAGCATCGGCCCCAAATAAGGCCTCCAAGGCATCAGCTTGATCGTCGGCTACTTCCACTACCAGACAACCTGGCGTTTCAGTGAACAAGGTGGCAAGATCCATGCCCCGTACCTCAACACCAGCCACTAGCGAGAAGGCCATTTCAGCAAGAGTGACAGCAATACCACCCTCACTAACATCATGACCAGATAAAATAAGGCCACTCTTCAGCGCTTGATGCAGCTTGCGATAGCGTGCCAAGTTGGCAGTGAGATCAGCGATCGGTGCTTTCAGCGCCGAGGCCCTTAGATGCCTTACCAGCACACTGCCACCGAGATCTTCAGTCAAGGTGCCTAACAGATACAGGCGACTTCCCGTCCGGCGAATGGAACTGCCGACCACATGCTGACGATCCTCGACAATACCCAAGCCACTAGCCAAGAAGGTCACCGGCACTGAAATTGGGCCATCCTCGGTCTCAAAGTAATTGTAGAACGAATCCTTGCCAGACACAAACGGCGCTCCATAAGCAACCGCCGCTTCAGCCATGCCCTTGCACGTCTCTACCAGCGCTCCAAGCTCGTGGGGATCATCAGGATTACCCAAACAAAAATTATCTAACAATGCTAAACGCTCTGGATCTGAACCGCACAGCACCAGCTGTCGCACACATTCATCGATGCATGCTAAACCCATCGCGTATGGATTTTCCTTACCCCACTCAGGAAGTATGGACAATGCGATCGCCATCAATGGCTTGCTACCGTCGATGTGAATGACAGAACCATCCTGCGGAGCATCGCCCATCTTACCTGCAAGTGGCTTGAGGAAAGTGTTTCCCTGCACCTCATGATCATACTCGCGAATGATTGGTTCACGCGAAACAATCGCAAAGTCACTCAACAAAGCCTTTAACAAATCAGATGCGGCCGCAGCTTCAATAGATGGCGGCGTTTGCCAGGTCGGCGTTTGCCAGCGGCTCACCAAAGAGCGCCTCGGTGCTTCGTGCAGCTTGTTGCAGTTCAGTTCAACCACAAGCTCGCCATTATGCCAGACCTTAAGAATGCCACTGCCATCGGCATGCCCTAACTCAACACATTCAGTCTCGTAGGTTTCCGCCAATTCTTGCAACTCCTCAAGTGCACTTTCAACTACCGCTAATACCATGCGTTCCTGACTTTCTGACAGGAAGATCTCCCAACTCACAAGGCCAGGCTCTTTCAATGGCGCCCGCTCTAAGAAGAGTTCGCCACCACTCACACTAAGCATTTCGCCCGCAGCACTTGAAAAGCCACCAGCACCACAATCGGTAATAAATCCGATCAAACCTCGGTCCCGGGCTTCAAGCACAAAATCACTAACTTTTTTCTCCTCGATAGGGTTGCCAATCTGTACTGCTTGCTGATCTTCCTCGTGCGAATCGGTGGTGAGGCTTGCCGATGAGAATGTCGCGCCATGCAAACCATCACGCCCAGTGCGACCACCTAAAGCCACGATGCGATGCCCTGCTTTGACTTCTTTGGGGATATGTTTGGTCGGGATGACTCCAGCAGTTCCACAGAACACTAGCGGATTGTAAATGTAAGCTGGGTCATACTGAATGGCCCCGGCCACAGTCGGGATACCCATTCGATTGCCATAGTCGCGCACACCACGCACCACGCCACGCATGATGCCTAAAGGATGCAATACATCTTCCGCCTTAATATCTTCCGCCTGAGTGTCAGGACTGCCAAAGCAGAACACATCAAGCGAAGCCACAGGCTTGGCACCATTGCCTGCGCCAAGAATGTCCCGAATCACGCCTCCCAAACCGGTGTTTGCGCCCGCGTAGGGTTCAATCGCTGATGGATGATTGTGCGTTTCTACTTTCAGACACACCGCGTGATCATCATCCAGTTTCACAAAGCCTGCATTGTCATCGAAGGCTGTCAGGATGAACTCTGGCTTGTCTTTCCAAATACCATCCGTAACGGCTTTGACATAAGTCTTGAACAAGCCATCAACAGTTTCTTTCTGCCCGTCGAGTTCGTGCTCAATCAACGCGCCAAAAATACGGTGCTTACAGTGCTCGCTCCAGGTCTGAGCAATCACCTCTAGCTCGACATCGGTCGGCTCACGGTCAGCGTCGTTGAAATAGTCCTGCACAGCGAGCATGTCATCCCGCGAGAGCGAGAGCTTCATGTCGGTGCTCAGGCGTTCCAAATCCTCACCGCTCAGCGAGCGAATGGGGATACTTCGATAGGTGCGGTCAGGCGCAGCTTGAACTTGGGACATCCGTCACGTGCCATACGTGAATCGCAGGATTCACGATGTCTTTGATGAAGGGTTCAGGTGAAGTCGCTTCACGGGCTTCATTAAAGACATACAATCGCGTGTAGATCTTCAATGAGGTGATTTCAAAATTGGACGCAGTCTGAGCGCGATGGTAGGCAAGAATAGTTTCTTTCTCTAAATCGAGTGCACCAGGTTTCATACCATACTCCAAGAAGAACTGGCATTCATGAAACACAGGCTCGCCATCGAGATGCAAATCTTGACTGACCTCATCAAGGAGTACTTTGCGCACGAAATCGGTTAGACCTTCTTCACTGCCAGAAAACTCAAATTCATAGCGTTGCGTTTGGCGAAAGGTCAAGGGTTTGTCCAAAGGAGCGTAGAGCAGCGCTTGGCAACTCTTGGCATGGCCCAGGCGGGATGAGACTTCAGGCTGCAGCAACATAGTAGGTGCGTTTGAGGACTTCGGCAGCATCTCCACCAGCGGCCATGATTACCACACTCTTCATGTAGGCGTTGGCACCTCGATTCTCGAACTCCATCGTAGGTTCGCAGACAGTCTCCATATTGCAAAGCCGGTCGGCTTTACCGTCGTAAAGTGATTTCATTGGCGAGGAGATGCCTTGGATTTAGTCGGGCGTGACAAGTTCGTCAAGTGGCAATCGTTTGCCAATTATCAGACTTGAGAGCCGCCACTAGACGAGCTTCATCGTTAGCCCATCTGGCAATCAAGAACGTCGCTCTCTCTGGCGCTTCACTTTGGCAGACTTGCCATTGCGCTTGAACTTACCCTGGGGCTCATCGGTAGCAACCGGATTTGATTCCAGCCACACCTCTGCAGCGGCACGATCAGCCTTCAGCCAACTGCGGGTCACCTGATTGAGAGCTTTCTGACGCACCTTATCATTTCCAATCGTGGTCGCCCAGGCCGCCGCTGCTTCCGGATCTTCGCGAGCCAGCTCCATGGCAAATTTTCCCACCGCCTGATCCTTTACTGGAGAGTCTACCATTTGCGCTAAATATTCACTAGCGGCCAGTGGATCGCGTTTGGTCCATTGATCCAACGCTCGGCTGACGATGTTCTTCTGCGTATCTTTCGGAAAGTCATCGATCATCGCCAAGGCCTCCTCGGGCGCTTCAATCGCCAGGCTCGACATGATACTGGCATAGGCGTCATGACGAAGATCGTCAGACAATTGATCGGCCCAATCCAAGGCCCGAGCGCTCCCTTGCTTCATGACTTCTTCGGCAATGCTGGCTATGCATCGCCTGCGTTGCGAGTCATCGGCCGACAAGTCTTGCACATACTTGACGGCGTGCTCGACTCCCTTGACTAACAACCCATCCACCAAGGCCTGCGTGTAGAAGGCACGACCATCTTGCAATTCGAAACTAGAAACAAAAGTCGCTGCCGCCTCGCTATCGGCCGATGCCCAACCCGAGATCACTTGGAAAATTTCGCTGCCCCTAACTTTATCTTTCTTGCCTTTCTTGCCGCCAATGTTGGCAAACATTTCGCCGGTGATGCCAGTCATTGACTCGACGGCGCGAGCGCCATCGATCTGTCCCCAAGCTCGCAACAGCACACGCACCTGGTCACGATTCTTGCCCGGTGAATCACGCAATGCAAAAACCGCACTCTCCGCATTCTCAGGAGTGAGCGAGGCCAAAACTAAGGAGAACAAAGCTGCCCGACGCACCGGATCGTTCTCGCTACCCATCATCAGCACCGCAGCGCGCATTTGCTCGGGAGACAGCACGGCGCTATCCGAGAGCAGCGTCTCATTTTCGACATCCTCCTCCGCACTCATCGGCTGAGCACGCTGCCGTTGCAGCGGTCTGATCGAGGCAGGCCCAGGTGAAGTATCTCCTACCCAGATGCTCTCCACGGGCTCTGAAAACGTCTGCTGTCGCTGTTGAAGCATCCATCCCATTCCAAAGGCTACGCAGATGGAAGCACACCAAAGAACGATGAGGGAAGTTCGAGAGGCCATGATAATGAGTAAGGTAGAACCTGTTAACCGAAGAGCCACCCGAGAGTCGCGTCGAAGCAGGTCGATTGAATCCTTGCGAGGCCGCTCTAGCGTAGGCTATGGCGAAATAGAGATCCAATTCCGACCGCGCTGCACTGCCTTCCACCATTCAGGCGCAGACTTATGGGCATTCTGTCATGGGATGCCCTTTGGAAGTCTATTCTCCCACCTCGGAAAAGGTCACCCACCTCATTATGGCCGGATTTCACGGTGCAGAACTCGATGGCACTGTGGTCTTGTCGCGTGCCTTGCGAGCAAGGCTCCATCTCTAACGGCATGGCAATCATTCTCACCATGAATCCCGACGGCGTCTTGTTAGGCTCTCGAGCCAATGCTAATCGCGTCGATCTGAATCGTAACTTCCCCACCGCTAATTGGCAGGCCGAGCCAGTCAGTTATCGCTGGACGCTTGATGACCCGGAACGAGTCACGATCAGAACTGGATCCAAACCAGGATCGGAACCCGAAACCCAAAGCTTAATCAAACTAATCGATGAGCTCCAGTCCACCATAGTCGTCAGTCTGCATGGCCCCTTGGCTTGCATCGATGATCCTACCGACCCCCCCTTAGGAAAAACCCTAACAACACACACTACTATCACTAGTGACCGACATCGGGTATCCCACACCCGGCTCCTTCGGTTGTTGGGCGGCAGGGCGTAACCTACCCGTGATCACTTATGAGTTACCAGACAAATCCATCGAATGGCTCACCAGAAAGCACACCCTTGTCTTGGAAGCTCTACTCGACGGAAAACTGACCTAGAACTAGATCAATTCCCGAATCGGCTCGATCCCCGCATCGACCAAGAAATGCGGCCGTCCCTGCGCGTCTTGCACAGTTGCCGCACTGAGATCTATGCCCATGTTAGTGTACAATGTAGCAAAGACCTCCTGGAAACTCACCGGCCGTTCGGCAACCTCACCACCTATGCGATCTGTGGCGCCAATTACTTGTCCCGTGGACATGCCGCCGCCAGCAACAAGCGCGAAACTAGCATTCGGCCAGTGATCACGGCTGTTCATCTTATTGATCTTGGGAGTGCGCCCAAATTCGCCCCACAGCACAACCGACACATCCTTATCCAACCCCCGCTCATGCAAGTCGGTGATCAAGGCCGACAAGCCACGATCCAAAAGCGGAAATTCTTCCCGTGAACGCGGGAAGTTTAAGCCATCGCCACCATGCCAGTCCCATCGACTGTAGTTAAGTGATACCACTCGGGCTCCAGCCTCCACCAGACGTCGGGCCACCAAAAAATTGCGAATCATCTTTGGCGCACCATCACGTTGGTATTTGGGATCGTTCTGTCCATAACGCTCCAACACACGTGGATCTTCCTTCGAAAGGTCCAGTGCATCCACCAAGCCTGCACCTGACAAAATATTCAAGGCTTGGCTGTGGAAGGTGTCCATGCCACTCAAGGCGCCAACCACATCGGTCTCGCGCCGGAAACAATCAATCGACTTCAAAAGGGCATCGCGATGACGCAGACGCTCCAAACTGATGCCTTCAAGTGTCATGTCGCGCGCTTTGGCATTGGGATCCTTGCTGACCAGTGGCATCGGAGCATGCGCGGGCCCCATGAAACCTCCACTTCCAGGATTAGACCAATCCCGAAAACTGCTTGGATACATCAGCGATACATTAGCAGGAATGTCAGTGTTAGCACCTTGCAATTTTGAAACCCAAGCACCAAAAGACGGCCAACCACCAGGAGGTGCCGATTCATTGTGCCGACGCCCAGTCATACACTGGAAGCAATCATGCCGCCCCTCGGAATCAGCAATCGATCGGATGATGGCAAATTTGTCTGCCATCTTAGCCAACCGTGGAAAGTGCTCACAGATTTCCATACCAGGCACGTTGGTCTTGATAGGCCGAAACTCGCCACGCACTTCAGAGGGCGCACCTGGCTTAAGATCGAACATATCCAAATGCGAGGGACCGCCAGGCAGATAAATGTTAATAATCGCTTTGTGTGACGATCCAGTGCCTGCCTTAGATTCCATCGCCAATAACTGCGGCAACGAGAGACCACCAGCAGCCATGGCGCCAACCTTGAGGAATCCACGCCTGCTAACACCATCACAATGCGTACGTTTTCGATCAAGACGTCCAAGTATGTCCAACATGGGAGTTCAATTCGGGTTTACTGCAGATTAGACCAACGGGAGATCAAACCCAATAATCAACCACGCGGGGCTTCTTTCGTTGCGGACGACTCCCCCGATTGATTAGGGTTAACAACGGTAACCATGACAATTCTTCACATCACGCTGCTGCTGACACTTACCTCTACCATGGTCAGCTGGGCGGCTGAAGTCGATTTCAATCAGCAAATACGCCCTATCTTGTCGGACAATTGTTACTTCTGTCATGGGCCGGACGCCGAAAAACGCGAGGCAAATCTACGCTTGGACACCTTCGAAGGCGCCACTTCCGACCTGGGTGGTTACGCTGCCATCAACCCAGGAAAACCGGAAGCCAGTGCCTTACTACAACGTGTGCACCCCAAAGCCGGTAACGATTTGATGCCGCCTAACAAGGCCAACAAACCACCGCTGACTCAGCGACAACGCGAGTTGTTGCACACTTGGATCGAACAAGGCGCCCCATATGCAGGCCACTGGGCCTTCGAACCCGTGAAAACCGTAAATGTGCCGCGCATTGACTCGGACTGGACGCGCAATGAAATCGATCAATTCATACTCTCCAAATTAGAGGGATTGTGGATCAAGCCCTCACCACAAGCCGATCGTGAGACTCTGTTAAGACGGGTAACCCTGGATCTCACAGGACTCTTGCCCACGCCAGCGCAACGCGAAGCCTTCTTAAACGACGCCCAAGTGCATGCCTACCGCCAGTTGGTTGAGCGGCTACTACAAAGTCCCCATTATGGCGAGCGCTGGGGACGGCATTGGTTGGACCAAGCACGTTATGCCGACTCCCACGGCTACTCCATTGATGGCGATCGCGACATGTGGCCCTACCGCGATTGGGTGATCCAGGCGCTCAATGCAGACATGCCCTTTGACCAATTCACAATCGAACAACTGGCTGGCGACCTCTTACCGGAGCCTAGCAAGCATCAGCTGATAGCCACGGCTTTTCATCGCAACACCTTAATCAATCAAGAAGGCGGCAGCGATCCAGAGCAGTTCCGAGTTGAAGCGGTCATGGATCGAGTCAATACTACTGGGACCGTTTGGTTAGGCCTGACCGTCGGCTGTGCGCAATGCCACACCCACAAATTTGATCCCATTCGACATCAAGAATACTACCATTTGATGGCCTTCTTCAATACCGGCACCGATCGCAACAACTCGGGCAAGACCATTGAAGTGGCCCCTGGGGAAGTCTTCGGTGAAGCTGACAAAAACGTCGAACGCAAAGGCAAATTGATGATCATGCAGGAGCAGGACAAGCCGCGCGACACCTACTTGCTCACACGTGGCGACTTCACCCGCCCTGACAAAGCTGCCGGTGTGCTAGATCCTGGTGTGATTGCCGCCGTTGCGCCTACTTTGCCTAGCTCTGACAAACGCATTACTCGGCTGGACCTTGCCAAGTGGCTTGTTCATCCTGACAACCCCCTCACCGCGCGTGTCACCATCAATCGCACTTGGATGCGCTACTTCGGCCGTGGCATCGTCGAGACGGAGGAAGACTTCGGCACACAAGGCAGTTACCCCACTCATCCACAGTTGCTCGACTGGCTGGCAAGCTGGTGGATGACCCAGGGCTGGTCGATGAAAGAACTGCATCGGCTGATTGTCAGCAGTGCGACCTATCGCCAGTCCTCCCATGCCCGGCCAGACTTGCACGAGCAAGATCCGGGCAATTACTACTTGGCACGGCAAACACGGCTACGCTTGGAAGGCGAAATCGTTAGGGATGCTGCACTCGCTGCCAGCGGCAAGCTCACCAAAGCGATCGGCGGTCCCAGTGTGCGCCCACCGCAGCCCGAGGGCGTGTATACCTTCACCCAAACCAAGAAACGTTGGAGAGCCGAAATAGGGCCAAATCGCTACCGCCGCGGACTCTACACCAAGTTCTACCGCAGCGCTCCCTACCCTTTGTTTGGCACCTTTGATGCGCCCGATTTTCAAACCGTCTGTACACGACGCACGCGATCCAACACGCCCCTGCAGGCCTTGACAATGGCCAATGATCCCGCCTTCCTAGAACTAGCGCAAGCACTAGCGGAAGTGCTGATATCGGAATCGAGATCACTTGAGCAAGCCATCTCGCTTGGGTTCCTCAGAACCGTGTCCCGCAAGCCGACCGACAACGAATACAAGTTGCTTAGCACTTACGTGGGAGAGCAGAGTAAGGCCTTTGCCAACGACCCCGAGTCCGCCAGGGCCTTACTCAATGACACTCTGTTAGCTCTAGATGTATCCCCAGCCAAGGCCGCTGCAGCGGTGTGCCTGGCCCGTGCCTTGTTCAACACCGACAACTTCATCACCCGCGAATGAGCCATCCCCACTTGCTTCACGATTCCACGCGCCGCCATTTCTTCCGCGACTGCGGAGTCGGCGTTGGCGCCCTAGCACTCAATCAGTTGCTCCAACAGGACGGAGCCGGAGCCTTCCGCGCAGACATTGAGGCAGCACAACCGATGGCCGCGCGTCGTCCTCCCTTACCTGCCCGCGCCAAGAACATCATCTACTTGTTCATGGCCGGTGCTCCTAGTCAGTTGGAGCTATTCTCACATAAACCTAAATTGCGCAAGTATCACGGTCAAGCGCCACCAGCCAGCCTCATGAAAGGCAAACGCTTCGCTTTTCTAAAAGGGAATGAGACTTTGCTAGGCTCGACACGCGAGTTTGGCACCTACGGTCAATGTGGCATGGAGTTAAGTGAAATATTGCCGCACCATCGCAAGATTGTCGATGAAGTCTGTTGGCTACGCGGTTTGTCTACCGATGTGTTCAACCACGGCCCTGCCAAGCTTTTCATGAACACAGGCTTCCAAGCCCCCGGACGCCCTTCGGTGGGATCTTGGGCCATTTATGGTCTGGGTAGTGAATCATCCGATTTGCCAGGCTTCGTCGTGTTGCAAAGCGGCCCCCGGGGCCCAAGAGCAGGCAATTCATTATGGTCCAGTGGCTTCTTACCCACCTCCTTCCAAGGTGTGCCTTTCCGAGGCAAAGGCGACCCCATCCTGCATCTGCGTAGTCCCAAAGGCATAAGCCGAACCCGCGAACGCCAATTCTACGACACCGTCAGCGCACTCAACCAAGACCGGCTCTCGCAAACTGGTGACCCCGAAATTCTCACCCGCCTCAACGCCTACGAGATGGCATTCCGCATGCAAACCAGTGCACCCGAGTTGATGGAAGTGCAGAATGAGTCGCCTTCCACCCTTGAATTGTACGGAGCAAAGCCAGGCGAACCATCATTCGCCAACAACTGTCTGCTGGCGCGTCGTTTGATCGAACGTGGTTCACGCTTTGTTCAACTCTATCACACCAACTGGGACAGCCACGGCGGTCCAGGCGAGAACTTGAACAAGGATTTCGAAAAAGTCTGTAAGGATGTCGATCAAGCCAGCGCAGCCTTGGTGCTCGACCTCAAAAGCCGCGGCTTGCTAGACGACACCTTGGTCGTCTGGGGTGGTGAATTTGGCAGGACACCCA
>MDTC01272484.1_pt1 | contig 13218 bp, 15 predicted proteins | sample 811181 | NCBI WGS metagenome assembly MDTC01 (sample SAMN05326644, study PRJNA326480) | marine metagenome | isolation source: seawater | place: Pacific Ocean: North | collected 2011 | reverse complement strand
CAGTGTCAGCTGGCCAACTAAAGGTGACAATTTCATTTCTTTTAATTTTTTCAAATCCGGGTAATCTCAAGTATGGTATTTGAGGTTTATTTAAATAAGATCTAATTCCAGTACCTACTATAGTATCATGAACCATTGGAAATGAAACTGCTGTTTGAGGAACTCTAGCTCCATAATGAAACTTACTAACAAATAAAAAATCACCAACTAAAAGCGTTTTTTCAAGTGAACCTGTTGGAATTATATAGGGTTGAATAAAATAGGTGTGGACTATAGTCGCAAGTATTACAGCAAAAATTATTGAACTAACCCATTCACCCAAAGCAGTTTTAGGATTTAAATCTCTATTAATTATATACTCAATTTTACTAGAATAATTAATGGAGTAAATAAATAGTCCAAGTGATATTAAAACAAATACAGTATCAATTAATGAATTTTTTCCAAAACTCCTACATGTTTCAACCCAAATTACAGGAATTATTAAAAGGTTTATTATCGGAATGAAAATAAGAAAAACCCACCACCAAGGTCGATTAATTATCTTCATCAAAATTATAATATTGTAAAAAGGGATAAAAGCATCAATTTCTTTAAATCCGGCAGACTTATATAATTTCCATGTTCCAATTCCATGAATTATTTGAATAATTAAAAAGAATATAAACCATTGAAATAATGTCATGTTTAAAATTTAAATTTAGGATCGTTTATAACATCTTTAATTTCAAAAACTCCTTTCTTATTAATTATCCATTCAGCTGAAATAATTGCACCAAGAGCAAATCCTCTTCTGTTTTTTGCAGTATGTGTAATTTCAATAGAGTCTATCATTGAAGAATATTTTACTTTATGAATTCCATTAACTTTATCTACTCTATTAGATTTTATTGAAATGGATTTATTTTTATTTTTAATAATAGACCAATCTTTATATTTCCCGGTTTGAATTATTCCTTCTGCCAATGAAATAGCAGTTCCGCTTGGCTGATCTATTTTATTTATATGATGAGTTTCTTCAATATTTAATTCATATTGATCATGTTTTTTCATTATTTCAGCTAGCCTTTTGTTTAAGTCATAAAATAAATTTACACCTAAACTAAAGTTTGATGAGTATAAAAAACTAGTTTTTAATTTTTTAGATAATTCTTTAATTCTATTAAAATCTGAAAGCCATCCAGTAGTTCCGCTAATAACAGGTACTAAACTTTTTAATCCTAATTCAATATTATTAACAGCAGAATCGGGTGTACTAAAGTTTATTGCAACATCAGCATCTTTAATATCTTTAACAGTAGAATCTTTGTCAATTTTAAAAATAATATCGTGTCCTCTTTCTAATGAAATTTTTTCAATTTCTTTTCCCATTTTACCATAACCAAGAATCGCTATTTTCATTTTTAAAAATTCAAATTTAATGATAATCCTATAGATTCTGAGTTTGTAGCTATTCCTTTATCTATATATGGTTTTAGTGTTAGATTTTCATTAACATTATATTGTTTTAAATGTGCATCAATATTAGCATCTAGTATATTTAAAATATAAAAACCTACAATAAAAACCATTGATAAATCTCTATTTTTTTTATGAAATTCTGCTCCGTCTAAAAGTCTATTATCATCTAAAATTAAATTTTGAAATTCATCGTTATCATATCCAGCTTTCCTGCTTTTATATGCATTTCTATAATTCCAATATTTTTTTTGATTAAAATTATATGAATAAATAGAAGTCCCAATTGCAGCATAAACAATAGGAATTTTCCAATACTTTTTATTAAATGCTTGTCCAGCTCCAGGAAATACTGCAGAATAAAAAGCTGCTTTTGATGGACTTAAAGGATCTAGTTCATCAAATGATGGTTCTTGAGAAAAACAGTTAAATGTAAATAATATTAAAACAAAAAATACTAGTTTATTTTTTTTCATTTAATTTCTTATTTATCTCTTTGAAATCTTCAATATTATTAAATGGAATGATTATAAAACCTTTTTCCTCTCCGTTTAACTTAATTTTAACTTCTGAATTAAATATATTTTTTAATTTTTTTAATTCTGAATTAAAAGGTTCTTTTATCTTATATTTTTTACTTAATGATTTTTTTGGGTTTTTAAAATTATTAGCTAGTTTTTCAGTTTCTCTAACAGAAATAGATTTAGTTAGAATTTTTTCATAAAGATTTAATTGATCTTCTTTTTTTTCAATTGTTACTAAAGCTCTACCATGTCCCATAGAAATAAATCCATCTCTAATTCCAGTTTGGATGATAGGATCTAATTTTAACAATCTTAAATAATTTGATATAGTAGATCTTTTTTTACCAACTCTTGTACTCATTTCTTCTTGAGTTAGCATTACTTCATCAATTAAACGCTGATAGCATAAAGCAATTTCAATAGGATCAAGATTTTCTCTTTGTATATTTTCAACTAAAGCCATTTCTAATGACTGTTGGTCATTTGCTATTCTAATAAATGCAGGTATTGATTTTAATTTTAATGAAGAAACAGCTCTGAATCTTCTTTCTCCAGATATAATTTCAAAAGCCTTAAATCCAACTTTTCTTACCGTAATAGGTTGAATTATTCCTAGTTGTTTAATTGATTGGGCTAGCTCTATTATTTTTTCATTTTCAAAATTCGTTCTAGGTTGAAATGGGTTTAAATTGATTTGATCAATAGGAATATCTATTACATTACCTATAATTTTATCTGCATTCTTATCTTCAACGGACTTGATATCTGCTGAAGGATTATCAAGTAATGCAGATAATCCTCTTCCTAAAGGTTGTTTGTTGTATGCTTTTGCCATCTAAAAATTATTATTAATTAATTCTTGAGCTAATTTAATATAGTTTTTTGCTCCTTTACTTGTTACATCATAGTCAATTATATTTTTTCCATGGCTAGGGGCTTCACCTAACTTTACATTTCTTTGTATAATTGTTTTAAAAACCATATCATGAAAATGTTTTCTGACTTCATCTACAACCTGATTAGAGAGTCTTAACCTTGTGTCATACATTGTTAGGAGAAGACCTTCAATTTTTAATTCTTTATTGTGTATTTTTTGAATACTTTTTATCGTATTAAGCAGTTTTCCAAGCCCTTCTAGAGCAAAGTATTCGCATTGAATTGGGATAATCACGGAATTAGCAGCTGTTAATGCATTTAATGTAATTAATCCTAATGAAGGAGCACAATCAATAATTATATATTCATATAGGTCTTTAACTTCATTTAAAGCCTTGCTTAACATAAATTCTCTACTAGGGTGATTTACCAATTCTAATTCAATTGCTACTAAATCAATATTTGAAGGTATTATATCAAGATTTGGAGTATTTGATTTTATAATAATATTATTTGCTTTTTCAGTGTGTTCTAATAGATGATATGAAGACTTTTTAATTTTTTTTAAATCTATCCCAATTCCTGATGATGCATTTGCCTGAGGATCAAGATCAATTAAAAGAACTTTTTTTTCTAGAATACCTAAACACGCTGCAAGGTTTAATGAGGTGGTAGTTTTCCCAACTCCTCCTTTTTGATTTGACACAGCAATTATCTTTCCCATTTAATAGAATAATTGCATTAAAAATACAATATTTTGATGTCTGTGAATTGGCAGTGTAAGTCTTTTTGTTAACTAGTTTTTAAGACTGTCTTGAAATTCAATTATATATATTTCTTCATTTTCTTTTTTCATGAAAAAATTTTCTCTAGCAAATGCTTCATAATTGTCAAGATCGTTTAGATCCTCTATCAATTTTTTGTCATTACTTATCTTAATTTCTAATAATCTTTTTTGTTCTTTTAGATCATTTATTTCTTTATTTAGTTGTCTGTGAAAGAGATAAGAGTTAGCATCCATAAACAACATCCAAAATAAGAATACAATAGTTATTACTATATATATGTTTGTTATAAATCTATAATACTTATTGGATGTGATTCTTTTTATAAAATTCAAAACATTCTTTTTTCTGCAATTAAATTTATAACTTTTTTAGTTGAAATAGTTTTTGATTTTAGAATTATATCAGCATACTTCTTTGATGGATCAATATATTTTTTATGCATTGGTTTACACATGCTAAAAAATCTTTTTTCAACTTCTTTTTTAGATCTTCCTCTAGATAAAATATCTCTTTGTATCCTCCTTTTTAATCTTATTTTTTCATCAATATCAAGGTAAATTCCAAAATCAATTAATTCAATTAGTTTTTTATTACAAAAAACATGTAATCCTTCTAGAATTATAATTTTCTTTGGAAAAATTGTTTTCTTTTTTTTTAATCTTTTATGAGTTATATAAGAATAAATAGGTTCTTTAACTGTATTTTTTTTTTTTAAATCTTTTAAATTTTTAATTAATAATTTAAAATCAATTGAATTTGGGTGATCAAAATTTATTTTAGATCTGTTAATTAAGTTTAATTCAGAATTATCTTTATAGTATGAATCACATAGAATTTTAATAACCCCTGATTCTTTATAATGTTTTTCTAAGCTTTTAGCAAGTGTGCTTTTTCCAGATCCGGTTCCGCCACATATTCCTATTAAAAACATATTTATTTTTTAATTTTTCTTATATATTTTTCTCTAATCATTTTGTCATATTTATTTCCCCAGCTATTTAGAATGTAATTCATAACATCTGCTATTTCATCATCATACAAACCCATTCTTTCCATTCTAGTATCATATTTAACTCCATTAACTACAATTTCACCATCAATTCCTCCAAATTTTATTGCTTTAATGCTTTCCTCCATATTTTTAAATAGATAATCTGATTTTGCTAAAGGAGGAAAAATACCTTTTTGTCCTTTTCCATCATGCATATGACATATTATACAAAAATCATTATAGATAGATTTTCCATTATTAATAGAAATTCCTAAACTATCCTTTTGTGAATAAATTAATATTGGAAAAATTATTAAAATGAATTTTAAAAACTTCACTCTTTAGGAATAATTTTATAGATACCCTTATTTTCAATTGAAACATAAATATATCCATCGGGACCTTGTTTTACATCTCTAGGTCTTCCTAAATCTTCAGCTATTTTTGATCTGGAAATTACTTTATTGTTTTTTAATCCAATTCTTTCAATGTATTTAAATACTAAGGCTCCTGCAAGTAAACTTCCATTCCAATTCGGATATATATTACTTGAAATATATTCGAATGAACTAGGTGCAATAGATGGCAACCAGTAATATAATGGTTGTTCCATTCCTGGAAGACTTTTATCTTTTGTTATTGTAGTGAGGCTATAATTAATTCCATAAGTAATTTTTGGCCAACCATAATTTTTTCCTTTTTTTATAATGTTTATTTCATCTCCTCCTCTTGGCCCATGTTCATTAGTCCATATTTCTCCAGTAACAGGATGTTTAAACATCCCTTGAGGATTTCTATGTCCATAGGAATAAATAGCTTTTTTAGCATCAGGATCATTGAAAAATGGATTGTCTTTAGGAATAGTTCCATCATCGTTAATCCTATAGATTTTTCCACCATCAATATTAATATCTTGAGGGTTTACATCTCTATTTCCTCTATCTCCAATTGAAAAATATAGATAATTCTCATTATCAAATTCTAACCTTCCTCCGAAATGTTGTCCTTTTCTTGAATTAGGAGAACCCTTATATAATACTTCTAAATCTATTAGAGAATCTTCTATTAATTTTGCTCTAGCTATAGTAGTATTACCTCCCTTCTCTCCATCATCTTCAGAAGCATAAGAAAAATATAGCCATTTGTTTTCATTAAAATTAGGATGAAAAGCTATATCCATCAATCCCCCTTGTCCTCTAACATATATGTCTGGGACTCCTTGTATTTTTGTTTTTATCCCATCTTTATAGTGAAATATAGATCCAGATTTTACAGTGGCTAGAATAGAATTGTCTTCAAAAAATTCAATAGCCCATATAATATTTTCATCTTCAAATACTAATTCCATTTCATAGTTTGTTTCATCAGTTATAATGGAATCTTCTCCTTCTTGATCTAAAGGCTCAAGATCTTGACCAAATGAAAAATTTAAAATTAATAACCCTATTATAGTTGTGAAGATGTGTTTTTTCATTTTTTATAATTTATTTAATTAATAATTAATTGTAAAGATAATTTAAAAAGTCGGGATGACAGGATTTGAACCTGCGACCCCACGGCCCCCAGCCGTGTGCGCTACCGGACTGCGCTACATCCCGAAAATATAAGTAATAAAAATTTATCTTTTGTAAGTCCCATCTGGTAAAACAGTTGGAAAATTATATAATTGATCTGTTAGTAGTGAATAAATAGCTGTATCAGTAGATTCAACTAATGATTTTGTATTTAAATCCCATTCTTGAGATATTTCATCTAATCTATTTTCTTGAGCACCTAAAATTGAAGTCATTCCCCAATAAATATATTCAGTAGCCATACATCCATAGTCACATGTCTGATCATCATATGTGTACCAAGCACCAGCGGGATAAGGATCTGGAATGGAAGTAAAGTGACCCCCTCTAGCAATATCCATAGCATTAGTTAATGAAGTGCCTGCTTTTTCTCCAAAGGTTGAAGGATAGGCATTAGCATAACCACTATGTGTAATAACATGCCAAATCTCTTCAAGAGATGCATCGAATTGTCCTGTATGACCATTTGTATGCCAATCAGGTATGGTTTCATCTGCTCCTAAATCTTGTGCATTAAGATCTATTTGAGACTCTTTTTTCCACATAAACAATGCAGCTTTATTTGCTTTTAATGTTGCTAAAAGTGGAGTGTTATCTACAACACCATCCTCATCATTATCTAAATATTGTGCCATGATATTTGCAGCATGTAATAGTTTTAAGTCTTCAACATCAGAGTATGCATAAATTGGTATTCCAAAAACATCTACTTTTCTGTTTGTTGCTGTAAAACCAGGGTCAGCATGAGCAATAATAGTGAAGTTAGGATCATTTCCAGGATTAACAGGTTCTGAATTTTTGACGGTATCACTTTCGCCACATGATAAATAAGTAAGTAATAATCCAAAAATTATAAAGGTTTTCTTAAACATATTTTATCAAATTATAAAATTACTAATTAATATTTTTCAGAATATGATAACATTTGAGTTGCAAAGCTTTTTGGCTGTTCAACTTTTACATCAATGATATTTCCATCTTGATCTTTAACTAAAACTAAATCAGGATTAATAAATCCACTATATGGTGCAGAAGTAAATTTGCTATTTCTTTCTAAAACTTCTTTATGTAATTCTTGATCAACTTTTACACCATAATTTTCTATCAAATTTTTTCCAGCTTCAAAGTCTCCTTCAGATTTAATTCTTTGTATTTCTTTAAGTAATACACCAAATAATTCTCTAAGTTTTTTATAGTCATTTATAACATAAAATGTCTTGTTGTTTTTCTTGACTTTTTCTATGATATTATCTTTTAAACCTTGTTCATAAGCCCATAGAGAAATAAGTTGGCGATTTCTCATATGAGATTCTTCTATATCATCACCTAATTTTATTCTAATAAGTTGTGTAATAAGACCATTTCTTATATAACCATCATAACTGGCTATTCCCATTTCTTCTGCTGATGGTGATATACCTATTTCTTCAAGTTTATTATCAGGAATATAATATAATCCTACTAGATCTGCTCTTGCTTCTTCTAGAGCAGAAGCATAGCTTTTTAATGTTTCTTTTGTGGTGCCAACGCCTTCATTTATTTTTCCACTTGCATGACCTATTACTTCATGAAGTGCAGTATGTAAACTACCTGCATTTTCACCATGTTTTATTTCAAGATCTATTTCTTTTTGAGAAAAAGCAAATTCATTAAGCCTTCCGCTGCTTCCAGCATTTCCATAGGCATAAAGTATGTTTCCAAGAGAAATTGATTTAGATCCATGTTCAACTCTTATCCAGTTAGCATTTGGAAGATTTATTCCAATTGGAGTTGATGGAGAAGCATCTCCAGCTTCACTGGCTACATTTACAGTATTATAAGATATTCCAACTACATTATTTTTTTTATGTTTTTCCATTATAGGAGAATTGTCTTCAAACCATTGAGCATTTTCTGAAAGTGCATCCATCTTTTTACTCATTTCAAAATCTTTTATTTGAACTACAGATTCATAGGATCCTCTATATCCTTTAGGATCATTATAGACTTCAATAAATCCGTTTATATAATCTACATCTCCTTCAATAGTTTCTACCCATGCCACATTATATTCATCCCAGATTGATAAATCTCCAGTCTCATAATATTTAATTAAAAGATCAAAACCTTCTCTTTGTTTTTCATTTTCAGCTACTTCTGAAGCTTTTTTTAACCAATAAATCATATTTTCTATTTCCTCACTGTACATTCCACCTAGCTTCCAAACCTTTTCTACAAGTTTTCCGTTTTCTTTAACAAGTTTAGAGTTTAAACCCAGTGAAATAGGTTTTTTCAGGTTAGGCACTTTTTTAATTTCACTATAATAAAAATCTACATCTTCAGTTGTTACATCAGGTCCGTAGAAATTCACGGCAGAGCCTTTAATTAAACCTTTACTAGCATCTAAATTTACTTTCTTTGAATCTTTATCATTAAAAATAACTTCAAAAGCTTCTTTATTTAATTCAACATTACTTTCATTGAGTAATTTTTCTAAAAATTCAGCAGAAAAACCAGGTTCAAACTTATCATTTGAATAATGATGATGAATGCCATTTGAAAACCATATTCTTTTAAGATAAGTTTCAAATTTTTTCCAATCATCTGATAATTTATCTCCATTGTAATCCGTATATATTTTTTCTAAAGCAACTCTAATAGAAATATTATGTCTATAATTTTGATCATACATGATATCTCTACCAGATAAACCAGCTTGAGAAAGATAATAAACAAGTTTTTTTTGTTCTAAATTCAACTCATCAAAACCAGGAATTTGGTATCTAAGTATTTTTAGATCAGCAAATTGTTCAGAAAAGAAATTAAAATCTGATTTTTCTTTAATTGGTGCTGAGCAGCTTATAAAAAATATAAAGACAAATAATAATATCTGTTTAATAGGACTTTTCATGATGTTTGTTTTAATTAACAATATAGAAATTTATTATAGAAATATTTTAATACAAAACAGACAAACTTTAACTTTAGAAAACTTTTATAAATAATGAAATGAATTTTAAAGTTTTTTTTTATTGGTTTCTTCTAATTCACTTGATTGCTTGCAATGATACTAATGATGATAAGCCAAATATTTTAATTTTTTTAACTGATGATCAGGGTTGGGGTGACTTAAGTATTAATGGGAATCCAAACTTAAGTACTCCAAACATTGATGAAATTGCTAAAAATGGAGCAAGGTTTGAAAGATTTTATGTAAGTCCAGTTTGTTCTCCAACTAGAGCTGAGTTATTAACAGGAAAGTTTTTTGTTAGATCTGGAGTTAATGGTGTTACAAAAGGTTATGAGAGGATGAATATAGATCATCAATTAATTTCTAATTTTTTTAAAGAAAAGAAGTATAGAACTGGACTCTTTGGAAAATGGCATAATGGATCACAACCTCCATATCATCCAAATTCAAGAGGATTTGAAGAATTTTATGGGTTTACTGCTGGTCATTGGGGAAATTATTTTAATCCATTATTAGAAAAAAATGGTAAAATTGTTAAAGGAAAAGGATATATATCAGATGACATTACAAACAATGCCATTTCATTTATAAAAAAATCAAAGGATCCCTTTTTTACCTATATATCATATAATACCCCACATTCTCCAATGCAAGTTCCTGAATCATATGTTTCTAACAAAAAAGTAGTAAAACAGGGTAGGTATGCGGAAAAAGAAAATATTAGAAAAACCGAAGCAGCTCTTGGGATGGTTGAAAATTTAGATTACAATGTTGGCAAAGTAATAGACTCATTAAAAAAATATAATTTATACAACAATACTATCATTATTTTCTTTAGTGACAATGGTCCTAATGGAAACAGATGGAATAATGATTTAAAAGATAAGAAAGGGAGTACAAATGAAGGAGGGGTTAGAGTTCCATTCTTTATTCAATGGCCATCAAAAATTAAGAAAGGAATAAAAATAAATCAGATAACAAGTGTTATGGATATTTTTCCAACATTAGTTGAATTAACAAACAATTCTTCTAACATAGAATTTGATGGAAAAAGTTTTAATAAATATTTAGAAAGCCCCAATCTAAAAGATAATAATAGAAAAATATTTTCATATTGGGGAAATAGAATAAGTGTAAGGAATAATAATTTTATTCTTGACAATAATGATGATTTGTTTGATTTAAATAATGATCATAAACAAGAAAAACCTGTCAATGAAAATTTTATTGATGATTATAAAGAATTAAAAAATGCTAAGGACCAATGGGAAAATACATTGGTTGATTCTTTCAAGAAATCTAATAAAAGAAGAAGATTTACAGTAAATTATACGGATTTAATCGATACACATCTTCCAGCTAGAGATGCTGAAATCACTGGAAGTCTAAAAAGATCTTCTATACATGCAAATTGTTCTTTTATTGAAAATTGGGAAAATGAAGATGACTATATATATTGGGATATTGATGTTTTAAGTTCTGGAAAAAGTAATGTTGATTTATATTATACACTTCCTGAAAATAGCATTGGAACTGAAATTGCAATTGAATATGAAAATCAAATAATATATAAAAAGATAGAAGATTTTCATGATCCAAAATTAATAGGAATGAATAAAGACATAGTTAAAAGAACAGAGTCTTATACAAAAGAATTTAAAAGAATTAATATTGGTGATTTGTATTTTAAAAAAGGAGAATCAAGATTAAAAATTAAAACAACAAAAAAAATGGGTCAAAAATCAATTGATTTTAGACTTTTAATATTAAAAAAATACAGTGAAAAGAATATTTAAATTATTATTAATAGTTTCATTTTTTTCTTGTTCTTCCCCAAATAAAGATCCGTTAATTATTGGTCACAGGGGAGCAATGGGGCATGTCACAGAAAATACAATTCCATCAATTAAAAAAGCAATTGAATTAGGGGTTGATGGAATAGAAATTGATGTTTTTAAGTGTAAATCAGGTGAAATAGTAGTTTTTCATGATAAAAAACTAGATAGATTAACAAACTCTTCGGGCTATATTGAAGATCTTTCTTATGACTCAATTAATAAAATTAAAGTGATGGGAAAATATAGAATACCTCAACTTATAGAAGTAATAGATATTTTACCAAATGAAATATTTCTTAACATTGAATTAAAAGGAGAAGAAACTGCGAAAAAGGTAAATGAAATTATAACTGAATTTATTAATAGAACAGAATCTAAATTAGATAGATTTATTATTTCAAGCTTTAATTGGAAGGAACTAGAAAAATTCAGATTATTTAACAGTAAAATTCCAATTGCAGTATTGACTGATACTACTCCATTGAATGCAATTTCAGTTGCTAAGAAATTAAATGCAGTTGCTATTAATCCAAACTATAAATTATTAAATAAAAATACTGTTAATGAAATTAAGAAAGAGGGATTAAAAATTTTCCCTTATACTGTTAATTCATTAAATGATATTGATAAAATGAAAACCTTTAGAGTGGATGGGATAATTACAGATTACCCTGAAAGAATAAAATAATTAAATTTATAGTTATGAAAACATTATTTATTGGAATATCTATAGGCATATCTCTTGTTCACATTTTTGGAATAGATTTTATTGAGGCATATTGGGCTGTTGGATTTTTAGCATTAGCAGGTTTTGCTGAGTTGTTTGAGCAGAGACAAAAAAAGAAAAAATGAAAAAACTAATTATACTATCAATAATATTAATATCATGCAATTCTAATGTAAAAGAGCAACATTGGCAAAAAGGCAATTTACATACTCATTCATTTTGGAGTGATGGAGATGATTTTCCAGAAATGATTATTGATTGGTATAAAAAAAATGATTACCAATTTATTGCTTTATCTGATCACAATACTATTGCTAATGGTATTTTTTGGTATAAAATTAAACAGTCAGATATTGAAAATAATACGTTAAAAAAATATAAAAAAAGGTTTGGTGATTGGGTTGAATCAAAAAGTGATTCCACAGGTGTTTTTGTCAGATTAAAAACTTTTGAAGAATATAAGTCAAAACTAGAAGATATAAACAAATTTGTTATTATCAGATCAGAAGAAGTGACATCATCTTTTGAAAATAAACCAGTCCATATTAATGTCACGAATATACAAGAGAAAATCAACCCTTTTAAAGGAAACTCAGTCTATGATGTTATGCAAAAAACTATTGATGCTGTTAATGAACAAAGAGAAAAATTCAATATTCCTTTATTTGCTCATATTAATCATCCAAATTTTGGTTATGGCATTAATGTTGAAGATTTAAAAAAACTCAGTGGTGAAAGGTTTTTTGAAGTCTATAATGGACATCCAGCAGTAAACAATGAAGGAGATGATACTCATATAGATCTTGAAACTATGTGGGATTTAATTAATATTTCTTATTACAATAATAATAAGCCCTTGTTACTTGGGATTGCTACTGATGATAGTCATAGTTACCATAGAAAATCTACAAATCTTAGTAATACAGGCAGAGGTTGGGTTATGGTAAATTCAAAACAAATAGAAACTGTAAGTTTGATTGAAGCAATGGAATCGGGTAACTTTTATTCTTCATCTGGGATTAATTTAAAAAAAGTCATAAATGATGAAAATAAAATTAAAATTGAAATTGATCCAAATAAAGGGATTACTTATGAAATAATTTTTATGGGTTACAGAAAAGAGGGTTTTCAAGTTGAAGAATTAAAAAGGGTCAAAGGCACTTCAGCTGAATATATATTCAATGAAAATGATCTTTTTGTAAGAGCAAAAATCAGTTCTAATGAAATTAAAAAAAATCCATACCGTGAAGGTGAAACTACTCAGGCATGGACTCAGCCAATAATTATAAATAATTGACATTCAACTAAAAAACAAAACCCTTGTAAATCAATGACTTACAAGGATTTTAGTCGGGGTGGCAGGATTCGAACCTGCGACCTCCGCGTCCCAAACGCGGCGCGATAACCGGGCTACGCTACACCCCGCTAGATAAATCTACGTATGCAAATATATTTTAAAAAAATAATTAATTAATTATTTTTGACTCTATTT
>MDTC01045365.1_pt1 | contig 13218 bp, 9 predicted proteins | sample 811181 | NCBI WGS metagenome assembly MDTC01 (sample SAMN05326644, study PRJNA326480) | marine metagenome | isolation source: seawater | place: Pacific Ocean: North | collected 2011 | reverse complement strand
TATGTATAATATATGACATGATTTTATGATAAATATTAATTTAATGCTCATCTTATTTATTAAATTGTGTAAAAAATACTTTTTAACTGAGGTAGCTTAACCCATAAAAAGCACTTGTGAGCTTAAATCTTAGTGAAAAAGTGGAACAGAATGCGTGAAGGCTAAATAACATTTAGCCTTCACTTGAATGAGATGTATAAATATGAAACCAGGCGTGCGCAGAGCTAAAGCTCTAACTGATTTGCTCTGCATTGGTTAAATGAATAAATTGCATATGACGTTCATATTGGTTGAGAATATCAGCAATAATTTGCTCTTTGGTATAGCCCATGACGTCATATTGTTGGCCACCTTGAAGTAAATAGACCTCAGCACGATAATAGTCATTATCGGTTTCTGTTGCATACTCAGGTGCACTGAACTTACGTAATCGAATACTGTAATTAAAGTTTTCAACGTTATTACGCTCTACAACTAAACTAATTTTTTGACTCTCTTGCTGTGTGACTTTAGCATTGAGTCCTTGCTTGCACATTTCTACAGCTATTTCTTTTAAAGTCGGTAATACAATATCTTGCATGAACTTTTCTGACTCTTTTATTTTGGGATAATTCACTAAGGAAGACACCCGATCTTTCCAGCTAATATGCGCTTTTGAATACTGCACTGTAGGATGGTCTTGAATATTGGCTTGTAATAAATAGTCATTTCTTAATGCAATAAACAGACAGTAACAAAAAATAAGCATCATGACTAACAGGGGTAAAGCACAAGCGATTGTCATGGTTTGCAGTGCTGGGAGTCCACCTGTGACTAAAAGTGCGGCAGCGAGCACACCTTCTGCAAAAGCCCAAAAAACACGTTGCCACTTCGCCGACTCTTTGTGCATATCACTTGTTAAGGTGTCTATTACTAAAGATCCTGAGTCAGAAGAGCTAACAAAGAATGTGACAATCAAGACAATAGAAACCGCTGATAGAACTGAAGAGAAAGGAAATAACTCTAGAAACTTAAACAGTGCAACAGGTGCATTATGCTCTACAGCATAGCTGAGATCAGATGCGCCATCATATAAGATCTCGTAGATTGCGCCGTTACCAAAGACACAGAACCAGAGAAAGATAAAGAAAGAAGGTACAAAGAGTACACCCATTAGGAATTCTCTAATGGTACGCCCTTTAGAAATACGAGCAATAAAGACACCAACAAAAGGTGACCAAGAAATCCACCAACTCCAGTATAAAAGTGTCCAGCCACCAATCCAGTCTTCTTTCTTTTCATACATATAAAGATTGAAGGTCATATCAATAATATCACTAAAGTAACTACCTGTATTCTCAACAAAAGCTTTAAAAATTGCAAGGGTTGGGCCTATACATAAAATCAAGAGCATTAAAGAAAGAGAGAGGACCATATTAAGATTAGAAAGTCTTTTAATTCCTTTTTCTAAGCCAAAAGCTACAGATAAGCCAGCGATAGCAGAAACAAAAGCAATAACAATAACTTGTGTAGTATTGTTGACCGGAAAACCGAGTAGATAGTTAAGCCCTGCATTAATTTGCATTGCGCCTACACCTAGGGAGGTCGCGATACCAAACATGGTACCAATCACAGAAAATGTATCAACAAAGTGACCTATAGGTCCGTAAATTTTATTACCAATGAGCGGGTGTAAAATAGATCGAGGTAATAAAGGCAGGTTGTGCCGATAAGAAAAGTAAGAAAGCGATAAAGCAATAATCGCATATGCTGCCCAAGCATGAAGCCCCCAATGGAAAAATGTGATTTTCATTGCTTGTTGAGCTGTTTCTAAGGTACCCACAGGTCCAGTTGGTGGATCATTGAAGTGCATAACAGGTTCTGAAACACCGTAGAACATGAGGCCAATGCCCATGCCAGCAGAAAAAAGCATCGAAATCCAAGAGACTGTACTGTGTTCTGGAGCAGAATGATCAGGTCCGAGTTTAATATCGCCAAACCTACTGAACATGATAAAAACCAAGAAAATTAAAAATATAGCAACACCAAGAATGTAAAACCAACCTGTGTGATGTACAAATATAACTTGTAGATGACCAAAAAATACGTTTGCTTTGTCAGGCCATATAATGCCTATTGAGGAAAGGAAAGAGATCACGAGAAGAGAACTGCTAAAGACAGTTTTGTTGATGCTTGCGTGGATGACCATAGAGTAGATATTTAGTAGGAGTGTAACAACCGATTGTAAACCTTTTTCAAGGTGATGTCAATATTGTTACATTTTAGCCATTATAGGGTAATTGCTTCGTAGCAAGCGCTACAGTGGGCTTCTTATCACCTTAGCTAGCTATTTATAAGTGAAGTGGGTAGAATAGCTAACTTTGTATATTCACCATAGAAATGGCGTGTGACGCTTTATTCTTTAGAACAACGAGTAACGAGTTTTTTATTTATGACTATGCTAAAACCTGAATTGCTTTCTCCTGCAGGAAGCTTAAAAAATATGCGCTATGCCTTCGCTTACGGTGCTGATGCTGTTTATGCAGGACAGCCAAGATATAGCTTACGTGTGCGTAATAATGAATTTGATCATGAAAACTTAGCAATAGGTATTAATGAAGCTCATGCTCAAGGAAAAAAGTTTTATGTTGTGTGTAATATTTCACCACACAACTCGAAGTTGAAAACATTTATTCAAGATTTAGAACCTATTGTTGCGATGCAGCCTGATGCATTGATCATGTCTGATCCTGGTTTGATTATGATGGTACGTGAAAGCTTCCCTGAAATGGTGATTCATTTGTCTGTTCAAGCGAATGCCGTCAACTGGGCAAGTGTTAAGTTTTGGGCGCAGCAAGGTATTGAGCGTGTTATCTTATCTCGAGAACTTTCACTTGATGAAGTAGAAGAAATTCGCCAGAACTGTCCTGAAATGGAACTTGAAGTTTTCGTGCATGGTGCTTTATGTATGGCGTATTCAGGGCGTTGTTTATTGTCGGGCTACATGAATAAGCGCGATCCAAATCAAGGCACTTGTACCAATGCATGCCGTTGGGGCTATAAAGCACATGAAGCGAAAGAGAATGAAACAGGTGATATCGTCCAAGTTCAGGAAGTGCCTCCAACATTAGGTGAAGGAAAACCTACAGATGAAGTGATGCTTTTGGAAGAAAAGCATCGTCCAGGTGAAATGATGGCCGCTTTTGAAGATGAACATGGCACTTATATTATGAACTCCAAAGATCTACGTGCGATTGAGCATGTCGAAAGGTTAAGTGGTATGGGAGTTCATTCGCTTAAAATTGAAGGGCGTACCAAATCTTTCTACTATTGTGCACGTACTGCGCAGCTGTATCGACAAGCTATTGATGATGCTGCAGAAGGTAAGCCTTTTAACCCTGACTTAATGCATGGATTGGAGAGCTTAGCGCATCGCGGCTATACAGAAGGGTTTTTCCGTCGTCATCGCCATGATGCATATCAAAACTATGAATATGGTTATTCTATTTCTACTACGCAACAGTTTGTAGGTGAATTCACAGGTGAGCGCCAAGATGGATATGCTTTGGTTGAAGTGAAAAATAAGTTCTGTGTAGGCGATTCTTTAGAGTTGATGACACCTGAAGGCAATGTCAACTTCACTTTAGAAGCAATGCGTAACCGCAAACAAGAAATGATTGAAGATGCAAAAGGTAATGGCCACTTTGTATGGATCCCTTTACCTGATGATATTCAGTTAGATTATGCTTTGCTATTACGCAATCTATCAGAAGGACAAACAACACGTAATCCTCAAGGTTAAAGCTTGTAGGAAGCAAAGTGAATGATTCATTTTGCTTCCTGAAAAATATAGCTCTTTATGATCTGGAACAGTCGTTCGCTTTATAGCTTTTAAAATACCACTTAATCATCATGTCTTCGCGATACATGTTCATCTAATATGCTATGCTTAAAATTATGTGTCGTTGAACTATCATTACCTTGAATGAAATCTAAAATATTCTTGTGCTTGACTTTTTTTTGTTACGCCGCTATCGCAAATGAAACGACTACTCTAAAACCAATACAAAATTTTGATCCTGATCGCTATATGGGCACTTGGTACGAAATTGCACGCTTAGATCATTGGTTTGAACGCAATCAAGAAGAAGTACAGATTACATACTCTTTTGATGAAGATGGTGATATTCGCATTCAGACTCAGTGCATAGAAGAAGGTGAGCCACAAGAAAGTAATGGCTGGGCTAAGTTTACTGACGAAAGAAGTGTGGGATCATTGAAAATTTCTTTTTTTCGCCCCTTTTACACGCCTTATCTTATTTTTGAGCTTGATAAAAATTACCAATACGCTTTTCTTGGCAGTGAAGATAAAAAATATCTATGGTTTTTGGCGCGCAAAAAAAATATTTCAAAGGCATTAAGAAATAAGTTTCTTCAGCGCACACAAAAACTAGGTTTTAAGCTAGATACTTTAATTTGGGTTAAACACAGCCTCTAGAGTATCAGGCTTTGACCCACTTTAGGCACAATGTAGTGTGATGGATCTTCTTGCGTCTTTGCTTCTTCGAGTAAAACTTCTTCAGGTTCATCTTGTCCATCATCTCCCAAAGGAAACGTTCCGAAATGAATTGCCATAACATAGTTGGCATGCAGCTCTTTTTTTACAAGGGGCACGTCTTTAGGTCCCATATGATTATCTTTCATAAACCATTCTGGTTTATAAGCTCCAATAGGTAGTAAAGCTAAATCAGCAGGACCTAGTCGTTCATAAATTTGTTTAAAATGAGGTCCATAACCTGTATCGCCACCGAAGTATACGCGGTGCTTTTTAGATTGAATATAATAGCTACCCCAGAGCGTATGATTGTCGTTAAATAAAGTACGTTTTGACCAATGTTGTGCAGGTGCGAGTGTAATGTTCAGGTTTTTATGGTTGATGGATTCCCACCAATCTAAAGTTTTTATATGCACAAGATCATGGCTGCTGAGTAAGTCTTCTAAGCCAAGAGGGGCTATAAAAAGAGGACTATAGAGTTTTTCTAGTTCGATAAGAGTTTCTAAGCAGAGATGGTCGTAATGGCTATGAGAGATCACCACAATATCAACCCAGCCAAGTTGTTTTAAACTTAATGCAGGCGCATGGTATCTTTTTGGACCAGCAAAAGAAACAGGACTTGCGCGTTCAGCCCAGATAGGATCGGTTAAAACAACTGTACCATCGAGTTGAATGGCGGTTGTTGCATGATTAATAAAGGTCACACTGCCCTCTATGCTTTGAGAAGGTAAGTGTGTGATAGGTTTAATTTCTCGTTCTTCCCACACAGGTGAAACGCTATTCATACGCCAAGAGATAAAGTCAGAAAATCCTTTTTTCTTGTAATCAGGGAAAGGGTTGAAATACACATGACCATCAAAATGATCACTTTTTTGTATTCTTTTTTGCGCCATACTGCATGCAACACAGAAAAGAATAAAACCACACAATACGTAAATCTTTTTAGGAATATTCATCATAGTAAAAATACGTTAATTATTTTACATAAGAGTTGGGTGTGTTTCTATTATACTAGTTTTTGCTTTTAAAGCGATCGTTATGTGATCAGTAGATTAATTGATTTTATTTTTTTGTAGATAAAAAAAACAAAATCAATTAATTTAATATGCAATAATCATTTTTTTTCAGGATGTGTTATGCAGATAGGGTTGCAAGTTCAAGCGCAAATTCATCGGCTGGAATATACTCAAAAACAACTTTTGTTGTTACTTCAAGCAAGCAAAAAAACGCATGCGGCTATTTATCAATTACCCGATATAGAGCCTGACACACAAGTTGAGCACACGCGTGTTATATCAGTCACTGCACATGAGGGTGTAGCCGCTGTAGAACAAGGACTGTATGCTTTAACTAACTTGTATGCTAAGGCCAATCATTCAACGAAGTTTGCTGTCAGAACACCAGGTGTGCTCTGTTTTCAAACTGAGCAAAAACAACAGATCATAGAACAAGTGGACTTGATCAATCAGCTGAAAGAGCAGATCAAAGAAACTTTATTGCAAGAAAAAGATTCTAATAAGCGTTATAAGCTGTTGCATGATCCTTTTCCTATGATCATTACTCTTAATGTGTATCGCCAATTGCGTCTTTTAGTGAATCCTGATGTGATCCATTTTAATTGGGCGAATAAAAAATCTATCACTAAGATTACGCGCAACCAACTTTTAAAAAGATTGTATGAACAACATGAGCAGCTTCAACTTACACAGCATTATGAAGGCGCAATAAAAGTTGCTCAAGAAATAAAGAGGGTCGGTGAGCTCTCGGAATGTGCGCCGTTGAGGGTGCATCGCAGCTTACCTATGCAGCCTATTGCCAATATTAATAAAAAGCAGCTTCAATTTATTTGTACGAACCCTATTTTAGTGATACATGATGCGAAGCAGCCCGTTGTTTCCGATCTAAAAGACTATAACCCTGAGCTGGTTTCAACACAATTCCGTGCATCACATGCATGGCAACCGATTATTCCAAGAATTCATGTTTATTTAAAATTATAAGCAGGACGCTGAGTGCTCGTCTGTGTTGGAGAGCACTCGGCTGTACTTGGTTATAGCGTCATTTCACCTTTCATCGGAAGGCAAAACATACGCCTGACTTCTTTATGAGATAGCTCTTTAGAGAGTAAATAATGTAATTTAGTGAGTGCGGCTTCTTTGGTCATATCAAAGCCTGAAATCATGCCTGCTTTTTGTAGTGTTTGGCCTGTGGCATAACTGTTCATATTCACTGAGCCTTGCATACATTGTGATAAGTTGACAATGATCATACCTCGATCCGTTGCTTTCTTGAACTGTTCAAGCATTTGCGGATCTTGCGGTGCATTGCCCGCGCCAAAAGTGAGCAAAATCAGCGCTTGAATAGGTTGGTTGAGTACATGTTCAAGCAATTCAGGTTGAATGCCCGGATAGAGGTTTAACATACTGATAGACTGTGTTTGTATAGGTTGCACTTTAAGCTTTTTTTGAAGAGGAGCTGAGACGATGCCTGTATGCACTTTGATTTGAATACCACTTTCAAGAAGAGCGGGGTAGTTAGGCGAGCTAAAAGCATTAAAGCTGTCAGCACAGACCTTAGTTGTACGATTGCCTCGAAAGAGCTTGTTATTGAAAAAGAGGCATACTTCATGAATTGGATAGTGCGCTGCAACATACAATGAATTCAGCAAATTTTGTTGTCCGTCTGAACGGAGTTGTGAAAGAGGAATTTGTGAGCCGGTTACAATTACAGGCTTGCTGAGGTTCTCTAACATAAAAGAAAGCGCAGAGGCTGTATAAGCCATGGTATCTGTACCATGTAGTACCACAAAACCATCGTACTTCTTGTAATTGTTTTGAATGATATATGCAATATCATGCCATTGGTAAGGAGACATATTAGATGAGTCGATGAGAGGATTGTGCTCAAATAGGGTGAAATGAGGCATATCTTCATGAAAAAACTCAGGTAAATTTTGAATGAAAGCACCTAAGAACCCACTTTCGGGTTCATATCCTTGTGGCGTTTTTTTCATTCCTATTGTGCCGCCAGTGTAAATAATATAAATGTGTGGTTTTTTTTTCATTGTGTATTGCGATGTCTGATCATAATAATAAGAGATATTTAAGTTGGGCTTAGTTGTACTAAGCCCTGTATTGTCGTTATGGACAGCTTTCACATAATAAATATAAATGCTTGGGATCATTGAGCTCAAGCAGAGGTGTGAATGTATCTATATGCTGCGCGAGCTGTGCTTGAAGAAGTTGACTGAGAGATGGAGATTGAGTTAAAAATCCTGATGCTTCTTCAAATAAAAGCTGCATGAGCTCTTCTTCTGGAGAAAGCTCTTGCTCTATCAGTTGTGTACGATGCGCTTCAACACCTGCTAGATTTGCGGCTTTTATGATTGCCGCGTCTAAATCACCTAATGCATCAACTAATCCTAGTCGATGTGCTGTTTCGCCATCCCAAACACGTCCTTGAGCCACTTCATTGACTTTTTTAATCTCCATACTTCGCGCTTGAGAGATGCGTTCAATAAAGTCGTTATAAGTGTGATTGACACTTAATTGTAGGACTTGCTTGACAGCTTGGCTTAAAGGTCTCGTTAAATCGATACTTGCCCAGTCGGTTGTACTGACACCATCATTGGTGACGCCTATAGATTGCAGGCTATCTTCAAATGTAGGGATGACACTAAAGACACCAATAGATCCTGTCAGTGTTGTAGGTGTTGCATAGATATAATCTGCATCCATTGCAATCCAATATCCACCTGATGCAGCAACCGAACTCATGCTGATGACCACAGGCTTACCTGATTCTTTGAGCGATGCAATTTCTCTACGAATTTTTTCAGAAGCATAAGCACTGCCACCAGGACTATCTATACGGATGACAACAGCTTTAATCGTTGGGTCAAAATGTACTTGTTGGAGCAACTCAACCATAGTATCACCGCCAATAGCGCCAGGTGGTTGATGACCATCATAGATCACACCTTGGGCAATGATCAGGCCAATATTACCTTCCTGTGAGTAAGGCTTTTCTTGAAGGTGGTGCATATAATCATAAAAGTGAATATGACTGAAGCTGTGATAGTCATTTTCTCCCACCCGCTCATTGATCATTTGAGTAAACTCTTGCTCATCGATGAGCTTATCAACCAGTTTTAATTTTTTCGCCAAAGCAGCCGCGTCGCCTTTTACTTGTTTTACAGCATCAACTAATTCGGCACTGGTGAGAGGTAGAGATGTCTGCTGAATTTTGCGGTTTCCGCTGATTTGGGCGAGGTAGTGATTCCACAGTTGCTTGAGCCAGATTAAGCTTGATCGTTTGGCTTCCTCGGACATGTCATCACGGATATAAGGTTCTACAGCAGATTTAAATTGACCGACTCTAAAAATATGTCGATTGACTTTAAGCTTATCGAGTGCGTTTTTGTAATAAAGATGGTAGTTGGAGTAGCCGTCTAGTTTGACATAGCCCATAGGATCAAGGTAGATCTCATTGGCGTAGCTTGCAAGTTGATACTGTGTTTGTGAATAACTTTCTCCAAAAGCAACAACTGATTTGCCCGCAGCTTTAAATTTCTGTAATGCTTTACCAATCGCAGCGACTTTAGATATCGAGCCACTATAGAGTTTTTCTAATCTGAGTACAATCATCGAAATGTTGTCGTCAGTGGTTGCTTTTTCAATAGTAAAGATGATGTCGCTTAAGAGTACTTCCTCTTGCATAGAATCGGCTTGCTCACTCATGCTCATCATAGCAAGTGGATCTTGGAACTCTTTTTGTTCAACGATATTGCCCCTGAGATTTAAAACGAGCGCTGCCTTCTCGGGAATATTAATAAAGCTCTCTTGAGTCGGTGCAAAAAGAATAACAAGGACAATGAGAAAGAAAATAATATTTATTGTGATACGTCTGAATGAATCAAGACCTTTCCAAAACAGCTTCAATAGTCTGATTAACATGCTTAACCTAGCTTACAGTCATAAAAGATGAAACAGCGATTGTAACTTGTTTTATCGGCAAAAGGACAAAAAAATCTTGAGTTTTTTTTAAATCAATGGTTAGCTTGAAATTTTTAAGTATGCGATATGGATAAGGATATGACGTTTAAGCACTTATTAAGCCCGTTAGACTTGGGCTTTACTCAGCTCAAAAACCGCGTCATCATGGGATCGATGCACACAGGACTTGAAGAAGAAAAACAAGGCTTTGAGAAGTTAGCTCAGTTTTATGCAGAAAGGGCACAAGCGGATGTAGCTTTGATCGTGACAGGAGGCATTTCTCCTAATTTTCAAGGGCGTCTTGCTTTTCATACGGCGCAGCTTAGTTTTTCTTGGCAGATAAAAAAACATCGCATAGTGACTGAAGCGGTGCACCAAGCTGGTGGCAAAATATGTCTACAAATCTTGCATGCAGGCCGATATAGCTACCACCCTTTATCTGGAGCACCGAGTCGTATTCAAGCCATTATTTCACCTTTTAAGCCTTTCAAAATGTTTGGCTGGCAAGTAAAGAAAACCATTCAAGACTTTGTGCGTTGCGCTGAGTTAGCAGCTTTGTCGGGCTATGATGGTGTTGAAGTGATGGGCTCTGAAGGTTATCTCATTAATCAGTTCTTATGTCAGAAAACGAATCAGCGTCAGGATGCATGGGGAGGTAGCTTCGAGCGCAGAATTCAGTTTGCTCTTGAGATAGTTAAAGGGATCCGAAAGCGAGTTGGAACAGACTTTATTATTATTTTTCGTCTATCTATGCTGGATTTGGTTGAAAAAGGTTCCTCTTGGAAAGAGGTCGTGGATTTGGCTAAAGCTTTGAAAGATGCTGGCGTGACTTTGATCAATACAGGTATAGGTTGGCATGAAGCGCGTATTCCTACTATAGCGACCAGTGTGCCTAGAGCCGCGTTTACTTGGGTTACTCAAAAGTTAAAACAAGAAGTGGATATACCTCTGATTACAAGCAATCGTATCAATATGCCAGAAGTTGCAGAGCACGTTTTAGCTGAGGGACAAGCCGATATGATCTCGATGGCGCGTCCTTTTTTAGCTGATGAGCAATGGGTTAAAAAAGCACAGCAACAGCGTTCAGACTTAATTAATACTTGCATTGCCTGCAATCAAGCTTGTCTTGACCATACATTTAAAATGGAAAGAGCAAGCTGCTTGGTGAATCCTCGCGCTTGTTACGAAACAGAACTGAATTTTCCGCAGGTCTCTGAAGCTAAAAACATAGCTGTGGTGGGTGCAGGGCCTGCCGGTATGGCTTTTTCTGTTTATGCGGCATGTCGAGGGCATCATATTACTGTGTTTGAGAAATCGCCTCAGATGGGAGGTCAATTCAATTTAGCAAGTCGTATTCCTGGGAAAGAAGAGTTTAAAGAGACCTTAAGGTATTTTGCACAGCAATTTAAATTACATCAGATAGATTTGAGGCTGAATCAAGCCTTTACACAAGAGGTTTTGGCGCAAGAACAATTTGATGAGGTTGTGGTTGCATCAGGTGTTATACCCCGTAAGCTAGATCTGGAAGGGTTTGAATCACCCCATGTTTTATCTTATCAAGAAGCACTCATGGGTGCTGAAATAGGTGAACGGGTGGCTATTATCGGCGCTGGAGGTATTGGCATAGATATGGCTCAATTTATTTTTGAGTCTCAAGAATCTCTCACACTCGATTTAGAGCGTTGGCTCGCTTGGTGGGGCATTGATAAAAATTATCGTCAGCCAGGAGGGCTTTGTACACCGGAGTCTATCTCTTCATCTCAAGTAAGAGAAGTGCACCTTTTACAGCGCAAAACATCAAAGATAGGTCAGTTTTTAGGTAAAACGACGGGCTGGATTCATCGAGCTCATTTAAAACATCATCAAGTGATCACGCATCAAGGTGTTCACTACCTTAAATTTGATGAGCAGGGGTTACATATCGAGAAAAATGGTCAAGTTGAAGTACTTGCTGTAGATACCGTCATTGTTTGCGCTGGTCAAGTATCGAATCGACATGCTTTAAAGTGGCTTGATGAGGTCGATATACCTCTTCATTTCATAGGTGGTGTAGAACTTGCCTTAGAGCTTGATGCAGAGCGTGCGATACGTCAGGGTGCCGAGCTAGCAGCATCGATTTAGATAAGAATATAGAGCCTTTTTTGGTTGTAGGTTAAGGTTCTATATTAAAATGAAAAACCTGTTTCAAATGTAACGCCAAAGTTGTAGTGGTTACGTAGTCTTATTGCAATATCAAAGTTGAAGAAAGAAAAGGGTTGGAAACCAAAGCCTGCTGAGAAAGAAGATTTTTCATCTTCAACCGCGTTGAAATTGATACGATACCCTGCGCGAAAGAAGAAAGTGTCTTCGTAGTTTGTTTCAAGTCCTAGCCTCAAGAACTGTTCATCATCAGAGTCGTCTTTGATTTCACCTACAGTACCGGTAATGTTTTCATAATGACGTCTAGGGTAAACGTCAACCTGTGCATTTAAACTTAATATAGGGTGTATATAACTCATGCCAAATATAGGAACGGTATTGACCTCATAGTCTAGCTCAAGCCCATTTCTTGGAGTGAGCTTGTGAGTTTGAGGGATTAAATCTTTTATTGTAAGCCCTATAAAAAATAGGCGATGTGCTTTGAATACAAAGCCTAAATCTGCATTGATATTGTTATATGAATCAGCATCATCAATGCGATCGTTGTAGAACTCTATAGGATTACTGGTGAATACGTCTTGGTTACCTGTTGGACTATTTAGTTCAGGAAAAAAGCTACCTAATTGTATAGTTTGATATTTCAGATTTATACCAAAGTGAAGGTTGTCAGATATCCACTTTAGAGTATTGGCAAATGCAATGGTGTAATCAGTTTGTACTTTGTACAGTAAGAAAATATTTGAATTGAGGTTTGGATGACTGGGGTTTGTTACAATCTGGGCGAGTGCTGTGACGTTGAGTTCATTTTTATCTATGCTAGGTATAAGTAAAAATTCATAAATACGCTGAACACTTAAAGCATAAGAAGCAACACTTGTCTGCTCTGCAAAAGAGGTTGTGGCTCCTAGCTCAAATCGAGATAATTTGACTTTTGCCATTTGCTCGAGCGAATCAAATACATTACCTAACACAGGGCTGTTTATTGCATTGATAAGGCTTAAGCTTGTAAGGTTATTAAAAGCGTTCAAGTTTCGAGCAAAATCATTGGCTCGGTTAATGATTTCTTTGATATTGTGTATTTCTGCATCGATACATAAAAACTGCATCTCGCTTTCACCTTCACCTTTTTTGTTTTGAGTATAACCAAGTGACATAAGAGAAGGGTTATGGAATACAGCTGTTCTTAAAGGAGCATTTGCGACCCCTATCCCTCCCATAGCATTAGAACGCGCATCGAACGTTTTGCTTAAAGCAGGGAAAGAGCATATATGTATCAATATCAATACAGGTAAAACACGTACATATTTCATCTGTGATTGAAATATAAGGTAGTGAAGTTGTAACTATTAGTGTAGACGCTATTAGACTTTAATGACTTAAATTAGACGTACATCGATAGAAATATGCCTTATCATTTGTTTTGATTATTCTTTCAGATATGTGTTTGTGTCACTGTATAGAAGGTAGGTTTGGCGGAGAGATAGGGATTTGAACCCTAGATAGGCTATTAACCTATGCCGGTTTTCAAGACCGGTGCTTTCAACCACTCAG
>MDTC01126582.1_pt1 | contig 13220 bp, 9 predicted proteins | sample 811181 | NCBI WGS metagenome assembly MDTC01 (sample SAMN05326644, study PRJNA326480) | marine metagenome | isolation source: seawater | place: Pacific Ocean: North | collected 2011 | reverse complement strand
GTGGTGGACATTCATGTTCTTTGCGTGTGCAAAATTATGTTTTGGTGCGCGAGGCAGGACTTGAACCTGCGACCTCCCGGTTATCAGCCGGGTGCTCCAACCGACTAAGCTACCCGCGCAAGGGTAAACTCGCCGACTAACCTCCCCGTCATAAGAGTGACGGAATAATTAATCTACTTATCAGGTGAATTTACGAATCACTCTTCTTCCAAAGAATTGATTGTAATGTATGAGGGTAATTGTAGTACTCTCTCAAAAGTTCTTGAAAGAACTACTTCATCCAATCTCTCTCTAGTTCTAGAGAATGCAGTAATTGGAATTCTAATGTTTGATTCGATACCGAAGTCCTTCTGAATTCCAAGGCGTGTTTGTACGATGACACCTTTGTAAGTTCTCTTTACTTTGAAAAGTTCAGTAATTACTCCGACCTCTCTTCCTTGGTTGTCTAGTACAGCTCGATCAAGCATTTCATCAGGTGCATACAGTTTTTCATCTATGCGTACTGTGTTTCTCCATCTCCTTTGTAGTTCACGCATAGATTTTGACAATTTTACAGTGCCATCATTTCTAATGCTATGTACTAGCTCTTTAGGCAGAGGTGCTAGTTCAGCAGGCTTTCTCATATATTCATCAGCAACATCAGATTCTACTTGAATGCGCATTGAACGCACCCTTGCTTCATTAGGATGGTGACGCTCACCAACTATTGTTCCGACTTTCTTATCATTTACATATACATCTCTTTGGAGTAATTCCTGGATGTCGTATTTTTCGTTTCTCATTTTTCCCATCTCGTTATCGGGGTCTTCCCGTTAAATGGTCCTCTCTCGTGGAGGGTCTTATACTCTTTGGATAAAATCAGTCGAAATCCAATTGAAAATGTCGTATAATTGTTGCCACTCCAATTGGAAAAGCGATAAAAAAATCGATTTTAGCAAATGTCGTATAATTTTATTTTCAATATGAGTTACTATAATTAAATCTACTTTTTATGAAAAATCGAACATTTATTTATTTCAAATATATGCTAAATTCAATTGGTTCTAAACTATCCATTTTACAACATTGCTGGATTGATCCTCAGATAACTTCATCAACAGAATTAGTTAATTTTCCAATTAGAAAATGTATTTTTCAATTGAAAAAAACAATTAAGCGATTAACCATTTTATGCTATTAATTTACATTTGTGAACACATAGCATAGTCATGATGGAGAGGGCTTGTGTTCACATTAGAGGGCAACTAGGCTCTCTTGGTCATTCTATTATCCAGAGGCTATTACGTGATGAGTTAGACATCATTGTACAAGAAGAGAATCATCAATCTTTGAACAAGCTCTTCTCCACCGAACTAGAATTCTCTAAATCCAATATTTCATCTTGTCAAGATAACCCTATTGTGGCAGGAAATAGGGTACTTCTTCTAGGATTTGACAATTATAGTACGAGTTATGATGATCCACAAGTTGGAATTGGCGTAGATGGCGTTGAAGTGATTCTAGTAACTTCTAGTAATAATCTGGTGAAAATAGATACTAGTGAAGTTGATTGTCATTTTCTGATTCATGATATGATTCCGAGCAATTCCTTATACCCTTGGGAAAATCAATCATTAGATGACATGATTGAGTCATTAGTTGAAGGTAAGGATTTTGATATTACGGCAGATGTAGGTTGGTGGGTTGCAGAAGTTGATGTTGCCGATGCCATTTCTAGATTGATACTTAGTGACCACCCCAATCACTCGGAAGTCAATATAGCGGGTCGACGAAGTTGGGATGCAGGCCAGGTATTCGAGGAACTAGAGATGCTGTATAATCGGACAATTGCAGGTCAATCAGGAGAGTTCACAACAAAACACTTGACTTCTCCAAGTACGCCAAACATCGAACTTGTGCCAGTTGAACAATCGAGACAAAACAACCGTCCAGATTTGAAATCCTTGCATGAATCACTCGTTTTGGCAGATGGTGATGGTTGGCGTCCAATGACTCCACTTAGGGCCGGTTTGATGCATTTTCTAATTGGAAAAATGAACTAAACTGATTATAGGGTTTGAGGTCCACCCTCTGGAATCTCTGTAAGAGCGGTTAAATTTCCAAACAATGTTGGCCCATTCGTCAGTGTGCCAAAGATACCAGTGTCGCCATTTGGGTTATGGGAAAGTGCAAGCCAAGGTCGTCCATAAGCATCTATTTGCATATCGATGAAATCTCCAAATCCTCCGCACCTTTCATAGCCACATGTCGGACTTGCATTGTCTAATGGGTCAGAATCAGCATTTACTTGTACTGTGGTGATCAGTGGAGTTTCGTTGAATGCATCGGTCATAACTGAGATGTATCCATTCCACAAGCCATCCCCATCTTCGCCGATATATCCGAATGCTACTCTACCTGGGTCTCCTGCAATTACTACCGGGAAGCCGGTTCCTTGTAGGTGTCCAGGAGCAATCATAACTGCCTCAGACCATGTGTTTGCATCATCAACAGAGTATGAGAAGTACGGCATGTTATCATACCCCATCCACATAGCATAGACGTTACTTTCGCTATCTGTATCGACTTGAGCCTCTTCAGCATTCCAAGTATCTGCAGTTCCAGATTCTTCTGTTGGCAGTACGTGTTCAGTCCAAGTAAGAGCTCCATTGTCAGTTTTATACATCGAATAACCTTCTCCGTTACAACCTATTTGGCCACGATAGAAATTACCATTGTCTGCACCTATAATGTGGGCAGACAATCCTCCACTTTGACAGTCGATAGGGGCGCCAGGTAGTTCAGGTCCCCAAGTAAATCCACCATCTTGACTTGCAGAGCATAGAGGTGCAGGCCAATTTCCGTTAATGCAGAATACCCAAAGAGTTTCATGAAGAATACCTCCATATGGGGAAGAAGCAATAGTTTGGTGGTCTTGTACAGAATAGCCAGTTGCAATATAAGGTAGGGACCACGATTCACCTTCATCATCGCTCCATTCAACTGTCATACCTCCTAATGCATGCATATCGAATTTCATAATTCTATCAGTCCATGGATCAACATACACATATGGATCATTTGAATTGGGCACAGGTGGTTGTGCGCCATATACATCGACACAAGTGTAGTCACTAATAGAAGTCATTTCAACCATATTGCTACATTGTACAATAGCAGTTGAACCTGAATTGCCATTACCCCAACTAGTGATATACAAATTACCAGTAGATGTTATTCCCATAGTTGGCTCGAAAGTAGACATGCCAATACCATAATAGGATGATGTAGAATAGAATGGAATATTATTGCCACTAAGGTTGCTACTATTTCCTATAGCATCAATTCCACCAGGGTAGTGATACCATGTCCTATTTCCTATCTCGAAATCAAATACACCCTTATCGATAACAACCTCTTCTTCTTCTTCACTGCCAAAGCAACCAGATAGTACTGAAGTAGCCATTATACAAGTCAACAAAAGTGCTTTCATCATTCTTTTCATATTATTCCCTCATCGATTGAAAATGTCGCAACCAAGTAATGGTAGTAAGACGCTAGCATCACCTTCTACACAAACATTTGGTGCTTCAGGACGCATCTTGCCCCACGAGATAGCCTCTCTAAGTCTAGCTCCAGATAAACTTCCATCATGCTCGGGAGCAGTGGTGATATAAACTGCAGAATCAAGTCCACCTCTATATTGATTCCACCAAATCACGTGATGTTTTGAAATTCCTCCGCCGACCATTAGGGCATTGGAAACTTCAACATCCCATGTCAAATCACTCATGACTTGTTCATCTGCCAGTGTGTCGATATGGAAGTCGCGATGTTTTTGTCTAAACATGAATAGTTGCGCACCGATTGAACCATCGGTAATTCCTGGAATACAAACTGGAATCTTGTGCTTTGCCGCCCAGTAAATCAATGAATCAGGAGTTCCGATTCTTTTACCAAGTTCCCATACTAGGTGTATGGAGCCAAAACCAATCCAAGCATCAGCGCCAGTTTTGCCAGTTTCCTTGAGTCTGTCCTTGTATATGTCTTCTAGAACTGGCATTACGACTTCTTCGATAATTTCTCCATATGAAGAATTTGGAACGATCACATTTCCAAGGCGCATCAAAGAATGTTCACCTAGTTCAATATCGTCTAATTCAAAGGCACCATGGTAGTACTTTTTGTATGCTCTAGCAATATCGTGGTCTAGCATGCCACAAGTCGTCGAGATGACATTGAACATTTTCTGCTTAATTGCTTCAACAAAAAACCCTCTTGTGCCCGTTGCACACAAGCATGCAGGAAATGAAAGCCAGTTACAAACCTTTGAAGCATCACCATCAACAGCGTCAATTTCTTTCTTCATATCTAGTAGGATGTCTCTGGCAGAGGCTAATTTTGTAGCAGTAAATCCGCCGGCTGAACTCATCTGGTCAATCAATGATTTAGGGTCCGAAATAGTAGAGAAATCATAGTCCTCGACAGGGATATCAAAATCATCGGGAGAAATCGCCATAGTATGTCCAAATCGCAATTACAAATGAATCTGTCCACTATCAAAGCATTTGTTCAAGTTCGAAAATCCGGTCTCTAAGTTTGGCTGCTTGTTCAAAATCAAGGTTTATTGCCGCCTTTTTCATAGCACTATTCAATTCTGCTAACAAATCTTTAATCTGCTCTGGTGAAAGGTTATATTTGACATCATCCGGTTCATCATATGTCAATTGAGAATTCGATTTTTCAATTGAAGAATTCAACGAATTCTGATTGCTTTCACTATGAGCCCAAGCACCAGCTCCAAGATTCAATTTAGTGGCCCAATCTCCATCCTTTCTGCCGCCCTTTTTGGCGACTAATCTCTTACTTCCAGTGCCATCTGTTGTTGTACCGGAAATGAAATCCTCATCTTTTGAATTCATTTTAGGAAGTGCTTTAACAATCGTTTTGGGAGTTATTCCATTTTCTTGGTTATATTTTTCTTGGCGAACCCTTCTTTCCAACGTCTGTTGGATTGCTGCTTGCATTGCTGGAGAAACACTATCGGCGTATAGCAGAACCTTTCCGTTAACATTTCTAGATGCCCTACCCATTGTTTGTAATAGGCTTCTCTCATTTCTAAGGAAACCTTGCTTATCAGCATCAAAAATTGCTACTAAACTAACTTCAGGAATATCCAAACCCTCCCTTAGGAGATTTATCCCTACAATGACATCGATTAATCCTAGTCGCAAAGCATTGATGATTTCACTTCTCTGTATAGTATCGATTTCTGAGTGTAGGTGGTGAGCTTTAATTCCCAGATCATTCAGGTATGAAGCAACTTCTTCAGCGAATTTTATCGTAAGTACGGTAACAAGACAACGCTCACCTTGTTCTATCCTGTAATTTATCTCCGAGAGTAAATTAGCGACTTGCCCGCTGGTAGGTCGCACTTCGAGAGTAGGGTCTAGCAAACCAGTGGGTCTAATCTCCATCTTCGATATGTGTTGTATGCTTTGGATCATTTCATACATACTTTCAGCATCAGGATGTTTTTTGTCTAAATCTGGCTTTTTGGCACCACCTCCCGATTGTGCATGCAATAAACCATTGGGGATTTTTTGATTTGTTATTTCACAAAGGTGCCTCAACTCTCTTTCACCAGGGGTTGCTGAAACATACACCAATTGGGGTACTAGGGATTGGAATTCAGGAATCTTTAGTGGACGATTATCTGCAGCTGTAGGCAGTCTAAACCCGTGTTCAATCAAACTCTCCTTTCGAGATCTATCTCCATGATACATCCCTCCTACTTGTGGTAAACTGACGTGTGACTCATCCATTATCACTAGGAACTTTTCTGGATTCCCATGGAATTGTTTAGCGCATGCTGCAAAGAAGTCTAGTAAGCAATAGGGTCTTTGTCCTCTTTCCCTGCCATCAAAATGGAGTGAATAATTTTCAATAGATTGACAGTGACCGATTTCTCTAAGCATTTCAAGGTCATATCTTGTTTTTTGTTCGATACGATTGGCTTCTAAATCCTTGCCTAAACTATTGAAGTGAGCAATCCTGTCATCTAGTTCATCTTCAATTGAGATAAGAGCATTTTCAAAGCGCTCAGGACTTGTCATAAAAAATTCCTTTGGATGTATCCATGCTTCACTCAGTACATCGAGAGTTTCCCAAGAGACAGGGTCGCAGACTTGTATTTTTATCACTCCTTCATAGTCGAATTGTATTCTTAATGGGTCATCTCTACTAGGCATCCAAACATCTAGGACTTCACCTCTAAGGCGGCAACTTCCTCGTGTTAAGTCAGTATTTGTTCGGGTGTATTGTAATGCAACCAATTCTTTGAGTAAATCGACGGGTTCAATTTTTTGCCCTATGTGGCATCTAACATGCGATTCGAGGAATGTTTCAGGAGGATTTAGTCCGTAAATACAGGAAACAGATGACACGATTATACAATCAGGTCTTGTAACTAGGGAAGCGACTGCAGCAAATCTTTCTTGCTCAATACGTTCATTAATTGATAATTCTTTATCGATATACAAGTCACGATTTGCCAAGTATGCTTCAGGTTGGTAGTAGTCATAGTGAGAGACAAAGTAATCGACAGCATTTTCGGGAAAATATCCTGCCATTTCTTGATATAATTGGCGAGCAAGTGTCTTGTTATGGCTCATAATCAAGGTTGGAATATTCAATTTCTCGATAACCTTGGCCATAGCGAATGTTTTGCCACTTCCAGTAACCCCTAATAAGACACATCTTTCTTGCCCATTTTCCAATTGAGAAATCAAATTTTCAATTGCTTTTGGCTGGTCTCCAGAAGGCGTAAATTCTGTATGCATTACCATTCGCTTAATTTCAGGCCTCAAATGTTCTAAAGCAGCCCCTTCAAGAGCCTTAGAGAGGTCAAATGGGTCTCTTTGTTGTAAATCAAGACTTCCTGGGTCGTGATCTGCGAGTGATTCAAAATCACCATCATCATCCCAGTCATTGGTCATTTCAAAGCCCCGCAATAATATTCAAATGGCGAATGGTTTTGAACTATGGCATAATTAAGGTAGGTATAATCCACCATTAACATGAATGATTGCTCCGGTGATGTAAGAAGAATCAGGTCCAGTCAAAAAGGAGATAGTAGATGCCATATCTTCGGGACTACCTACTCTTTTTAGTGGAACTTCATTTTCTCTAATCATACGCTTTTCTTTACTATCTCCAGCGAGAATTGCAGTATCGACATATCCTGGTGCTAATACATTGACTCTTTTTCCTTCAGGGCCTACCTCTTGCGCTAAGGAACGGGCCCAAATCGCCAATGCAGCCTTAGATGCTGAGTAATCTGCACCATGAGGTGAACCTTTAGTGCCTAATTGTGAGCCAACAACCACAATTCTAGCATCAGCCGTTAGATGCTGTTGGACAGCCTTCCAAACACTAACGGCTCCTTCAAAATTGATAGCCATTGTTTTTCTTAAAACTTCAAGAGTCATTTCACTAGCAGAAATCCGGTTATATGCTCCATGATTTAGAACCAGTACGTCAATCGATTTAGCCATCCAAGGGTGTATTCCAAGAAGCCCAACTTCTCCATCATCAGAACAATCTACCTTTACAGCCAGTGCATCTCCGCCACTTTCACGGATTTCAGCAACTAACATTTCAGCAGGTTTTGAAGAATTATTGTAAGTCAAGAGTATATCATAACCATCCTTTGACAATCTTTTGCAAGTTGCGGCACCAATACCTTGGCCACCACCTGTAACCAATGCAACTGGGCGGGTCATGATTAGCCCAAACGGTACTTAGCAATAATTTCGACCTATTGTTTAATTCAGAAATTGAGCCAGTTGAGGAGGTTGCCAACCATCAGGTTTCAAGACTTTACCATCCTCTCTACGAATCACTTTCCCATCGACTAATTTAGCCATATTGGATCTATGTACTTCATTGAAAGCATCATCATATATGTCTTGCATACCGTGATTGATTATTGTTCCAGCAAGGATATACCCAATATCTGCTAGAGCGTCTAAAACCTCTACTAAATCGCCTGTTCTTGCGGCTTCAGCATATTCTTGGACCTCTTCGACTAGAAGTTTTATTCTTAGTTCAATCATTTCATCAGAGCCAAGTCCAGGGTTATCCAGTTTGGGTATTTCGAAGGCTTGATTGAATTCTAGAAGGGAGGCAACTATTGGGTTCATAATTGCTAGTGCGCCGAACAAGTCTTTCAACATTTCAGAACAAACTAACGTATTACTGTCACGCAATTGAAGCGTTATGCCTCGATTTGGACAGCTCAGTTTACTGTTCACGGCGTGTAGCGATAAAGAAACCAAGGCTTACAGCAACTATTGTTCCGAAAATTCCTATTGATGGCACACTATCTTCAGACTCCTTATCATCATCATCTGCTTTTTGCATACCATCAGAATTTGTGGAAGGATCTAATTCTGTACATGGAAGCCAATGTCCATCTGTACCAGGTTCAATTGAACCGGTCAAACCGCCACCTTCAGAAATGTATAGAACTCCTGAATTTGCTGGCCATTCAACGACATAATTACCAGGATAATTCATTTGTGTAGCATCCCATACAGGCATTCCATTATCATTCCATGTCTCTTTACATGGGCATACTTTGGATGCCCATACATCCATGTCAATCAATGGAGAATTGGTTAATTGGTCGGTATATCCTTGAATTACAACTTCATAGAAGACTCCTGAACTTGCCGGGTATTCATACACCTCTCCAGAAGAAACTTCTACGGAAGGAGACCAAGTGCCAGCAAAGTTCCCATTAAAGCCATTACATGGCCCATCATTCACTGTTGGTGTTTGGTCACAAGGCATCCAATGACCGTCGACACCAGGTTCTCCAGCACCTGTTAATCCGCCACCTTCAGAAATGTAGAGAACTCCTGAACTTGCTGGCCATTCAACGACATAATTTCCTGGATAATAGAATTGAGAAGCATCCCATACAGGCATTCCATTGGCATTCCATGTTTCTTTACATGGACAGTTGGCAATCTCCCAAGCATCAAGGTCAAGTCCCGGTGCACCAACATTTGTTGGAGACAAAAACGGTATTACAACGTTGTAGAACATTCCTGAATTAGCTGGATATTCATAGACTTCTCCGAAACTAACATTCATTCCTGGTTCCCATACACCTACTACTTCGAGTCCTGCACAATCAGTTGATTCTTGAACTGCTTGGCTTCCATCACAAGGCATCCAATGATTATCAACACCTGGTTCACCTGCTCCACTAGTTAATCCGCCACTTTCAGAGACGTACAAATCTTGTGAACCAGCTGGCCATTCTACGACAAAGTTACCAGGATATCCGTTGTTATTAGGGTCCCAAACAGGCTGACCATTTGCAAACCATGTTTCTTTACATGGGCATGCAAATATTCCCCAAGCATCTAGGTCAACACCAGGAGCACCAACCATTGTAGGTTGATTGAATGGTATCACGACTTCATAGAACATTCCTGAACCTGCAGGGTATTGGTAAACCTCACCGAAACTAACATTCATAGAAGTATCCCAAATAGTTACATTTGCTAATTCAGCGCAAGGGTTTCCTCCCTGTGGGGGCATTTCTTCACAAGGCATCCAATGTGGATCAGTTCCTGGTTCAACATTTACATTCAATCCTCCACCTTCTGTAATCCATAGATTCATTGTTCCAACAGGCCATTCAACTACAAAGTTTCCAGGATAATCCGGCATTGTGGCATCCCAAACAGGTTGTCCATTTGCCATCCATGTATCCTTACAAGGACATACAATTGGTGCCCAAGCATCTAGGTCAACACCTGGGGAGCCAACCAAAGTTGGTTGGTTGAATGGAACTACAATTTCATAGTATAGCCCGCTTGCAGGTGGATATTCGTAAACTTCACCGAGACTAACACTTATCGAAGGATTCCATGTTCCCATGAATGGGATTCCAAGTGCATCAAAACCTGCGCAAGGTGAGCCTTGAGGTTCTGTAGAACACTTATTCCAAACCATAGGGGTTGAACCTCCAGGGTGGTCGCCAATTTGTGAATTATCTGTAGCAATCCATATGTCGCCAGAAGAAGCAGGGTATTCTACAACCATGCCTGAATCATAATCAATTGTTGCATCCCATGCTGGCATACCAGCATCCATCCAGATTTCGTCACAAGTACAATCTCGTGTCCAAAATTCATATGCTTGGGCCTCATCTGGAGCAGTAGTAACTAAGCCATTTGGATCTGTGCTATGTGCTAAATAATATAATTGACTATTTGCTGGATATTCGTATACATTGCCAACAACGACTACACTGTTAGGAGACCATACTTCATCGCCAATACTACCATTAAATTCAGAGCATGGGCCAGAAGGACCAACAAATTCGACTTTACATTCCAGCCAATGAACATCTACTCCAGGTTCTCCTGTAGTGACTGGAGTTGCGCCAAATCCGTCAACTTCTCCGTTATACCAAATCATCTGTGAACCTGCTGGCCACTCTACTGTTGGATTACCGCTGTAAAGGTCATTAGGGGACCAGACTGTTTGTGGTCCAGCAGTCCATATGTCTTCGCAAGAGCATGGTACGGTCCAAAATTTAGCGTAATTTGGGTCTGTTGGGGCTACATTTACTTGCACATCGACTTGATTTGGTTGCCACATTTGGTAAAACATTCCTGAACCTGCAGGCCATTCTACAACATCACCTGTACTCAGTGGTACATTTGGATCCCAAGCACCGCCTGTTTGCCCATTGAAAGAATCACAATTCCAACCAGATGCATTTGTCCCTTGGCTACAAAGAACCCATTCATTTCCATCTGCCCAAGCATAGTCAGGTTCAACACCTGCTGTTACAGAAGGTGCTGTTGCTAGCCAAATATCTTGAGTTCCTGCTGGCCATTCAACAATGGAGCCTGTGGTATAAACTATGTTTGAATCCCAAACCGACATTCCACCGTCAGCCCAAATTTCTTCACATGTACATGGTTCAGAAGACCACACATCTAAATCAACATCTGGAGCATTAACACTTTGATTTGTATATCCTTGAATAACTACTTGATAGAAAGTACCAGAGTTAGCTGGATACTCATAAACATCACCAGTTGAAACATTTACAACTGGGTCCCAAAGCATTCCACCCATTCCGTTAAATGAGGTACAGTTGACATCTCTAGCAGAGGTTTCATCAATGTTTTCAGAAACTATTTCTAAGGTTCTATCTGTTGTATCATTTCCAATTCCAACAATTAGGAATTGTACAATCATTATACTTATCAATACATTTGCAATTATCTTTCGCATGGGGGTTCCATATATTGCTAACTTATATTTATGTCCCCGACAAATATTTGTTCTGAAAAAAACTAATCCAACTCTAAAAGAGCAACTCCTTGCTGTACTTGGTCTCCTTCGGAGAAATATATAGCACTAACAGAACCTTCTTGCGAGGCTACAATGCGATGTTCCATTTTCATGGCCTCTAGGATCATCAATGGTTGCCCAGCCTCGACCCTTTGGCCCACTTCTACCAATACTTGGAGAACTTTACCTGGCATTGGAGCAGTAAGGCCGCTACCTTCATCCTCTTCAGATGCTCCAGGTTCTATGTGGTCAATACAGAAGGTATGACCTCCAATATGAACCCACCAAGTGTCTCCGACTTTGGCGCTATGGGCGAAAAAGACAGTGTTGTCTTTAGAAACCAATCGAATTCTCCCATCGGGTAAAATTGAAGCATTATTTCCTGAAAGCCTCCAAACATCATCGTTTTTAGATAAAGTTACTTCAATGATTTCTCCATCGATTCTAAATTCGTAAAGCATCAAGGATACCTCCTTGAAAGGGTGCTGAAGGGACTTGCTGGGCCGTTATCAGATGAATCGGAATTAGAATTATTTTTACGATGCTTTCCTGAACCTTCACTAATTCCAGCGACCATCAATGCTGCTTCTGATAGGGAATTGGGAATATTAGGACTCCAGCCATTTGGCCATACTCTGTCGATAAGAGTGGTGTCTGTAGAGCCATTTACGACATCCTCCTGGTCACATAATTCTCTAAGGAATCTGATATTTGTTGTAGTTCCTAGCACCACGAAATCATCTAAAGCTCGACGCATACGTTGTAATGCCTCATTCCTCGAAGGAGCCCATACGACTAATTTTGCTAGCATTGGGTCGTAATTTGGTGTGACCTCATCGCCTTCACGTACTCCAGTATCCAATCGAACACCAGGTCCAACTGGGGGCTTGAATACTACTAATGGGCCGATTGCCGGCAGGAAGTTATTACTGGCGTCTTCTGCATATAGCCTGACCTCTATTGAATGTCCACGGATACTTAGTTCTCCACAACTCATAGGTTCACCTTCAGCGATACGGAGTTGCTCTCTAACAATATCAACTCCAGTAACCATTTCAGTCACAGGATGCTCAACTTGAATCCTAGTATTCATTTCTAAGAAAAAGAATTCACCACTTGAGGCTAGCAAAAACTCCACAGTACCTGCGCCAACATAGTCCACTGCTTTTGCAGCAAGAATAGCAGCATCTCCCATTCTTTCGCGTAAATCAGGAGTCATAGTGGGGCAAGGGGCTTCTTCAAACACCTTTTGATGCCTTCTTTGAATACTACATTCTCTCTCTCCCAGATGTATTATTCTACCTTGTTGATCGGCTAGAACTTGAATTTCTACGTGTTTAGCGCCAGAAAGTAATCGTTCAACATAAACTCGACCATCGCCAAAAGCGGCAATTGCTTCTCTTCTAGCACCACTTACGGCATCAACTAGTTCTTCGGGAGAGTTTACAACTCGCATACCTTTTCCTCCACCTCCAGAAGATGCTTTGAGCAATAGCGGGAATCCAACTCTAACGCTTGCGTTTTTGATTGCAATTAAGGCTTCATGTTCATCTTCTTCCTCGATTTCTTCACCAGGGATTACAGGTACGCCAGCAGCCTTCATGGTAGTTCTAGCTGTCATTTTATCGCCCATCATCTCAATGGCTCTAGGCGATGGGCCAATCCAACTGATCCCTGAATCGATAACCGCTTGTGCAAAATCCGCTCTTTCAGATAAAAATCCGAATCCAGGATGTATGGCGTCAGCCCCATACTCGGCAGCGATTTCTAGGATTTGTTTTTGGTCTAGATATGTTTCAGTAATACTTTCTCCTTGTAATCTTACAGAGGTGGTAGCCAACTCGACAAAGAGG
>MDTC01118478.1_pt1 | contig 13221 bp, 16 predicted proteins | sample 811181 | NCBI WGS metagenome assembly MDTC01 (sample SAMN05326644, study PRJNA326480) | marine metagenome | isolation source: seawater | place: Pacific Ocean: North | collected 2011 | reverse complement strand
CGATAGTTGCATCAGACTCAATTACAAATTGAGGTGTATCAGTATCTATCTTTTCCCAACTAATTTTCTCGTTGGGCGGGGCACCAGAATAACCTCCATAGGAAGCATTCGACTCAGAAATTTGAGCGAACCAAGACCAAAGATCAACATCAAGACCAACATCTTGCCTTAGCATAGGTACCACACATATTGCAAAATCTCCTGCAATCCCTCCTCCAACTTGTAGTAGACCTGTTGGCGAATTATCCTCCCTATACCAGTCTGCTAACGATTGCATTGCATGTAACCCTCCTAATACTATGTCAGGTGATGGAATTGTACAATCAATAACTCTCGCTGTGAGTATATTTCCTAATGTCGAATCTTCCCAACCTGGAACAAATATAGGTAGATTAGCATCTGCTGCTGCTAGTAACCAAGAGTCTTTTGGATTAGCATCATATTCGAGATTCCCATGTAACAATAAATCGTATAGGTACTCATGAGGAAATCTTCTATCCCCGGCTGCTGAAGCATCCTTCCAAAGCTCCAATAAAGGCTTCTCAATATGTCTAATCGCCTCTTCTTCTGGGATTGCAACATCTGTGACTCGATTCAACCCTCTTTTTTGTAATTCTTTATCATCTTCAGCGGTCCAGTTTCTCCAATCTTTTATTTTTTCATATGAAGATTTTGCAACTAAATTGAATAAATCCTCTTCGAGATTTGCACCTGTACAACAGATTGCATGTATTTTCTGAGAACGTATTGCAGGGGCCAAAGATCTCCCTATTTCAGCAGTTGACATAGCTCCTGCTAATGTAATCAACATTCTTCCATCCTTTTCTAGAAACTCCTGTAAGGATCTGCTACATTCAGCGAGCGCACCAGCATTGAAATGTTTGTAATGATATTCAATGAATTTATTAACATCCATATACATCACTTTACTGCCTAAATCTTAGCATTTCATCCTTACTAACAACTTTGATATTTTCAAATGATTCTACAAGTTTTTTGTGAATAATATCAATAATAATATTTGGATCAGATTCACCACAAGTAAAAGCATCAATTGCTAGTATGCCCTTATCATAATAGCAATGTGCACTAACATGACTTTCATCTAATAAGACAATGGCTGCAAACCCGGTAGGACTCAAGGTGCCATCAAACTCTTCAACATGAGCGTGAACTTCTCTTACTCTTGCAGATTTAACGGCATACTGCATTAAATTTAACATCCAGGTGCCATGCCTCCCCTGATCAACAAAATCACAATTTGAATAATCTACACAAACTTGTTTTCCATGTGAGATGGTCATGCTTATTCTCCCTGTATTTTCCTGAAACTTGCAACATACGCCGGCCGCTTACTGTAGTATGTGCAACACTTCCCTTTTGAAATGTCGGACATTGCCTTGTTAATATCAATTTTCAATTTAAATTAACCATTTTTTCAAACGCTTTAAACCCTCAAAAATAACTTCTTCATCCGCAGCATAAGAAATTCTTACAAAACCTTCTCCACCAGTAATTAGAGATGCTGGAATTAATTGAACACCCGCTTTTAGAGCTCCATCAGCGAATTCAATATCTGTCATTCCAGTCCCAGTAATATCTACAAATGCATAAAATGCACCTTCTAAATCACCTATTCTTAAACCAGGGATTTCAGATAAGCCTTGCTTTATTATATCTCTTCTTTTCAAATATTCAGCATTAAATTCTTCTACATAACTATCACAAGAAAGCGCAACTCTTGCTGCTTCCATCATGAATGTAGGTACATGAGATGCCGAGTTCGCTTGTGATTTGATGGCTGCTTTCATGGCGTTTTCGGGTCCCGTAAGAAACCCTAATCTCATTCCAGTCATTGCCCAAGATTTAGACCAACCATTGATTACTAATGTCCTTTCCTTTCCTCCCGGACAAGTTGCCGGAGAAACATGAGGATAATTGGTCCAGTTTAGTCTAGCATATATTTCATCAGAAACGATCCACAAATCATATTCTACAGCAATTTTCACAATCTCAGTAATCTCTTCAGGGGTGAATACTGCTCCTGTAGGATTATTCGGCGAATTCAATAAAATCATGGTAGTTTTATCATTAACAGCAGATCTAATAGCATCGATATCAGGATGGAAGTTATCTTTTCTTACAGGTACATGTACAGGAACTGCACCAATAAATTCTAACATCGGCTCATATGAAGCCCAAGACGGTGCTAAAAGTATCGCCTCATCTCCTGGCATTGTAGTAATCATGAATGAATATAGTAAGGCCTGTTTAGCACCGGGAGTAATCACAACGTTTTCTGCCTCAGTTTCTATTCCATGTTTTTCAAAAAGATAATCTGTAACTGATTGACATAATTCCATTGAACCAGCACCTCTAGTATACTTTGTATTTCCATTATTCAATTCTTTAACTGCAGCATCAATTATTTCAGATGGAGTACTGAATCCGGGTTCTCCAACTGTCCATCTTACAACTTCTGGACCGGGTGGCTGTAGATAGGGCGCAAAACCCACTCCTAACCCTTCAAAGCGTGATGAAACGTTGGGCATGACATGTAGGGGATGCACCAACACCATCAAGATATACGGTTGCAGTCCTCTTTTATTTTCAATCTAAAAAATCATTTTTTTTATTTTTTTTAGATTTTTTGATGTTAATATAGATAATTTTGATATAGTTTTGCAGTCTAGTTTTAATCTAGGTGACACAATGAAGCAGACGTCAACAATTAACAAAACGATAGTAATGGTTGCAGTACTAGTTCTTTTTACAGGAGCTTCGGTTGGAGCGAGTATAGAAGAATTTGCAGCGCCAACATATGCCGAAGAAGACCCATATCAGGGGGCGATAGACGACACTACCGATGAAAAAGATTGGAGAGCCATTGAGTCAAATGATAAAGATATAAAAAAAGGTGCTAAAAACCTCTTCACTAAAATTATGCCGAATAGAATGGATGACAGATTAGAAGATCGTCTATCTCATCTTGAAGAGAGGATTGAGGTAGGCCAAGAGATTGTAATCGCATATCAATTTTGTATAGATAGCGAAGACTGTGAAGTTGATGCTACAGTTCTTGAAGAAATGATAGACAATCTAAATACTAAACATTCAGATATGCTAGAAAAAATAAATTCAGATTCAAATGAACTTTCAGAAGAGGAAGTTACAAGATTTACTGAAAGAGAAGACAGCGATATAGAAGATGAAGAAGATGATACAGTAGATGAATCTAGCGATGATGATAGTAGTAAAGAAGAATGTGAAGAAACCGGCGGCACTTGGTCTGAAGATAGACAAGTATGCTATGAAGAAGATGTAGAGATCTGTGTATGGGAAGATGAAGACGGAGTAGTTCGTTATGGATGCGAAGAAGATAAGGGTGACGAAGTGTGGTTTGATTGTAGGACTGAAGAAGTATGGTCCGACGAAAAGCAAGAATGGTGCGACTTCGAACAAAAGAAAGCATTTTCAGATGATAAAGCAGCTCTATTAGAATCGGGAAGAATTGCAATTTCATTCTGTATTGTTAGTGAAGAATGTAATGCCGATCAAGAAAAACTTCGAGAAGTTTTAGCACATATGTTACATAGACATGAAATTCATCGAGATTGTACAGAGGATGAACGTTGCGAGCGCGACAAACAAGATAAAAGAGGATTATTTGATAGATTACACGACACAATTCGTAAAGATAAAAAGGATACTAAACCACTACCCACAACTCATACAGATATTGGAGAAGAAATATGTAATGAACGTGGAGGAGAATGGATTGAAGTTAATGATAGAGACAAAGAATTTGTATTCTGCAACTTTTGGCTATCTCCTGATGGAGCAGATTGTCTAGAGGAAGGGGGAACTTGGTCCGAAGAAAGAAGAGTGTGCTATCATGCATATGATGAGGATTCAGATCGTGAAGAAGAATAATCGTTTCATGCATAGATTTTTGATACCCTCTTTCGAAGAATATTCAAACATAATGTCTGTTACGGTTAGTCAACGCATGGGTGGCAGAGTAGCTATGCAGCGGACTGCAAATCCGCGGACCTGGGTGCAAATCCCGGCCTGTGCTCCAATTAAATCACTTCAGCGGATGCTTTTTATTTCCATTCCATATCGTAATGAGGCCCAATATTTTTAATTTCAAATATTTCAGATACGATTACGAACCCACATCTTGCATACATGGGTACTGCCTTGATTCTGGCATTACACCATATTCCTGTTCTTTCTTCTTTCGCCTTATTTTGTAATTCTTTGACAATCTCAGAACCTATACCTCTGTTACGATATTCTGAGTCTACGGCCATTCCTCTTATTCGATATTTGTAACCTTCTCTTGAATCAACTTGCAAGGTCGAACATCCGACCATTTTTTCACCAATATAGGCGCACAGGAATCTTGTTCTAGGATCATTGTCTACCTTAGGATAATGTTCAGTCCCTCTTGGCATACCTATTCTTAAAACTCGGAATCTCAAATCAAGGTGATCTTGATTCATTGAATCCGACCAAACTAATCGGTGCTCCATAATTACGCGAGTTACTGTTACATCAAGAACCCATCTTTAGGGTTGATTTGAAATCACTTAACGTCTCGGTATTGTTATGGCCGAGGAGAACCCGCCGGATTGGCACCTCTATTTCTTCTCAGGTTCAATACTTTTAATCAATACAATCTTCTTGAAATTTTCATTTTCTTGGCCTTGGGGTTCAGAATCTTTTACTCTGGGGGTAATGGGACTTATCGGATTGACAATGTGGTATGTCTCTTGGTATCGATTCACATTCAAAAGACGCGGATTAGTTCCATGGTTAGACTTATGGAAAAATCCTGAGAGCTCCGCAAAAAAATTATTCTTATTTTCATTCTTTATTTTTATTATATCGTATCTTTTAGGAAAAAATAAACTATTTTTTCCGGACCCAACGTCATTGATTTTTTCCTTGATTGCTTTACTGACTTTTATTCAAGCAACTTATGTATTCCTAAGTGTGACAATTCTTTCTGATGATTGAATTATCTTTTACCAGGTTTCCAGAATTGTAAGGGTAAAGCGTCTTTTCCTTGCATTGCTCGAAATGCCAAATGATCAGCCCTCTCATTCCAACGATGTCCTCTATGTGCCCTAACGTGCTCTTGAGTTAAATTTCGAAGTGAAGACACCTCTCTCCATAATTTTTGAACATTCAAAGCTAATTCTTTATTCGCCTTAGCTTTCCAAATCCCAGTACCTATTTTCAGAGCATATTGGGAATCTCCTCTAATCACTGCTGGGGCATCACTGCCATCGACTAGTAGCCATTTTAGTGCATGAGCAAGGGCACATAGCTCTGCTGTATTGTTGGAACCTACTTCTGAACCAATATATCCTTCCGAGTCTTTTTCTGTGATGACAGGACCACTTTTTTCAGTAATAATTTCTCCTTGCCCTTTTCCTAAACCTGTGTCTCCTATTACCACACAAAACCCCCATCCAGCGGGAGTTTCTGATGATACATTTCTATTTTCTTCGCAAGATCCATCAACATATATTGAGATCTTACTGAGAATCGCCATTTACCTATTCCTCGATAAGAGACTTATATCCTGCAGCATCAAGAAGCGCATCAAGTTCACCTGGATTATCCATACTCATTCTACAAATCCAACCTTCTCCATATGGGTCAGTATTCACTGTTTCAGGAGCATCCTCTAAATCTTCATTTATTTCTATAACTTCACCAGAAACCGGCGCATAGATTTCACTCACAGACTTAACAGATTCTACATTAGCAAACGAATCCATTGATTTTACAGATACTCCCAATTCCGGCAATTCTACCCAAACAACATCTGTTAAAGCATTCTGAGCATAGTCAGTAATTCCAACAGTAATCTCATTTCCTTCGACTTTAATCCATTCATGTTCTTTGGTATAAATCAGTCCTTCAGGTATTTCGCTCATGGGTATCGCCAAGCCCTACGAGGGTATTCCAAGAGTCAAGGTTTCGCTTCCTTATTCTTCCTCTAATTTAGTTTCCAAATGTCTTTTTTCCATCTCAGACCATCCTGAACCCATATTATCTCCACTGGCATCTAGTTGCTCCTGTTTGAGCCTAGATCTCATCACATCCTCTTCTTCCCGACTAATCCATCGATCTAAAATTCCCTTTTCATGTTCTTTCCCCTTAGAAAAATGGAGTAATAAGTACAATGTAATACTAAGCAAAAGAATTATCGGAAATATGAATGCATAACTATTCTCTTCTTGACATTCACTACCAACACAACCGAATATTCGTATCAGACCTTCAGATATTGCTAGTGCAGTCATCAGCAAGAACGATAAAATCATACCAACTAAAATTCTTTGAACTCTATTTGCTGGAGAATCCACAAAAAATCACCTACGGGGTATGTATATTATCCCATGCACCACTTTACTCCAACAATTTATGAATTTTGTATGGTAGAAGTGCCCGATTTACTGGAGTAACTTCTAAAACACGACCATCATCTCTTCTACGTATATCTTGCAATAATGGGTGCCTACTCTTTTTGTGCAAAGTCATTAAAGTCGGTTTGTCATATTCCAAGGCTGCACGAACAGCAGCAACGAAACCTTCACTTTCCACTGAGAATTTTCCAACTTCATCAATTACTAAAACTTCACATTCATCCAATGCATCAAGTATTGCAGGCACTGCAACTCTATCTAACTCAGTTGGATCAATCCCATACCCTAAGATACGAGTTCTAGAATCTATATTTCGATGTGCAATGACTCCCCTTTCTCCAGTTCTTACATTGACACAGGCGTATCCAACCCTTTCGCCATTTTCTATTATGGCTTCAGTTTGAACTCCTCCGATGATGTCTTTGTATGTTTTTCTAGATTTATTTTTCCTTTCATCTTGTACCATCTGTATTACTTTCTGTAATACTGCGGACTTACCAGATCTAGGCAATCCCGTAATACCTATTTTTGGATATATTCCCATATTTTAGCCCTTCATTTGTTTGCTTTGCGACGCAAGACGGTTTCACCGAGGACGAGCGTATGTATTAATCAGTTTGGTATTTTTTAGTCAGAAAAACCGGAGAAAGGAAAATAATTACCGGAAACCGAACCTTTTATTTCCGGAATATGTTATTGCATTGCTATTGAACGTATTTGGTTAGGCTTAGGGAATGGAAGATTTTCAATTTCATAATTATTTACATTATTATTAGCAGCCCATGCTCGAGACCAAAGGTCCAATGTTTCTGAATTTAGATGTACTGCTAACCAATTCAATCCCTTATCTACAGAGCCATGTTCTTCAGCGATTCTTTCCATTACTTCAGCAGGTAATTCCAAGAAATTAACAGAATTTCCTAATACACAATCAGAAGGCACTACTGCCCATCTCAGTCTTCTTTCTAGTTGAGCATTAACTATAGCTTGACAAGCAAGTCTTGGTTTTCCTTTAGGCTTAATAGAACCAGTCCATTTTGCTTGGTTTCTTTGGGTCGAATCTTCTTTTAGTCCACTAACGTATGCTGGATGAATTATACTAATTTCATCACCCTTGGTGGAGAAATGCGTACCTCTAATGAAGGCAGTCCCTCTTGATCCTGGTTTCCAATCAGTAATTTCTTCTGACCAATTTGTTTGGTCAATTTCTCCCACCCTGACTCTAATTGGTTTACCAGTAGGGTTTAACCAATTATTTTCTTCAGATAATTTAGGTTGTTCTGCAAGTTCAGAAATGGCTCTGACAATTCTTCTCCTATCATATTCATCTCTTGGCATCCTAGGGACAGACCAATTGCCATCAGTCCAACTACTCCATGATTTCCTAATCATGTCAAAAGTAGGAACACTATTCGCCAATCCATTCTGTGGAGTTATTTCATTGGTGTGAAGGGGCCCATAACTAGTCATAGTATTTGTTTCTCCACCCTTTGTTATTCCAATTACTAAAACGCCCTGCGAAACTCCTGGGAAAATTCTTTGATTTTCTGGGAAAGACCAAGAAGAATTCCATCTGTTACTTTCAACCATCAATTTACGGAGAGGAATACTACTTTTTTCTCGTAATAGTGAGTCAGGAACAATCATCCTTATCCTCCCATCTTTTCTAACAAGTTGCATGCCTCTTTCTAAGAATAAGCGATATAGATTGACATTCCCTCTGAGTGTTGAGAATCTTCTACTTCCATCTTTATTAGTGGTGTTTCTTAATTGCCTAGATAGTTCTTTTCTCAGTTCACTACCTTCTGGGTGCCCCCTAAATCTATCTTTGATTCTTAACCAAGGAGGTCTACAGACTAATAGTCCCGGTTTCTCTGTCCATGGCCATTCTCCCCTCAATGCATCCCCAGATTGAACAGTTTTGTCTAGTATTTTTTCTGCTTCCTTTCTTCCAATTTTCCCTGCATCTCCCTTTCCATCTAAATCTACAAGATCACATCTTGAAAGAGCAATTAAGATTCTACGACGAGCGCACCTAATGGCAACTTCTGAGTTATCTAACATCTGGAAACCATTCAATAGAACCAAAGTGTCCTTTTTTCTTTCTGCAGGGGTAAATTTTTCACATCTATCTGCATGTATTCTAATTAGTCTGGCTGCGAAGACGCCGGCTCCAACCGATGGATCTGCAAAAGGTATTGCAATACCTGAACGTGTTTGGAAACCATCTTCATCCTTATTCGACTTATCATTTTTTTCTTCAGTTACGTCTTGATTAAACTTTTGCGCGTATGCCCTAAAGCTAGGAGGTAGTGCAGAAAGAGAAAGTGCTGCCGAAGGTTCTTTTGATGCTTCTTCTTTGGTATCTTTTAATTCATCAGAAAGTATTGCTTCTGCAAACTTTGCAGGTGTAGCATAAGCTCCTCTAGGAGAGCGTCCATCACTCTCCGCCTCGTTTCGGGCTAACAGATGATCTAGGACAGCGCCCGGATCTGACAGAAGACCTGCAGGTAATGTAGGCCAATGATTAGGTAACGTAGCAGCAATGGGGATTCCATGACGAGTGGCTTCTTCCCAAGAGTCTAACCAAGTCTCGAGTTGTTCAACCCTATCGGAACACTCTCTGTCAAGCCTTGCGTACCAACCGGATGCATCACTAACCATAGAAATACAAAGGTCGCGACAAGGGTCTCCTCTTTGAAGGAGTCGGCTCAAAACGGGGTCTCTTCCCTATCGTTTTATATGTCTAAAGCAAAATGATCTTGTTCCAACTCAACAACAATTTGTTTTTTTAATAACCAAGTTATTCCCTCATCAACCTCTTCATCTCTTATTCCAATTTCACTTAATTCTTGTAGTAATAAATCAAAGTGTATTGAAGTGAGACCCTTTGAATTCAATAATTCCATTACATGAATAATATGTTCAGAAACAATCGCTAACAATGGATCATCTCCAAATTCTAGGTTAGTATAATCGACAGCAGGAAAACCATTAACCTCGTCTTCATTTTGATTAATCTCTGAATCTTGACTATTCTCATCATCGTAGACATCAAAGAGATTTTTCTGATGTGGATCTTTCCAAACAACTCCTTCGGCAACTTCTCTTTGCCTTTTGAGACGCTTTGCTAATGTCTCTAATCTATGCAGGCGCTGTTCAAGACGTAATTTTTCTCTTCCTAGTTGCCCTTCAATAAGTTGTAACTCTTCTTTTGCTCTCTCGTCCAGCCACGTTGATATATCCCATGAGGGATCAAGTCTGAGCATTGTTTCCCATAGTTGTGCAATTGATTCAGGCAAAGTTCTGACATCGATCCGAGGACTTCCTTCACTATCGTCAGAAGTGTGTTCCATGTCATCTGATTTGTAGTGGACCTCTATCAAGTATCGTGTCAACAATTGTCAATTGTCGAATAGTTGGATTGATGAAGTAAAAGCATCTGCCACGTATCATGACTGAGTATCGACTGACCGTACTACCGGGTGATGGAACTGGTAAGGAAGTTATGGCAGAGGCTATGCGAGTCCTATCAGTTTTTGAGAAAAACAGCCCAGTTTCTTTCAATATCACAGAAATTCCTTGTGGAGGAGAGTACTATCTTGAAACAGGTAGAGAATGGCCTGAGGGGTCATTTGAACATTGTAGAGATAATTCAGACGCGATTCTTCTCGGTGCTATTGGTTGGCCCGGCGCGCGTCTCCCAAATGGCGACCTTGCAGGTGGACAAGTAATTCTTGGACTCCGTTCTGGATTGAACCTATATGCCAATGTTCGTCCAGTAAAATTATTTCAAGGAGTGAAGCATAAAGTACACGGTATCCACAAAGATATCTGGGACTCTAATCTTGTAGACATGGTAATGGTCCGTGAGAATACAGAAGGTTTGTATCATTCGTTACTAAGGCGTATGTCTCAGAGGGCAATAGGTGAGAAAGATGAGCCTATGGTGATAGAAAAGTTTCCTGGATTAGATGGAGAAGTGGCTTGGGATACAAGGCCTATTTCAAGAATAGGAACCGAGCGCGTAATTAAATTCGCGTTTGATTTGGCAGAACACCGTCAGAAGAAGCTCGGTAAACCACAGAAAGTTACCTGTGTCGACAAATCTAATGTGACACGTGGCTGCCAATTGTTTAGAAAAATCTTCCACGAGATAGCAGAGGAGAAGTATCCCGAAATTGATATTAATGAAGCGTATATTGATGCTTTTACTATGTGGTTAATGAGAGATCCCGAATCATTAGATGTCGTAGTATTGCCAAATATGTTTGGCGATATCGCTACAGATTTAGCATCGGTTCTGCAAGGAGGTATGGGCATGGCAGGAAGTGCTAATCTTGGACCAAAACATATACTATTCGAACCAGTTCATGGCTCTTCTCCTAAACATGCAGGTAAAAATACCGTGAATCCTATGGCAACTCTTTCATCATTACAAATGATGTTCGAAGTCCTTGGTTTCCGAAAAAATAATTCAGATTTAGACAAATGTGCAGATATATTAATGCAGGCTATGGAGGAACATTTTGCTGAAGGTGGTTGTGTAACTTACGATTTAGGAGGCACCGCTTCCACCAGCGATGTCGGTACAGCAATTGCTGAACGTTGTGAAAAATTATTGAAAGAAGCATTCTGATTACTCTTCTGAGCCATTAGAGATAATTTTCAGAGACTCTTTAAGTGCAGAATCATTATTCCACTTAGTAACATCTGATGAATCCGCAATAACATATTCTAACAATAAATCTGCCATTCTTGATACCTCATCAACTATAGTTACTGTAGCCATCTTAGCGCTTCTAGAAAGTGGATTTAGATCAACAACCAATACATCTTTTCCTGAGGAAACTAACACTTCACATCTATCGCCATCTTCAAGAGGTACTAAAATAACATCCGATTTCTGAATACCTTCGGCAGAACATATTGCCCTAGGGCCCTCTAATCCCTCAATTCTCCCGTCTTCTTCTCTTCCAAGAATCTTAACCGACATTACAGCGACCCCCCAATCTCCTTTCCATTTGTCTGGATTTCCCTCTCTTGAAACATTCAACCTCTGTAATTTTAAAAAATCATAAAGTAACTTCATCCTTTCTTCAGTTCTATAGTAAATATTTATTTCAATAGGGCACTGTAAAACCGCTGCAACTCTAATTAGGGCCTTTCCTGCGAGTACTGCGGTATTTCCATTTACAGAGATCACAGGACTCTTTGCTGAAATTAATCTAGCAGCAGATTCTTTTATCGATAGTTTTGCAATTTCACTAGTTTTTTCGCCTAGAAGATAATCAAAAGCTTCCCCTCTTCCATGTGCTATCATTGCAGAGTCTGCCAGCAACCCTTTTTTTGTAGCTTCAACAATTGTTTTTCTAGAAATCAAAGACTTCCTTCTAGGGTGACTTTCAGGAATTTCAGCCATCATATTCCTCTCCCTCAATTATTAGTGAGATATCTAAAGGCTTCACTCCCCTATTCATCGCTGATGTTGATATTAGATCTACGCCACTAGATGACCATTCTGCAATACTATCTTTTGTGATTCCCCCAGAGCCTTCCAGTATACACCATTTTCTTAAATCGAGTTTTTCTAGTTCTGCAACTACAATCCCAGCATTCGATGGTCCCATATTATCAAGTAACAATACTACAGAATCAGTTGTAGAATTTTCTCTCTGTTTTTCAGACCAAGTTTCAGCAGCTAATATTGCCTCATTTATATCTTGAACTTCTACAACAGTAAATTTTGAATTTTTCTCCAAATCTATCCCAGAAATTAGTTTTTTAATAGCATCGTTTAGATCTTCACCGCTCTCTATTGCCGATACAAAATCATTTTCTTTTAACATTAGTGCATCTGATCGAAATAGCCTATGAGTTAACCCTCCACCAACATGAACAGCCCATTTATCTAAAATCCCCCATTCCGTTTTTCTCGTACAGGCTAATTGAATATCATTGGAGTCAGATACCCACTCAGATGTGGTAGTAGAAATCCCTGAAAGTCTCCCCAATAAATTTAACATCACTCTTTCCACTTTCAAAATTTCAGAAGAAATTCCAGAAATTTGTAAAATACTTTCCTTTTCTTTTACTAAACTACCTTCACTAATTCCCCAATTATAAGAGCAATTTGGAGCATGTTTATCTAACAGTCTGTTAATAACAAATTGTCCACAAATTAATCCTTTTTCCTTTGCAATCAGTTTGGCCCTTACTAAATTGTTTAATCCTCCTTCTTCACTAATATCATCTGCTAGCATTGTTTCAATCCAGCGATCTATTGAGTGAGAAAAAATTTCACTAGGAACTCCGGCGTCAACCAGTAGTCTCGACCTATCATGAGGAAGGCTCATCACAGTATTGCGAATCTAACATATCACTTCAACCGTCCGAATTTCCAATTTACACATAAATGATGAATTTTTACACTCACTATATCCTCAAGTCATAATTATTGAAGTGAGTTTAGTGTAGATTCAATTGCGCCTAAGCATGCTAATAAATCGTCCACAGTACTTCGAACTGTGGCTAGATTTTCTCCTGAAACAACAATTTTTAATTGAAAATCTTCATTATTTTGTATAATTTTTGCATCGAATGCATCTGGATCATCGGCTGAAATTCCAGCCAATAGGGCTTCAATATGGCTACGAGAACCATTCATTTTAAGAGTCGTAGAAACACTCTTCATGGACATCGCAAGACCCTAAGGCATATCTTTCCTCTTGTCTCCCGTTCTTTGTGAGTGGCGACCCAGTTCCGGATGTTCCCT
>MDTC01190352.1_pt1 | contig 13222 bp, 11 predicted proteins | sample 811181 | NCBI WGS metagenome assembly MDTC01 (sample SAMN05326644, study PRJNA326480) | marine metagenome | isolation source: seawater | place: Pacific Ocean: North | collected 2011 | reverse complement strand
TGTTTGTAAAGATGCTCTGCTTTGAAAGACTGCTGGCCTCTGTGGTGACTTTGTCCGCTTCTTTTAAAACTTTGTCCACCTCAGTGTCGAGTCTTGAAAGAATACCTTTGGCTTCTTTTATTATGGCATCCGTCTCACCTGTAATTGTCAGTCTTGCCTCGGCAATTTCTTCCGGTAAAAACCCTCTGTATCTAAACACAGAGACAGTATCTGCAAGAGTATTAGCTATGAAACCCTGATCCTGACCCAAGGCTCTCTTTGCCTCAATTGTATCAAGACCACTGGTTAACTTTCTTGCACCTTCCTGTAAGCCACGAGCCGTTCCTCTGACAGCATCAGATAGAATAGGTGTTTCTGTTAAAACTTTACCAGCGACAGTGCCCGTGCCAGCCAGAAGTGCCGGGGCTACGATTGTAGCCACACCTGTTTCTGCACCTATCTTTAATTTGTTGGTCAGTCTGCGTAGGGCTTCTTCTCTGCCGCTTAGTCCTATCTCTTGATCAGTTTGAGTTGGCCCACCCTCAAAAAAATCAGCGATTGTAGTTGTACCATCAGTTGCAACCACAGCGTCAGCAAGGCCAGCAGCGGCAACTTGTTGTGCGCCAAGTGCCAGTCTTTCTCCTGTAGTTATACCCTTGCCTGGTAATGCGGATGCCTTGCCTGAACGCAAAGCGTTGTTAAGTCTCCCAACTTTCGATAGCTTACTAGCTGCACTAGCTGCTCCAAGACCGGGTATAACAAACTGTGTAATGACTTCTGCACCTTTGCCAATCACACCTTCGGGATCTATCCCGGCAGCATCACGCAATTTGTTAGCGGCATCTGTAACAGAGGACGCATAGTCTGTGTCAGCTATAAGGTCTATACCAGAAGCACCCAGTTCCAAGATTCCTTGTGGTATGGCAATGAGTCCAGAACCTATACCCTCGAAGAACTCTTGAGCTACGCCCTCGTCAGTCTCTGGTGTGGTTTCAGGTTGACTGATAGGTGCAGCTAATAAGCCGGGATCTATTGAAAAATCTGAGTCTTCTTCTTGTTTTGGAATAGCCAAAAGACCGGGATCTATAGCCATGATAGAACTCCCTTAACTCGCTGGTATAAAGGCACCCATTTTTCCATTTTGCGCTTTTGTATCTGGACTCCATACAAGTCCTTGAGCGGTGGCTGCTTTTAGAGTTGCATCATTGTAGGTATTAGTTCCTGTCGTTGGTGCCGCTGTCACTCCCCCAGCCACTCTGTCATACTGACTACCAAAGTATGCCTCAAGTTGTCGATCTGTAGGATCATCAATTCCCGCAGCTTTAAGAGCGTCTCTAGCAGTATCAAGTTGCTCTGTGTCGCCAAGAGCATCTAATATGTATCTGTCTCTATCGGGAGCTTTGGGGCCTGACTTTTTAGAGCCAGTAACACTCGCAGCCAAAATCGCGCTGGCATTTCTGTCTATCCAGGCTTGACCCTCTTCGGTCCATTCATACTCACCTGATTCGTCATCAAGAACCAAATACTTTAGACCAACCGCAGTTTGTTGAAATGCAGGCATATTTTTCAATTTGGTTTGAGAGTTAGTGATTGCATTTTGTTTCTTTGCTTCATCCAGAGTCTCTTGTTTCAAATCTAAAGTTGCAAGAGAAGTGGTGATTTGAACCTCTAACTGTTTGTTAGCAAGGCTGTTATCAAGCTCTAGCTTTGCCCTTTGAAAGTCTTGAGTACTTTTAAACTGATCTCTTCTCTGGTTAAGATCTGCAACTCTGTATGCATGATTATTCTTCAGAGTAGCCATTGCAATAGCGCTGTCTTTGTCAGTCTTAATCAAATCTCGAAGCGTAGCTCTGTATTCTTTTCTTTCTTCAGCCTCTTGAGCGTTAATGTCCTTAATGTCCTTGCTATAAGAATCCATACCAACCATCAAGCCTTTTGCAACATTAGTCAAAGCGTTATCACTTTCACCCGCTGCAATAGCCAAACCAGCCATTGTTAAGTTACGCCAGAAGGAGTCACGTTTAGCCTCTTTAGATTTAGATGGATCGAAGCCCGTAATCTTTTTAGCCATCGCCTCCATATCAGACAGCGAACTCTCTTCAGGAAGATACCGCTTCAATGCCTCTGCTGCTTCCGGGGTTGCCGCCTCATCCGCATTAAGTTTAGGTCCAACTTTAGACACTTGTTCAGGAGAGTTATTTTGAACCAGAGTAAGTAAATCGTTTAACTTGTTTCTATTTACGTTTGGTTTCTTTTCTGGATCTGTCGTGCTAACTTTTCTTGGTCTTCCATCTGTTGCAGTTGTAGATGGTCCTTCGGGTGGAACTTTCGGGTCAAGCCTAAGTGCGGCTAACTCTTCCGCTGCCGTTGGTTGACCACCCTTCATCTGCAAATCAGGATCATCTTGTAATACGGTAGTTCCGGTAGCCAAAGTAATGTCTGGGTCGAGAGTAGGATCAGCTACTCTGCCTTGTCTTTGTGCTATGGTTGAACGAAGATTTCTAAGATTAGCAATATTTTGATTTTGTCTTACGTCATCAGAAACTTTCGTGGAAGCTATGCCAACGGAGTCAGTTGTGTCCCCCATACCATCACGAGGAGGCCCCCCTGCGGCTATTGCAGACATGGCCTGATCTGTCAAAGCATCTTGACTTACGCGACCACGAAGTGCATCTAAATTTGCACGGTTAGCCGCCATTCTTTCGGCATCAGACATTTGATCAGAGCTTTCATCATCACCAAAAGGTGTGCCGCCTTGTCTGATTGACTGCATAGCCAAGTCTGTTAAAGCGTCCTGTGTTACTTTGCCTCTAATCTCACCTATACCAGCAGAGGGAACGTCCGCGCTTGCTGATGCTAAAAAACTATCGAGCGCTGGTCTGGCAAACCCGGACTTAGGTAACAGATCTATAAGAGGTATTCTAACTTTTCCTGGAACTGGCCGTCTTGATGTTGACAACCTACCCATCGGATCACCAGGTGGGTGATATCCACCGTGCGCCATCTGCACAGGTTGACCCATACGTTGACGAACTACGTTTGCCAACTGAGGCGACGATGCAAGTATACCTGTAGGCTGTCTTGACACACCGGGCTGACGAAACATTTTACGGTTTAATGGGTTCATGTTTAACTAGTCCCAAAGTTAAATAGATTACCAAATCCTTGAGCTTGACCCGCTGCACCAAGTCCCGCAATACCAAGACCTAACAACTGTGATCCTGTGCTTGGCCCCGGTGACGAAGTCTGTGAGTATGTTTGCTGCAAAGCAGGCACACCACGGAAAAGATCTGACATGAAACCAATCTGCTGGAACGGAAGAGCTTGCTCGGCTAACAGATTTCTTCTTGCCGCATCTAGCTCTGCCTGTGACTGTTGCTGCTGCATGCCACCAAGACCAAGCAGTGTGTTGATATCTTGAGTCTGAAGCTGCTGTCCCAACTGTCCGAGGCCCGAGAACAAAGCTGAACGCTGCCCTGCCAGTTGTTGTGCCTGCCCAAATCCTGACTCTCGAAGCTGTGCTGCTGTACGAGCTTGCTGTTCCATTGTGCCACGAGCCAGTTCGCCAGAGGCTACGGCTGCACGGGAACCACCAAAGGCCCCTGCGCCAGTGGCCTGACCAGCCAGTTGCCCCTGCTGCATGGCACTGCCACGGGCGATATCTTGCATTGACTGATTAATAACATCCTGCGTGAAGGGACTCATGAACGCTTGATAGCCCTCTGGAGCAGCAAACGCGGCGGCGGCCTGCATATAGGGCTGATATGATCCGATGCCTTGCGTTCCTAACTGGACGGCTTGCAATTGTTCTGGAGTAAGGCCAGCCACTTGTTCTGGGGCAAAGGGCTGCGATACATCTTGCAGTGCTTTGGCTGACGCAAAAATATCCTTTAGGAACTTCTCCTGAAAGGGCGCTAGTTTCTGAGTTATCTCTTGCTGTTGTACTTGTGACATTATGCCATACTCTCTAGTTTACTCATCATATCATACATTCGTGCTGCTCCGATATCCCTATCTCCATTTCCAGCACCATCAACCGCTTTGGCTGTCATGATGAATTCTCCGTCTGACAATGCACCCGGACCTTTATACTCACCCTTTGAATCGTATACGCCTACCCTTATAGAGTCCGAGGTCCCAGTTCCAGGACCTTTTAACTCACCACCTGGAGGATTCGGATACGTCTCTGGTACGTTATCATTTCCTGTGTATACTTTACCACCCTCTTTGTACTTAAAGCTCTCCTCACGAAGCTGTAACAATTCGTTATTGTATTCTAAACGCTCATCTTTGTTGGCAAGATTATAAATAACTCCAGTAATAGGACCTCTAACCTTGGTTTCATAGGGGCGACCCTCGCGTGTCTCTGGAATATCAAACTGTTCCTGTTCTGGCTCTCCGCTTGCCAACAAACCAAGAACACCTGTGCCTAATGCGGCAGTTGTGAATGGATTTTCTGATGCAAAGCCAGCAATACCCTCTAGTATGCCGGGGGAGGAGGCTGAAGCCTCGCCTGCTATCTTCACTGCTTCAGGGCTGATTGAAGAACCATGAGTCAGTGGTGCGGTGGCTTCTGCGGCAGCGGCCTGTTGCGCTGCTGTATTAACCCCTTGAGTCGTAGCGGCTGTGGTTCCAGCCGTTGCACCTGAAGCAGCAGCCGTTTGAGACATGCCAATACCTGCACTTGATGCTAAAGAACCAGCGCCATATCCTAAAGCCCCAGCAAGAAGTGCGTCTTCAATATCCCCACCACCAGCAAGCGTACCAATACCTGCACCCAGCGCTGTTCCAAATTGAGCACCTAGAACCGGACCACCAAAATAGTAGCCAATACCTGCACCGATAAGCGGTGCGGCCTTTTTGAGCGACTTACCTATTTTCTTAAATATGCTCATTACGCTACTTTCACAGTGCCACCATCATTATACAGAGCACCGCTCTCAAGTCCAGCAGCGCTTGTAGGTAGATTAGTTAGTGTTATAGTCGTGCCACGCAACTGACCGGGGTTGCGTTCCTGTTCAATAAATATCTCCAGTGCCCTAACAAGATCCTGCATGTACGATGCAGAATATTCCGGTGTGGGTTCCGGTAGTCTTGGTGGTGGGACTTCGTTACTAGCCATTAGCGCCTACCATCGGGTCTTATGTCTACTCGTGGGCTACCCAACTTCCACTTTGATCCAAGGGCTGTACTTTCTACTCTAAAAGCAAAGGACCTACCACGGATTCTAGCGTGTGCCTGATCTGTGTATTCTTCTACGGGCGTGACCTGTGTTCTTATAGCCGTGCCCGATCCTGTGTTATTAAAGTTGGACCCCGGAAAATCACGAGCCTTTATTGTAAATGTAGCTTGCGGTGTGCTCAACGCCGTAGATCCACTAAATGTTAAGTCTGGCACAATTCTGCGGATATATAAGAAACGATCTCCATCTTCAATGTCCATGACTGCCGACTCAATAAATGAAGTCATCGCAGAACCATCGTCATCGTTACCAAACTCATGGTTGTAGAGGTATCCACCTTCTGTAGCCAGAGGAAAGTTCCGAGTTCCACGATCCAACCATGCAGTTCTTGAGAGCGTACCGTAATACCAAATCTTGTCTAAGTAATTGTATATCACATAACGGTCGTTTTCTGTAGAGCCAGAAGATGGATAAAGCCAAATGGCTTCGCCATACTCAGAGTTTACACCTGCATACACTTTGTCTAGCTGTTCTAGATCTATATTTTGAAACACATGATCCTTGACGGTGCAGGGTAGCTGAGTTGTCTGACCAGCGTAGACATAGAAGTTATCGATGCCCATCCAGAACACAAAGTCTTCTGTTGCTGCAACTGCATTGGGTCCAGCGATGGTGATGTTGTTGGCTAGCTGCTGTAGACCAAAGGTAAAAGGCGGACCGATAAATCTGAGTGAGCTAAGAGCCGTGTCAGTCCACACCAAGATCTCACGCTTTGTTTCAATGGCTCTAACGAAGGTAGACCCAGAACCAAGTCGTAAGTCTCCAGCGGTATTGGTGGCGCTAGGGAACCAAGTCGTGGCAGACTCTTGACTGGAAAAACGTATAAGCAGTGGGTCCTGCACCCCGTCACCAAGAGTCGCGGTTGGGTCGGCATTTATAGCATCGCAGCCAAAGGCAAGAACGTGACGATCCCGATCAGACACCATAATTTGTTTGCATATTTGTGGCACTGATGTTTTTGTACCCTCTATTGTGGATAACTCCACTGCCCTTGCACCTATGCCCGTGCTTCTTTCCCAATAAAAAATCTTGGAGTCTCTTGGGTTTATCAGCAAGTCTTCACCGAAGTTATCATGTGACCACAGTCGAATCTGTGTGGTCGTGGTCAAGGACGACGGTATCCCCCAGCCGTATGTTGCTTCTTGTATCGTTGTACTGTTGGCATGTGCAGCGGCAGGAGTGCTGAACAGTCCTCTTGTACATCCTGTTAGATCGTTGCCCGATATACCTGTGTATTGAATTACTTCACTAGTTCCGGGTTGTGCTACCAGAATTACAGCGAAACCACTTGTGGGAAAACCAGTAGTACTAGTCAGGGTTATCGTGTTTGCAGTTGTGGTGGTAGCTCCGTTCAGTGTTGTTGATGCTGGAGTATGTCCAGCTACACCGCCAAAAGGTCCTGCACCCCAGCCTGTACCACCGATTGTGGTGTTCTGACCTACGTTGATTTGATAGTCGGCTATGGTCGGGTGGCTAAGTGCAGTGATTGTTAGTGTCAGGTCATTGGCGGGGGTTGCGCCACCAAGACTGGTTCCGGCTATGGTTATCGTATTACCGTTAGCATACCCCGTTCCAATATCAGTTATTGCGGCTACAGAATAAACACCAGAGCCGTTGGCAGTAATGGTAAACTTTGCACCAGATCCAGATCCATTGGTGCTGGTCTGAGCCACACTTTCATATGTAACAGAAATCATGTCTGTTATTGTAAGAACCAAATCGTTAGCTGGAGTTCCACCACCAAGTGAGGCAGTGTTACCGCTGGAATTTGTGCCAGTGCTGTTGTTACCAGCTATGGTTATTGTATCGTTGACTGCATACCCCGATCCAGCAGTAGTGACTGCGTCTACCGTATAACCGCCCTGACCATCAGTCGTTATAGTAAATTTAGCCCCTGATCCACTACCACTCGTGCTTGTTTGCTCCACACCTGTAAAAGTGTCTGCACCGATAGACGTTCTTGAAAGCTGCGTAACAGTCAGAACTATATCGTTAGCTGGAGTTGCACCCCCAACACTGGTCCCAGCGATGGTGATTGTGTCATTTACAGCATAGTTTGAACCTACGGCTGAAGTGCTTAGACTATAACCACCATTGCCATCTGTGGTAACACTAAATTGCGCGTTTGAACCGCTGCCACTGGTACTTGTTTGAGCTACGTTATTGTGTGTTGTGCTGCCAACAGAAGAGCCAGCAAGATGTGTTATAGTGAGCGTTAGGTCATTCGTTCCTTTTGTGCCACCAAGGTTCTGACCTTCAATCACTATTTCTTCACCGACAACGTAACCAGAGCCGACGGCGGTAACAGTCACGGTATAGTTTCCAGAGCCAGCAACTACAGTAAATGTTGCACCAGATCCATTTCCAGTAGAACTGGTTTGAACAACACCTGTGGTTGTTGCGCTACCCGTCGAAGCACCAGATATAGTGACGTTACCAACACCGTCGCTGCTTGGAGATGAAAATGTAAGAGCGCCAACGCCCGTGCCAGCCGCACCAACGGTAACTGTCTTTACACCTGTGCCGACGACACCTGTACCAGAAACATTGACATTGCCTACACCGTTGCCACCCACCCCGCTATCGCCAGCGGTGGCAGTTCTAGATGTGCCAGCAGAAGTTACAGTTGTAATTCCACCATTTGTTACAGTGGCAACTGTTATTGTTAAATTATTAGCTGTGGTAGCTCCGCCGAGATTTGCCCCATTTACAGTTATCGTGTCATTAGGTGCATATCCAGTGCCAGCCAATGTGACTGAAGAAACTGTATAACCACCGTTTCCGTCCGTGGTTACAGTAAACTCAGCGCCGCTACCTGTCCCGCTAGTAGCATCTTGAGTAACTTCAGTAAATGTCTTGACAAAATCATTGATGAATATTTCATAACTTGCAGAGTTAATAACTCTAGCTACCTGATGTTCCGCGTTTAATATTGCAGCCGTTACGTTCCCACCTAGACCTTCGGCATTTGTAAAAGTAACAAAGTCATTTTGATTAGCACCATGATTAGTCTGATTCACAGTTATCGTTCCGCTGCCGTTGGTAGCAGAGAACGTCACCTCACCCAGCGTTGTTGTGCTGCGTATGGGTGTGATATCGTTAAAAGACTCACCCTCTTCTATGTAGTATTTAAGGTGTGTGCCCACACCTAGAAAATCAGAACCATCAAGTGCAATCCAATTATGAAGTGCTCTTGCAGTTCCAAGGTAAGTTGAACTTGAGTATTTTTCCCAGCCACCTATCTTCTCAGGAAATCCAAGACGAAAGCGCACTTTGTCACCGTCGCGCCACCCACCTTCATTAGAGTATGACGTGATATCATTATTTATACCGGGTCTGAATTGGAGCTTTGATAATGGCATTACTGTTCTTCTGCTCCATAGAAATCAGTTAAAGATATCGCACCAGATGTAGGAACGCTACTATTAAGAGTCACCGTTGACTGAAACGATATAGCAAGACTTGAACTGGAGTTATTTGTGGACACATTTGTAGTCGCGCCGTTAGCAATAACTGTATCAACTCCACCCACAGTTACTGTGCCAGAGCTACCTGTGTTGTTTGTTACAGCATAGGTATAGACAGTTTGATTACCACCACTGTTAGCGGTTAAACTTAAACTATTCTGAGCTTGCCCCGCATTACCAACAAGACCTTCCTGCTGACCAACAGCGGTGCCATTAAAAGTTAATGTTTGATTTGAGCCTGTGTTGTTAAAGCCCTTAATTCTAAGAAAAACATCAACATGCACATATCTCCTAAAACCACTTTGAGAGCTAAAACTCTGTAAAGCATGTGCGTTTTCTGTACGAGCTTTAGTGCTTGTAGGTAAGTTAATGTAGCCGCTAGTTTTAGAAACACCCGCATGATTTGCATATAGATTGGCATAGCTGCCAACACCAACCTCTAAAGCCTGACTCGCGGTCCAATATTTGTTAGCTCCAGTAATCCATCCGGCGGCAGGATTGTAACCTGATGGTGAAGTAGATATTGATCTATACACATAACAACTGTGGCTATTAAATGTACTAGGGCCTATCTGGACTTCATGTTCAGATCTAACTTGCGCCCAACTACCGCCGCCACTAACGCCTAAAGTTGTTTGATACGATAGACGTTTAGTAGAATAATTAGGTGTTGCATCGGGTCCTTGTGCAATATTAGATACGCCTAGTGCCGCGCTATTGCTTCTACCACCTCTTCTCCTGACGGTAAAATCAACATACGCACCTGCGGGAACTGTAACACTACTACCGGATAAACTCATACTGGTAGCGTTAACAGTGCCTGTTGTTCGTGTTACTGATAAACCTGTGACACCAGCAAAGTCAGTCGTTGTACCGCCGTCACTCTTTGTTGCGCTACCACTTACGTCCCTTGTGCTGTCCACAAGGGACCCGTTTCTATAATACTCAGTCAACGAATGAGGAGCTTGTCCAGCGAACTCACCGACAAGGTCACTGATACTGATTGCGCCAGAACCCTGAATAGGCATTAGATTGATCCAGAAGCTGTTACGTCACCTGTTGTGACAATGTCCCCCAAGTCGGAGCCTGTGCCCCCGGTAAATTTTATTCTTGCAGTTCCGTTGTATTTAAATATTAAGTCGTTATTCACTAACTCAATTGTCCACTTACTGGAACCGAACTGAATAACATTACCGTTTGTGTCTAAGTTACCACCAAGCTGCGGAGTTGTGTCATTAACCAAATCTGTTTGATTACTAAACAGTTCGATGAACTTACCAGTTGATGCGCCAAGACCGTCGCCAGCAACTTCCTTTGTTACACCAGCCGGGATAACAACGGAGTTGGTGCCACTGGCGGTATTGCCTTTATATAAAACGGTGCATGTTTGAAGAGTTTCGTTCTTTATTACAAAGTGTTTTTCTTGATCAACAGGTGTTACTCTAAGCTCAAAAGCGCCGCTGGGGGTGCCTGTCAATCTTATGACAGAATTCATTCCGTTGCTAAGAGTGCCGTCTGTAGTTGTCAAATCTGTGTTACCAGATATTGTAACGCTAGCTTGACCGTGCAAACCCGCATCGATGATGTCAAAGTTCGTGTTAGTCGTAGTTCCCCATGAACCAGACTTTTCACCGGAACCTATCTTTTCAATACCAGCATTAGCTGTAAAAGAAGAAGCCATTTAAACCACCTTATCCGTCCAAGTGTCGATTGTACCACTTGCGTTTACTTGTGTCCATGTACCATCAGTGTGAGTTCTTGGAGTCCAAGTTTCCGTGTTTGTTGTTGTGTCTACCGTGCTAAAGTTGGGGTCTCCCCAAAGCAAGTGGCCTAATGCTGTGTTGATTGCAAAAGACGTAGTTAAATCACCCGGGTTAGCAAACACTAATAAACCACCAAGGATGCTCTTTTCAAACAAGGAGCTTACAGACGTACCACCTGAAATCAATATACCACCATTAGTATCTTGAGAGAAGTTTATGTCCTGTGTGGAAGAAGCAATGAGTAAAACTGTTGAAGTGGATGTTTGAGTAAAGTTACCAGATGCTGTTGATGACAGTATTAATAGCTTCTCGCCTGCGGATGTTTGAGTAAAGTTACCAGATATGTCAGCATCAGCGGATGTTGTGAAGTTTGCTGTGGATGTCTGTGTAAAATCAGCAGACATATCGGCGCTAACACCTAAAAGCCTTTCTGCTGTGGATGTCTGTGTAAAATCAGCAGACGCATCGACGATTCCAAGCAAAAGACCTGAAGCAGCGATTACCTTAGATGAGGTTCCAATCACACTCATGGAACCGAGAAATGTTACAGAGGTAGCTGTTGTCTTGGTAAAATTAGCCGAAGAAGTTCCAGAAGCAGAAGCAATAATGCCCTGATCTGATATTGAGTTTTCTGCTAATGCTGTAGACCCAAACATGAATCACCTCACCAGCATTAGTCAGCATCCGCTATAGTAAAGGCATCGTTAGGATCATTATGCGCTGCTTCAAGAGCTTCATAATATTCGTTGCCCTCTTTTTTCCAGATAAACGAAGAGCAACCATCATCCGCTTTGACTGCTTCAATCATGAGGATTTCATCAATAAAATTGCCATCCTCATCACACTTTCTAACATACTTAGCTGATGTGTAGATTTGTGAAAAATTGGGTTTAAACAACATTTTTACACCTCTGCGGCTACTGAAGCTATGGGCAGACCAGTTTTATCACCAGATACTTGCGCGATAAAGGAAGCACTCTTATACCACACAGCACCATATCTACCTGCGCCAGAATTTGCTGGCCCCGCAGACCAGCCAAATCCATTAATAAAATTAACAGTTACTGAGTCAGTTCTTTTTTCTGTTTTCCAATCAATTTCAAACCAGTTTGAATTTACAGCATATTCCGTTCCCGCAAATCCGTAACTGGTCGCGCCAACATAAGCTGCTGTGCCAACAAGTTCATAATAGCGTTCACACTTTTTAAGTGTAATGGTTAAGTCCTCTCGTTCAAAGTCTGTAGCAGTTGTTCCCACCTCAAGCTGTACGGCAGTCATATCAAGAGTTGCGCTAGTTGTTCCGTCCCAATCTGCCAAATCTTCTTGGAACGTTTTTGTACTATCCTGTGCAATCCAAGCATCCATTGTGGCGGTGCTATCTGTGTAGTCTGTGCCAAGAGAAGCGAAAACAACCAAAGACATACCCAACCCGTTATCATCGTTAAAAGTTAGGTTTGAGTTTCCGGGTATAGTTTTAGTAATTTTAGTCCAAGTGTTTGCCGCTAATGTGTAGGTAAAAGAAAACTGTTGAGCAGTTCCGTCATATGTAAGTAAATAAGCACCATATTTACCAGCCAAGCTACTGCGAACCCAAAAACTAACTGTCACATAACTACTTGTGCTTGTGTAATCCCAACCAGACTTAGCTAAATACTGTGCTTCGATGTTTTGATATATCTGCCTTTGACCATTTGCCGCAGTTGTATTAGCAGTGTTGGTCATTCTTATATAATTTCTAAGGCCAAGCGAATAAGGAGTGTCGCTAGAAGTAAGGCTTTCTTGCGAAGAAGTTACTGTGCCACCAGAGTAGGCATGTGTCCATCTATCTACACATCCTATTCCTGAACCTGTGCTACTAGTGCCGCGCTGAGCAATAGACATGTTTCCATTGATGACAATGTTGCGACCTGTTAGGCCACCTGCATCTGCGCTACCACCTAAATCTGCTAAATCTCTTGCTCTACTCATATTCTTATCCTAGTAAGTACACAAAGGCACCGCCTACTGTTTCATTACCAGTATCGCCATAAATAGGTAAAGTTGCGTTTGCCGCTACGAACTTAACTTCGTCACTAGCACTCAAGTTAAACACATTAGTACCACCAATGTGCGACCACGCTTCACTAGTTCCCGCAGCGGCGTATCCTATGCGATAGATTTTAGTATTGTTGATGTAGAGGTAAATTCCAGCAGTCCCACTAGTTATTACATGAATACCAATCTGATACAATCCCGCAACTGGCACAGTCATCACACCACTTGAGATAGTAATCCCCCTGCTGTCGTTTAGACGCCAATCAGTAATAGTAGCACCTGCTGCGTAGGAAGAGTTAGCGTTTCTAAACAACTGAATGAATGGTCTGGCAGGTGTTTTAACGCGACCACTGGTATCAATCGTCAGCGCGGAGTTGCTGTTCGTTGGATCTTGAATCTCACTCACTTTTAAGATGCTGGTCATATTTTTTACCCCGCTATCTCAGTTGCACTGATGAATGAGATACCTCTTTCAGAGTAATCTTGGTCTGCATCGCCAATGGTTCTATTGATTGCAAGCGTATCATTAGCACGAGTACGCACACCACATTTATATGTAATTTGTGACGTTGATGATGGTGTGTCAAAATAATCGTATCTCGCAATCTGTGGTGTAGAATTATTGTCGGTGCTATGATAGGTTCTAGTCGCCATGCTAATTCCTACATTTCTAGTTGATGCCGCCGCATGTGATAGTTTCGTGGTATCTCTGTAGAAAAAGAATGTGTGATTAAATG
>MDTC01242691.1_pt1 | contig 13223 bp, 8 predicted proteins | sample 811181 | NCBI WGS metagenome assembly MDTC01 (sample SAMN05326644, study PRJNA326480) | marine metagenome | isolation source: seawater | place: Pacific Ocean: North | collected 2011 | reverse complement strand
GGAAAATTGAAGACTGTCCAATGTGGTCTTTTGATGGAAGTTCTACAAAACAAGCCGAAGGAAACTTTTCTGACTGTTTACTAAAACCAGTTGCGATATATCCTGATCCTGCAAGAGAGGATGGATTTCTTGTAATGAATGAGGTTTTAAAATCTGATGGAACTCCTCATGAGTCTAATGCAAGAGCTAAAATAGATGATGATGATAATGACTTTTGGTTTGGCTTCGAGCAAGAATATTTTATTATGGATGTTCAAACACAATTGCCACTTGGTTTTCCTCCCGGCGGATACCCAGGTCCCCAAGGTTTATATTATTGTTCAGTAGGTGGAAGAAATACTCACGGAAGACATTTAGTTGAAGAACATGCCGACATGTGTATTGAAGCTGGAATAAATATTGAAGGAATAAATCAGGAAGTTGCCAGTGGTCAATGGGAGTTCCAGTTGTTTGCCAAAGGCGCAAAAAAAGCTGGTGATGAAATGTGGGTTGCTAGATATATTTTAGATAGATTAACTGAAGACTATGGGTATTATATTGAATATCACCCAAAACCAATTAAAGGTGATTGGAATGGTTCTGGTATGCATGCAAATTTTTCTAATACACTTCTTCGTACATGTGGATCAAAAGAAATTTATGAGAAGGTTTGTGAAGCATTTAGGCCAGTTAGAAAAGAACATATAAATGTATACGGTGAGTTCAATGACCAAAGATTAACCGGTCTCCACGAAACCGCTTCAATTAGAGATTTTAGCTATGGTATTTCTGACAGAGGAGCATCAATTAGAATACCCATTATCACAGTTGAAAATGGTTGGAAAGGTTGGCTTGAGGACAGAAGGCCTGCTTCAAATGGGGATCCCTATAAAATTGCTGGGAGAATCATTCAAACTATCAAGTCTGCAAAAATTAGTTAAGCAAGATAGAATACTATATAAATTATATAGCCAGAAAATAATATCAAACCAAATTTTCGGCTAATTTTCTTTTTAACTAGAAATAACCCCATTATAAGTGTGTAAAGTATCATTACAAATATGCTTTCAAAAATTTGACTTATATTATCTCCTGTTATTAATGGTTGAATCAAAGTTGTAATGCCAAGTACTGCCAGTATATTAAAAATGTTTGAGCCAATTAAATTTCCAATCGAAATACTATTTTGACCTTTCAAAGCTGCAATAAGAGAAGTTACCATCTCCGGAAGAGATGTACCAAATGCGACAATTGTTATTCCTATTACAAATTCTGATACACCAACTGATTTTGCTATAAATATTGCATTGTCTACAAATAACTCAGAACCATAGTATAAGCCCACACAAGCTATTGTAAAATAAATAAAAGAACTAAAAACAGATTTTTCCTTTTCTGTTTTTACATCTGCATTATCGCCTTTGATATATTTAATTGAAAGTATAATGAAAGTTACAAGTGTGCCTGTAAGCACTAAACCTTCACTGAAATATAAAATCTTGTCATATACTAAAAACAATAGAATTAATGATGATAATAACATAAATAACCAAGAAAAAAGATATTTTCCTTCATTAATTGAAATCGGTTTTATGATTACTGTTAATCCCAGAACTAAGCCGATATTAGCAATATTTGAGCCAATAACATTGCCAATTGTAATGCCAGATGCATTTTCCAAAGCAGCTTGAATGCTAACCATCAGTTCTGGGGCAGAAGTCCCAAATGATACAACTGTGATACCAATTAAAAATGTAGGTACATTTAACTTCTTTGCAAAAGATATTGCACTCTTAATTAAAAAATCTCCACCAAATACGAGAAGTAATAAACCAACAATAAGCAATGTAATAGCACTAATCATCCTTTTTTGAATGTTCCTTATGTATTTCTTTGTTTAAATCTTCTTCAGCTGCCTGTCTTATATCGTCTTGAACTTGCTGCGATGCATCTTTCAGTTGTCTCATTGCCCTGCCAAATGTTCTTGCCATTTTTGGAATACTTTTTGACCCAAAAAAAAGCAGAATTATCAAAAAAATAAAAATAAGCTCCCCACTGCTAATTCCTTCTAGAAGTAGATAAATAGGAGTTATTTTCATTATTTATTATTTATGAGTTGATTTTATTTTTAGAAAGATCAATAACCATTGGAGTCGCAATAAACAAAGAGGAATAAGTCCCTACAACAACACCAATCATAAGAGCAAATGCAAATCCTTTTATTGATTCACCTCCAAAAATAAATATTGTAAGTAATACTAAAAAAGTACTTAGAGAGGTATTTATAGTTCTTGAAAGGGTACTGTTTAACGCCCTATTTACTACTTGAACAACGGAAGATTTTTTGTGTAATAGCGAAAACTCACGTATTCTATCAAAAACTACTACCGTATCATTAATGGAATAACCAACAACTGTTAGAATAGCTGCAATAAAAGCTTGATCAATTTCCATTGAAAAAGGAACATAATTATATAGTATTGAGAATAAACCTAATACTATAAGCACATCATGAAACATAGCGATTAATGCCCCAAGACCATATTGCCATTTTCTGAATCTGTAGGCGATATAAACAAAAATTATAAAAAGAGAAAACAAAACAGCTAAAAATGAACCTTTTTTTAATTCCTCTGAAATTTGACTTTCTACACCTCTAGACGTAAGAATAGAAAAAGTTTTTTCACCAGAACCGCCATTTATATCGCTAAATCCTAAAGTATTAAAAGCTTTAACAAGAGAGGAATCGATTTTGTTTACCTTGTCTTTTACATTCATTGTAGAAGTAGTTAAATACTTTGTTGTAATTTCTAGATTGTACTCATTATCAACTGTTTTAACTTCAGGTTCTATTAAATTACCATCATCATCAATACAATTCTGTGCAATAGCAGATTTAATATCAATTTTATTAATTTTCTCGTTGAATTCTACCCTGTAAGTTCTACCACCAGTAAATTCTACTCCTTTGTCTAATCCTTTTGTGATTAATGAATAAATTCCAAATGAGACAATTAATGCTGAAAACACGTAAAATAACTTTCGTTTTTGTAAAAAACTTATAGTAGTATTTGAAAACAAATTCTCTGTAATCTTTCTTGAAAAAGGAACATCTTTTTTGATATCAAGTAAATATGAAAAAATCAATCTTGTTACAAATATTGCACAAAATAAAGACGTAAAAACACCTATTATTAAGGTTGTTGCAAAACCCTGTATTGGACCTGAACCAAAATAAGCAAGGACGACTGCTGTAAGTAATGATGTAACATTGGCATCTATAATAGCTGAATATGCATGTTTATATCCGTCTTGGATAGCAAGTTTAATTCCTTTTCCATTTTTAAGTTCCTCCCTTACTCTTTCATAAATTAAAACATTAGCATCAACAGACATACCTATTGTCAGAACAAGACCCGCAATACCAGGCAGGGTCAAAGCAGCACCAAGAGAAGCTAGAGTACCAATGATAAAAAATACATTAGCTATTAAAGCAACATTTGCTACCCAGCCAGCTCTTTTGTAATAAAAAATCATGTAAAATAAAACGAGTATAAAAGCAAATGCAAACGACCAAAGACCTGAATTTATATTTTCTTCACCCAAAGAAGGACCTACAATTGCTTCATCTACTATTACTGCAGGAACAGGAAGAGATCCTGCCTTTAGAATGTTAGCCAAATCTTGCGCCTCTTCAATAGTTTCAAAACCCCCTGAAATCTCAGTGTTACCACCAGTAATTTTTTGTCTAATAACTGGTGCGGAAAAAACTTGATCGTCTAGTACAATTGCAATAATTTTATTAGTCTTTTGTTCTGTCCATTTTGACCATACATCAGCCATATTTGAATTAAATGAAAGTGAAACAGACGGTTTTGATTTTTGATCAAAACTTTGAAAAGCATTTACAACATCCTCTCCGTTAATTTTAGGTTCCCCACTAGATGGTATTTCTATAGCCATGAGTGAGTGCCCTTTAAAGTTTTGCGATGTTTTATACTCTTCAACATCTTTAGACCACAAAAATTTAAATCTTCTAAAGTTAAAAATATCTTTTGCTGCTTTAGATTTTAAAATTGAGTTTACCTTAGCTGTATCAACAGCTTTTGAAACACCAATGTATGGGCTATTTGCAGAGTGTATAAACCATAAAGTGCCGTTTAGTATTTTACCATCTGCTAACATAATTGAGTCTTCTATAGCTCTTTCAATAGCTTTTTCCTCCATGAGAGAATCATTATATGATTTTTCTAGGTTATATTGAGTTAATTGTTGTTTTGAAAGTTTTTTTATTGAATCTTCAGAAAGCTCATTAAAATCTGACAATGAATCTTTTTCATAATCATCAGAAACTAATTTATTTAGAGACAAAAATTCATCTGTCCAATCTCTGTGAGCACCATCCCAAAATTCAAGACTAGCCGTTGATTGTAATAAATTTCTAATTCTATTTTTATCTTTTGCTCCTGGTAATTCTATTTGCAGACGGCCCGATACAGCCAGTTTTTTGATATTAGGCTGACTAACTCCGAATTTATTAATTCTTGATTCAATTATCCTATGTGTTTTTTGAATTGCATCTTCACTTAAATTCCGTAATGTTTCAATTATAACATCATTCTTGTTTTGAATGGATTTTTCTACAGAATTTATATCGATATATTCCTTTAAACCATTACTAAAGAAAATCATAGGTGGGTTTTTTGGGTAAAGTGATTTATAATGACTATAAAACAAGCCTATAAAATCATCACTTTCGGCTTCAACACTAGACTCTCCTTTTTTAAAATCGTCTAAAGCAGCTTTAAAAGGCTTCCTAAAAGAAATTTTTGATGAATTTCCAGCAAAATTTCTAACTAAATCTTCAATTGAAACTTCAAGAGTAACACTCATACCACCCTGAAGATCAAGTCCAAGCCCTAATTCTTGGTCTTTACACCTTTGATAATCTAAATCTAGAACAGGGTAAGTTGGTTGGTCTGCTTTTTCTGCAAGTAATTTTTGTTCATAGAATGAAATGATTTGTTGTTTTTCTTTATCTGGACCTATTAATAAGGTGTCGTTATTTATAACAAAATCAATGGATTCTCTTGAAAGAGAATCATATTTTTGTTCAGCAATTTCCGTTATGTCTGATTCAAATGATTTAGTAACCCAAGAAAAGGATAGTTGGTATAAACAAGCTAAAAATAATAATATTGTGAATACCCATATTGCACTTCTATTTTGCATTAAAAAGAGTTTAGAATGTTGTTAAACATAAAATTAAGGCCGCAAATATAAAATTTCAATTGGTTATTACCAACAAATAACTAACAAGTTAATATGCAAATAACTAAAGGCTTAAATTGCAAACAAAATAATTCAACTTCTATTATATAAACTATCTTAGTATAAGATTTATTCTTTATGAAGAAAATATCAAATATTTGCTGTAAAACATATTGCTTATTATTAATTCTTTCGGCAAATAACTTTTATTCACAGTTCATAGGACATTTACAACACAATTCTGTTAAAGTTGTAGAAAATAATGATACACTTCTAAACCCTTGGACAGGCGGAATGAATTCTGTTCAAATTTCCACTGTAGATCTTAATAGCGACCAAATTGAAGACCTATTTGTATTCGATAGGACTGGAAACAAAGTACTAACTTTTGTAAATAATGCTGAAAATTTTATTTACGCACCAGAATACGAAAAATACTTCCCGAGCAGTTTAGAAGACTGGGTTCTACTAAGAGATTTTAACGGGGATAATAAAAAAGATATCTTTAGTTCTGTTTCTGGTGGCATTGGTGTATGGAAAAATACATCAAATAATGATAACCTCACTTTTGAAAAAATAGAATTTTGGTACGAACAGCTCAATGATAATGTTCCTTACATACTTTCCAATTTTCTTGAAATAGACTCTACAATAGATCCTGTAAATGAAGAAGTTAGCATAGATAGTAACTATTATAAATCCAATATATATGTTACAAATGTAGATATACCAGACATAAATGATATAGATAATGATGGAGACCTTGATGTTCTAACATTTGGAATAATAGGAACACGACTTGAATATCACAAAAACATGTCCATTGAGCTTGGATATCAAAGAGATAGCTTGATCTTTGAGTTAAAAAATGATTGTTGGGGGCACTTTAAAGAAGCAGGTTTAAGTAATACATGCATCCTTTTTGATACTTGCAACTCAATTGTAAATGAACCAGAGAAAATGCATGAAAGTTCTCAAAAACAATCAAGACATTCAGGATCAACTGTCTTATCTTTAGACTTAAACGGTGACCAGGTTAGAGATGTCATTCTTGGAGATTTATCATTTACCAATTTAGTTGCATTATACAATGATAACGCTGGTGCAAATATGAATACATCAATTGTTAATCAAGATACAACTTTTCCAAGTAATAGTGTTCCAGCTAATATTTACATGTTCCCAGCTGTATTTTATGAAGATTTGAATAATGATGGTGTAAATGACTTAATTGTGTCTCCAAATTCAGAAAACGAAACTATGAATAAAGAAAGTATTTGGTATTATGAAAACGCTGGCACAAACAATCAACCATTATTTTATTTACAAAAAAAAAATATATTACAAGAGACTACTATTGATTTAGGCAGTGGCTCAAAGCCGATTTTAGTAGATATAAATAGTGATTCAATTGATGATTTGCTAGTAGCTAATTTTGGAGAATTTGATATTGAAATTCCTATTCATTATAAATCATCAATAAAGTCCTATATAAACACTGGAACAAATGATTCACCACTTTACATTAAATCGTCAGACAATTTTCAAAATATATCCACATTAATAAACGAAATTGATCTTTATCCAACATTTGGAGATTTAGATAACGATGGCGATTTAGACATGGTTATAGGTGATTTTTCCGGTAAAATTCATTATTTTCAAAATAATCCTTTAGATAATGGGTCTATGAACTTATCTCTAATTCATTCACCAATGTCTGACCAGTTTGAAAATGTTTTTGACTTTGGAAATTCATCCCATCCGGTCCTATTTGACGTCGATTATGATGGAGATTTAGATCTTATCGTTGGAGAAGAAAAGGGAAATTTAAATTTCATAGAAAATATTGGTACCATTAGTAATTTTAACTTTGAACTGGTGTCAGAAGAATTTGGCGCTGTGGATGTTTCTCAGTGGTGGACCAACATAGGATCAAGTACACCAATATTTACATTGGAAAATAACGAAATTCAACTCTATGTTGGTAGTGAAAGAGGAGCAATTTTTAAATATAGTAATATAGAAAATAATTTAAATGGGGAGTTTGAACTTGTAGACAGCTTATATTCAAATATAAATACCGGACCTAATTCTTCAATAGCATTTTTTGAAATCAACAATGACTCTTTATTAGATATTATTGTTGGAAATAAAAGGGGAGGATTAACACTTTTTACTTCAGGTGTTGATAGCAACGTAACGAATCTTAGATACTTTAACGAAAAGGAAATTAAAATTTTTCCAAATCCTGTATCTGACAAAATATGTGTGAATAATTACCAAAATACCTACTACTCAATTTATAATATTGCTGGGCAAGTTGTAAAAACTTCATTTTCTAGAAATATTATTAGATCAGATGACTTAGAAAGTGGTATTTATTTTTTGAAATTCGTGATTGAAAATAAAAATTATGTTTTGAAATTTATTAAATGAATAAATATCTAAAATATCCTATTGTATTCATTGACAGTGATTGTATCTTTTGTAATTACTGGGGGAACTTTATAATTAAAAATGACAAATCAAATTCAATCCACATTAGTTCTTCAAGCTCAGATTTATTTAAAGAATTTGCTTTTAAATACCCTAATCATCCTAGCACAAATGATACTATAATATTATTTTACAAAAATCAGTATTATATAAAATCTAGTGCAGTTATTAAGATCTCGTTACTTATGAAAAGCTGGTTTACGTTATTATCTTTTGGCTATCTAATTCCAAAATTTATAAGAGATAAAGTTTATGATTTTATTGCTTTGAGAAGAAAAGCAATTATGAAAGACAATTGTCATATAATCGAACTAAAAAATAAAGAAAGATTTATTGAATAAAAAAGCCTCTGAAAAGAGGCTTATTATAAACATTTGATCTAGTTTTCTACACTATAGCTAACGCGTTATTCATACTTCTTACTGCATCAGCACTTTTAGTAAATAAATCTTTTTCTTCATCATTTAATTCAAGATTTATAATACTATCCCAACCATTTCTACCAATTACAACTGGCACTCCAATACATATATCACTTTGGTTATATTCTCCATCTAGATATACAGAACATGGAATTATTTTCTTTTGATCATTAAGAATACTGTCTACTAAATAAGCTACAGCAGCTCCAGGTGCGTACCATGCAGAAGTACCTAACATTCCTGTAAGTGTTTTACCACCAACCATAGTATCAGCTGCAACTTTTGATAATTTATTTTCATCTAAGATATCACTAATCCTGATTCCATTATAAGAAGCTAATCTTGTTAAAGGTATCATAGTAGTATCTCCGTGACCACCGATTACCATACCATGTATATCTGTTGAAGGTTTGTTAAGTGCTATTGAAAGGTAAGTTCTAAATCTAGCACTATCTAAAGCTCCTCCCATACCGATAATCTTATTTTTGGCAAGACCACTCTCTTTAAGAGCTAAATAAGTCATTGTATCCATAGGATTGGAAACAATTACTATTACCGCATCGGGTGAATGCTTTAAAATATTTTGGGTTACTGATTTTACAATTCCTGCATTAACGCCTATTAGCTCTTCTCTTGTCATTCCTGGTTTTCTTGGAATTCCACTTGTAATTACAACTACATCACTACCTGCTGTTTTTGAATAGTCATTAGTGCTCCCTTTAATCTTTGTGTTAAAACCCAAAAGAGAAGATGTTTGTGTCATATCCAAAGCTTTACCCTCAGCAAAATTTTCTCTAATATCTAATAATACAACTTCGCTCGCAATTCTTTTATATGCAATTGCATCGGCACAAGTTGAACCTACATTCCCTGCACCTACTATTGTAACTTTCATTGTTTTTTTATTTTAAAAATTAATTCTGCGAAAATATAAAATTCAATGTTCTTGCAATGTAAATAATTGATTTTTTGAAAGTGATATTTGATTAAATATTCCGTACTTTGAAAAGACGCTAGGCATCAATATTAGCATATTTTGCATTCTTTTCTATAAATTCTCTTCTAGGAGGAACATCATCACCCATCAACATTGAGAATATTCTATCAGCTTCTGCAGCACTTTCAATTGTAACCTGTCTGAGAGTTCTATTTTCAGGTGACATTGTAGTGTCCCATAATTGTTCTGCATTCATCTCTCCCAAACCTTTATATCTCTGAACATGTACGCTAGATTCGCTTCCTGCACCCTTCATTAAATCAATATGCTTATCTCTCTCTTTATCATCCCATGCATATTTAGCTTGCTTACCTTTCTTAACTAAATACAATGGAGGTGTAGCAATATATATGTAGCCATTCTCAATCATTTCTCTCATATATCTAAAGAAAAATGTTAATATTAATGTTTGGATGTGACTTCCATCAACATCTGCATCGCACATAATAACAGCTTTATGATATCTTAACTTCTCGAGATTTAAAGCCTTAGAGTCTTCATCAGTACCAACTCTAACTCCTAAGGCAGTGTAAATGTTTTTAATCTCTTCGTTTTCAAATATTTTATGGGCCATCGCTTTTTCGACATTTAAAATCTTCCCCCTTAGAGGCATAATTGCTTGAAATTCACGATCTCTACCTTGTTTAGCAGTCCCTCCGGCTGAATCACCCTCAACTAAAAATAATTCACACTTTGAAGGATCCTTTGAGGCGCAATCTGCCAATTTACCAGGTAAGCCCGCTCCTCCCATTGGATTTTTTCTTTGAACCATTTCGCGCGCTTTTCTCGCAGCATGTCGAGCAGTAGCGGCTAGAATAACCTTTTCAATTATTTTTTTAGCATCCGCTGGATTTTCTTCAAGATAGTTAGACAACATTTCACTTACAGCTTGACTAACTGGTGCTGTTACCTCTCTGTTTCCTAATTTTGTTTTTGTTTGACCTTCAAACTGAGGTTCAGCAACTTTAACAGAGATTATTGCAGTTAAACCCTCTCTAAAATCATCTCCAGAAATTTCAAATTTCAATTTATCAAGCAGTCCAGAACCCTCAGCATATTTTTTAAGCGTATTAGTTAATCCTCTTCTAAACCCTGATAAATGTGTTCCACCTTCATGTGTATTTATATTATTTACATAACTATGGATGTTTTCGCTGTAACTTGAGTTGTAAATAAGCGCAACTTCAACAGGGATATTATCCTTTTCTCCTTCAATTGAGACAACATTTTCAATTAACCTTTCCCTAGTCCCATCCAAAAACTCAACAAACTCTGATAACCCACGCTCGGAATAGTAAGTTTCTGATTTGAAAGATCCGTCTTCTTCTTTTTCTCTTTCATCGATTAAAACAATTGTGATTCCTTTATTTAGGTATGCTAATTCTCTCATTCTTGCTGAAAGAGTATCATAAGAGTAAACTATATCGTCAAAAATTTCTGCATCTGGTCTATATTCTACTTCAGTACCTCTATCGTTAGTTTTTCCAATTTCTCTAACTTCATTTGTCTTCTTACCTTTAGAATATTCTTGTTCCCAGATCTTACCATCTCTATAAACTGTAGCTTTTAAATAGATAGATAGAGCATTAACACACGATACTCCAACTCCATGCAAGCCCCCAGAAACTTTATAAGAATCTTTATCAAATTTACCTCCAGCTCCAATTTTAGTCATTACAACTTCGAGAGCTGAAACTCCTTCTTTTTTGTGTATATCAACAGGTATCCCTCTACCATTATCTCTTACGCGGACCGAATTATCTTCAAGTATAGTCACTGTTATTGCGTCACAGTGGCCTGCTAATGCTTCATCAATTGAGTTATCTACAACTTCGTATACTAAATGATGTAATCCTCTTGTTCCAACATCTCCAATGTACATTGAGGGACGCATCCTAACGTGCTCGATTCCTTCAAGAGCCTGAATACTATCAGCTGAATATTTTTTACCTTCACTCATCCATTAAATTTTACAATACAAATATAACACTATTAGATCATTCTAAGCCTGATTAAAACCTCACAATAAGTTTATTTTTCAACACTTTTAGAAACTTATATTGACCCCACCCATTATGTTTATTGACTGAACTGGAAAGTTTGTCCAAAATTGATATTTTCTTGCAGTAAAATTATTGAACTGAATAAAAGCAGAAACTTTTTTATTATACCTATATTCAACAGAAAGATTCATATCAATGAATGGTTTTAGTTCATAAATATATTTACTATTACTGTAATCAAATATTATATCCCCATTTTCATCAGTCTTGATATTTTTATTTTCGCTTGGCATATTGTAAGAGTAAACATTTCTTGAACCAATAAAAAACACGTCACCTTTTACAGTGATTTTATCTGCTAGATCTAATACTGATCCAAAAGTCAAAATACTGTTTGGCCTCTGCCAGGCATATTTCTCATTTGATGGAGAATAATTAAAAAGCTCTAATTTTGAGAAAATTTTAAGCTTCTCATCTTGCTGATAAGTTATTTCTCCTGCAATAACTGCTCTATCTAGTTTATCGTATGTTACTTTAAATTTATTTTCGTAGGAAGAAATCGTATCAGGTGTAAATAAACAAAAATTGTCAAATTTTTCGATTTTCGTTGAAATGTTAAAAGTAAAATTATTACTCATTGACCCTCTAACACCTGCAAATAAATTCACTCTATTGATAGTATTTAAAATCTCTGAATCCTCAGAAAGATAAGGATTTTGCATTCTTAAATTATTGAACGTGTTTCTTTCAATATTTCCTTTAAGTCCACCATAAGGGATAAAAACATTATTAAATAAGCTGTAACTAACCTCAACATCTGGGAAAAATTTAAAATTAGATTTATCATTGATGTTGGCTTGTAGAGATACACCAACTTTTGCAATTAAATTATTTTTTCTAGTGTAAATGTGTGGATTAAACCTAATTACTGCTGTTGTGTTGGATACTGGATTTTCTGCAAAAATTACATCATTGGAATCTAAACTTAGTGATGGTTGAGATAAATTATTAATATCCAATTCAAAAGTTCCTAAAAATTCCTCGTCCATAATTACCCATCCAGAGTGAGCACCTAAAAGTAAATGATTTTCAACCATTTCATATCTACTACTTAATCGATGTAGGTTTAACCATGTTTGATATCTTAATTTATTTGTATCTCTTCCATTATTTGTTGAATTGAACTTAACATGAGCATCAAATAGATCATAATTCTGATTAAATATATTCTCTCTGTCTTTTAACAAATTCAATAATGTATCGCTGTAATCTAATCCATAAAAATTAAAACTATTTTTTTTATAGTCAATTTCCGCCCAAAGGTCATGGTCCATAAAAAACTTTTGGAAATATCCACCAATCCCTAGATCAGTAAAATTAGTATTACCCATTTCTTTTATATTTCCAAATGAGCTTTGAAAATCTCCTTTAACACCCCAGCTGTCATACTTCGATCTCAAAGAAGAGTAATTGAAATTCAAAAGTGGGGTTAAATAGCTACCTGCTGCAGCTTTTACATATCCACTGTACAATTTTTCAAGTGGCTCTACAACTTTTAATCTGGCAGGTTTAATATTTTCAATTTCATAAGTTACTTGTTGCTGTTTTGGTTCTAAATAATATCTTATTTCTTCCATTTCCATAGTAGAATCTACATGTAAAGGAATTATAGCTCTCTTTGTAGATTTTGCTATTTTTCTTGAGCCAGAACCAATACCAAGAAAAGTTTCCTCTTTACTATTAGTCTGACCGTTTATAGCAAAAGCCAAATTCAAAAATATTGACAGTAAAAAAAATATTTTAGTTTTCATTGTCATCTTTATTTATGGTATCATTTTTAGGCAAATAATCAAATAACTCATTATCCTTAGGATCTTCGTTCTCAAATTCGACTTCCATTTCCTGCTGCATGGGTTCGTTATTCTCCTCTATAAGTTCTAAGTTTTCAACGTATTCTAATTTTTGAATTGCTTGGGCAATAATTGCATCTTTTTCTACTCCTTCATAATTATCTACGATACTTTTTAAACTATGTTTGGCATTGAAATAATC
>MDTC01199182.1_pt1 | contig 13224 bp, 18 predicted proteins | sample 811181 | NCBI WGS metagenome assembly MDTC01 (sample SAMN05326644, study PRJNA326480) | marine metagenome | isolation source: seawater | place: Pacific Ocean: North | collected 2011 | reverse complement strand
TATTCGTCACTTTCTCTTGTGCCAATATGGTCTATATATGCTTTTTCTAATTCGTCCATTTTATCTGCCCAAAATCTCCAAACGTTTTTTCAAAAAGCCAATAGCGTCTATGTATTGATTTACATCTACATTTCCACCTGGAATAAATTCAATTAAGGTAGTGTCGAAAAGAAGCCCCTCTTCTACAATTTGGTTCTCTAAATTTCCACTTTCTACAAGATCTCTTATCTCTTGTAATTCTCTTAGCACTTCACGCGTGCCTTCTTGTGTGTCTAGCAATTTAGTAATGTCATCTACACCTTGCGCTTCAGCTAATCTAGTTAACCCTACTCCACCAAACTGTCTGAAATAGTTTGCCCAAGATTCTTTGTTTTCTAACAAACGGTTGCTACCTGTAAGAAGGTTTGTATTATTTTTTAAGTCAGCAACCTGCGCTTGTTCTTCCGTAACATCTACAGCAATTCTGTCGTACTCTTGTTTGATATCTGCTGGCCCTAACTCTGGATTCTCATCTGCAAAAGTATAAATTCGTTCCATAATTTTTTCATATGTTCTTGTGTCTTCAGCTGTCTTTAGTGTCCTACCATCATCACTAATACCAAACCTTCTTTTTGCTATATTGTTTATAGTCGATATTTTAGCTTTTCTAGCTGTAGCAATGCCTTTTATAAGTTCGTTCGCTGTCTTAGATCCGATGACTTTGTCTCGTTCTAGTTTTCTTACAAGGTCCACCCTAAGTGTTCCGTTGAATAAACTTTTATCTAAAAACTCTTTTACATCATCTCTTAAAAATACTTCATTTTCTTGATCTTTAGCAAACCTATCTTCCATTTCTTTTGCTCTTGTAGGATCTATCTTAAACATTGCGTCTATAGTTTTTTGTGCAGCTTCTCTGTCGTTTTCTACTGCTGCTGTTGCATAGTCTGTTTCAAGATTATCAACAGTATCTGCTAATATAGCGTTATCTGCTTTTTCTTTATCCTCTGCGTCTTTTATAAAAGTTTGTCTGTATTCTCTGGCTTGTTTTTTTAAATCTTGTTTTTCTTCAAAACTCAACGTGTCGTACATAAGTTTTGCGCTTGTGTTTGTTCCAAAATCTTCACGAAGTATTCTATTTACTTTTTTGTTGACGGTTTCGGGACTGTCTAAGTTTCTGTCAGACTCTATGATTTCTTGAAAAATTTTATTTTTTTTAGCTTTCTTGTAAGCTGCATCTAAATTGTTAACAAATGTTTTCATTTCTTCTGCTGTAAAATACTTTTCTACTTCACTAACAAGTGTGTTTTTCATGGTTTCATATTTTTCATCAACAGATATGTTTTGCACGTCTCCGTTTTCATCTATTATTTGACTAAAGTATGTACCTTCAAACATATCTCCTATGTTGTTTATTTTGTCTTGTGAGTATTTAATGTATCTAGATTTTTCTATTCTTTTATGATCTTTAACTCTTGCATCTAATATTGTTGAATATTTAGAAGCTGTAGTAGTTGCTAGTTTGCTTTTTAAAACGACAGCTGTTTCTGGATCTACATCAGCAAGAGCATCTACATAGCCATTTACTAAAGCGTTAAATTGTAATTCTACTAGCTCTAAAGGCTTGTCGTTTATTAATGCTTCTGCTTTCAAACCGTTTAACTGGCCTTCTGCTTTTACAGCAAGATCTGTTGCCAGTATGTTTGCTTGTACTGCTTTTACTTTTTTACCATAAGTTGTAAAGTCGTCGCCATCAAGCATGTTGGCTCTTTCTTCTGGGTTTGCGTTTAGATAGTCAGCAGCAGATATTGGGTTATCAACAGCAAACTTAAGTCCCTCTTCTTGCATGTCTTCATCTAGCTCTTTAGTAGCAAAATTGAACATGCCGTCTAAGTCTCTTTCTAGTTGCGTAAACATCTGGGTTTGTACCTGAAACTGCGCACCCGTGCCTTGTAAACTAGGAATGTTTACTGATCTTATCAAACCGCCTCTGTTAACTTTTCTAACCACTTCCTGTTATGTCTCCTGTCTCTGGGGACTGCTTGGGAGTAAGGCCTCCTGTTGCTCCTATCGTGCCTATGTCTGTTCCAAGAGAAAACAAAGCTTTGTAGATTCCAGCTTTAGCTGCTTGTTTCCCCGCTGCTTTTAAATTACCAAACTCTATTATTCCTAGGTTTTGTATGACTTCTTGGTTAAGAGCTGCTGTATTGAAATCTTCTATACCAGATCTAACTGTAATTATTTGTGCTAGTTTATTTGTGCCTTCGCTTACAAGAAACCCGCTCGATGCTCCTTTAGCTATAATAGTTGATAATATCTTATTACTTTCTTCTAAAGCCTCTACTCCTTGTTCTTTAGCTTGTATTTCTTCTGACTTGTATTTAAGTCTAGACTGATCAGCTTGTGCATCGTAATACGCTTTTTGCGCCATGCCTGCTTGATATGTAGCATAAGCTTTACCAACCGCTGCTACTACTGCTAATATTGCAAAAGGGTTCATTTTATTGTCCTACGCTAACTTTGTATTCAACACCAAGTAAAGTAAAAAACAAAGGCTCTGTTTGAGAAAAAGTCATTTGTCCTTCTCTGTCGTAGCCTAGCATAGGTTTTCTTCTTTTCTTGCCCGTATAAAATTGACCGCTAGTAAATGTAAAATCATTGCCGTTCAATGATAAGTTTTGCGAAAGATACATCAAAGCGGTTGCTTCTATAATTCTTTTCTTTTGTGCTACAGTATTTCCGCTAGGCAGTTTTAGTTCTAGCGGCATTGTTTTTATTGTAGGAGTATAATCAATGCCTACCTCAACATATGTAGACGGCACCGAATCTAATGTTATAGCACCAGAGCTTACTGTTTTATCTGTCTGCATAGCATCGTCTGCAACGACCTTTACTGTTTGGCCTTCTAAATGCGAAAGACCAGAAAGACTTGTTGAGCTAGGCTTAGTGCCTCCAGAAAATAAAATACAGCTATCTGTAGTGTTGTCATCGTTAAAACATTCTACATAATATTTAGTGCCGCTGTTTATTGTTCTTTTTACAACAAAGTATATTTGGTCTACATCGACAGCCACCCTTTGAAACTCTCCACTTGCACCAGTAGTTGAAAGACTGGGGGCAATAACATTTTGTCCTCTCAATATAGAATATGTAGCTAATGATCCGTCTGTGCTATTTACAAGAAGTAACAGGTCTCCATCTGTAGTTGATGTGGCCTTTCTAAGAGCCATGTCTACAGGAGACTTTAGCAAGTGAGAAGATAATAAAGATATGTTATTTGATATGTAAGAAAGCTCAACATCACTAAATAAAAACTCTCTTAGAGATTTACCAGCACGTTGCACAAATAGTGTGCCACTTTCAGCTCCTACAGGTTTTATACCCTCAAGTGATCCTCTCCTGGTTGCACCATTAACAACCACGTTGCTAGGGGTTATAGGGTCAAGCGTAGACTGCGGTAAGAAAAACTCGCCGCCTTTTGTAAACACCTGTAAGTCTCTACCAGAAAACATTCCTGTGATTGCGTTAGTGCTATCAGTTCCAAGCGTTACGTCTATGGCATCATCGTCTAGCCCTTCACCAGGGTTAAAATCAAAAAACCTAGCCACTCTTGAAGCAAAAATAGTATTCGGTCTAGTTTTTGATCCTCCAAAATATAATCTGCCTTCATGAAAAGTTACAGTTCTTGGGTAGCCTCTTGACTCTGACCATGCTACTTCATAACCTGTTTCGATAAATGACGAGCCAGAAGCTAGGGCTGTAGTGTTAAAAAAAGGTATTTGTACTATTGCTTCGACTACGGTTGCAGAAACAAACCTTGTAATTCTTGCACGTCCTATACCGTCATTTGCCTCAACAAATTGGTTGACGTGGCTCGATGTAAAAACACTACCGCCTGCTGTTAGCGTAATGTTTCCGTCTACAGCAGATGGTGTTAGCGTTTGATTAATAGCTGTGTTACCTAATGTAAATGCATGGAAGGGAGTGTATTCAAAAGCTATCTTTTCTGCTGACCAAGTAGTATCGCCTGTTCTTGTAATTTTTACAGGAGGTCTATCTTCTTGTACAGTTATTAGAGTATCAGCTGATTGTGTAAAATCCATTTTATCTAGTTTTGCAGAAGCAAATAATCCCGTTACTCCATCGCTTATACCAAGAACCCCGCTCAAATCTAAATAATTATTACCGCTACTGTTGATATTAGTTTGCAAAACTTTGTCTTTAAATATGTACATCCTTTCGTTTACAAACAAAAGCATGTAGCTGTCTGTTGTTGAAAACTCAAAAGGCACTAATTTCATACCGCTTTGCGGATTCGTAGCGCTAGGTATCTCAAATAAAAACTGTAAGCCAGGCCTTCTCTCTGCTCCTCCTTGTGGCTGTATGAGTACGTTCCTTGCTTCTTCTAGGGCATTGTAATATTGATTGATATCAATACGTGATTTTAACAAAGGATCAAGCTCCCCTGTTGTAAAATTAGATTGTATGGTTGTAGCCCTTGTCATTGCCTAACATCTGTTAAAGGAAAATCTACTATTGCATAATTAGGTTTGCCTCTTCCGTCAATGTTAGCAGCTTGCCTAAAATATCCGCCTCTTCCATTTTCTGGAGCAGTACCAACAGCTACTTGCCTCCAATAATCTGATTTGTTTATTTGATCTGTAACTGGCTCTGCTAAATGCCAAGCCAACATATAAACTAAAAGCTGAACAAAATAAGAAGGCATCAAGCCCTCTGTAATAATACTTGATACATAATCCACATAAATTTTTTCTTCATTCGTTGCAATCGCTGGGCCAGAGTCTGTGTATATTAGTTCATAGCTTTGTATTGGTAATATACTTGTAGCACTTGAATTATACACTTGAACCGCTGTGCCAGTTAGCGCTGTAGATGGCAAATCATATTGATAGCTCCATTCATTAACAGGAACGGTTGTTGATCTGGTTAGTTCTTGTTTTACGATAGCAAAAGACCAAGGATACATAGACAAGGTCTGTCTTTTTATGGTTTCGTAGATATTGTTACAAACTGTAGAAGCGTCGTTAGTTGTATCTGTAAAGCTTGCTATTGTATCAGATCCTAGCAGCAATAGTGCTTGGTTGCATATAGTAACGTTTGTATCTCCAGCTGCCATAATATCTCCTCTGTAGCCCCCTGTGTTAAGGGTAGAAAACACAGGGGGTACATTTAGTGGTTAGTCACTATCTGTCGCACTAATGGCTGTGCCATCGCCAACATCCACAACAGTACCCGTATTGGATACTACAGGATGTAAGCTATAAGTACGAGTTCCACCTGTTGAGGCGTGGACATAAATCAGGTCTCCTACTTTGAGTAGACCAGCTGCGCTATTAAAATAGCCTTCAGCGTCGATTGCTGTCTTTGCATCAGTAGATGTATAGCTCCACATCTGAGGAGCGTTTCCAGCTTTGGATTGTCCGCCTATTGGTTGTAGGCCAGTTGAATCATATGCCATTATTAATACTCCTATTCTTCACAAGTTATTTTTACTATGCCTTCGTCGTCAATAGCAACGGCACCAGCACTAAACATTGAATTGACTAAGAAAGATGTCTTTTCAGGGACATAGTTGATCTCAGTTTTTTGGTTCATGTTTACTGCCATACCGCAAGCGCTGCGATGAAAAGCAAAGATTGTTCTGTCGCTAGATGAAAGAGGTAATCCGCCTTCGTCTCTGTCTCCTAATACATAGAAGTTGAAACCTAAGAAGGTGTTTATCTCTCCACTAACCAACGCCTTAATTGATGCAAAATCACCAGATACAGCTCTTTCATCACCTAGTAAACCAGATAATGAGTTTGCGTGTACCACAATGTGTCTGTCATCAAACGGAACGTTTTTAGCATCAAGCGCTTTTTTAGCAGCGATTAGCTTACCAACGTTTAAGTTTGATGCAGCAGCAGAACCAGTTGTAACAACGGTTTTTGCTACAGTCGACGGTGATGAAGCAGCGTCTAAAGCATCTATAATTAATTGATCCATTCTTCTACCGATAGCCTTTGATACTACCTGTACAAGCTCAGAACGCTCGTCAAAGTTGACCTTTGCTTGATGAAATACATCGCTATATTCAGCTGCATTAAAATCACTCATTGTTGCTGTAACCTGTGAATATGTAACATTCAATGGGGTTACGTCAGTTTGAGGTATGCGAGTTGTAGCGGATCCTTTACCAAGTTTAGGAAACTTATATGTGTTGCCTTGTACGCCTTGTCTGAGTCTTACACAGTTTAAGATAGAGCTTTCACCCTGATAAGCTTGCTTTACTTCAGCGTCAAAAAGCGTAACAAAAGCATTTGTAATTGATTGTGCCATACAAATATCTCCTTTGTATTGTTAAACAAATTTCTCTTGCAGTTATCTGGATTCGCCCAGGCTGACGTTGTGTACTTTCACACATGCCAGAAGGCCATGAATGGTTATCTTCCCCTTGAATATAAACTTTTTAATTTAAAAAATCAAATAAAACTAGATAACACCTGTACTCGTAGCTTCACCAGGAAATAGTCTTTCAGCTATTTTTGCAACCTTTTCTCTGTAGATGGGATCTTCTTTATATTCTTTTGATCCAACCATAGCGTAAAACTCCTCTTTGCTAGGCAATCCATCCGTATTCACAGGAGCTGTAGGTATATCATAGCCTTCATAATATTTTCTTAATTTAGTTATGACATTTATTCCTTCTGCCGTAGCTGCTAAAACCTCTATTTCTTTGACATCGTCTTTGCCTAAAACTCCTTTATCAGCCAAACCTCTTACCCAGCCGACTGTGCCTTTTACTATATCTGGTCCATTTGGTCCTAATTTAGCTAGTTCTGCTTTTTCATCAATAGTCTCAGAAGCTACTTGCTGTTCAGACAATTCGAGAAATGTGCCTACTAAAGTGTCCACAGCTTCTTGAGTTGGTTTGTTTTCTTGAATCCATCCTGTAACAAACTGTTTTAGAGGATCATCATCTTCAACGTCATCTAATAAACTAAAGTCATATTCTTTTGGAGCTTTGTGCTTGCCCATAGAAAACTGTTTTTGAATCTCGTTGTATGAGTCTGATAGCTTTTGTTGGTCTACCTTGCCAGTTTCTTTATCAATAAATTTCTGAGCTATGTTTGTTGGTAACTCAACAATGTTATCTTCGTCCTTTATCTGTGTTTCTTCTTCAGTTTTGTGCGCTATCTCCTCTGGTGCTTGCTCTACTGGTTCTTGTGCAGATGCTTCAGCATTAGCATTTGCTAATAAACCTTCTGGTTTTTCTTCTTCTTGATCTTGTGTAACTGTTTCATTCATGACTTAGCCCTCTCTATTCTTTGGTTTATCTCTCTTATTATGCTGTTTTGGCCTTCTCTAGCATACCCGTATGAGTTATCAAACCCAGGTATCCATGTTGGCTGTTCCAGCGTTTTGTGCATCAAATACGTTAAAACTTTTCTGCCTTCCTCTGATTCAAAGGTTCTGGCAAAAGCCTTGTCTAATTCTACTTGGTTGTCTTTAGGTTTTGTTTTTCTTTTTTCTTCTAGATCTAAGACCTGTATACCTTCCCATCCAGCTGTCATGCTTTAGCCTCCTCTGTCAATGCTTCTTCTGGCTGTTGCACTTCTGGAGCTGGCTGTTCCATCTGCTCCATTAGACCACCCGATAGGTTTGCGGTAGCCATTGCTTGTTGGACTATTTGTTCTTTTTCTTCTGGTGTGTTTCTTAATGATGCTGGTACCCCAAACTTGTCAGCAATAAATGAGGCTACTTCGTCAGGTTTTAGTTCAGCAACACCTCCAGGCCCAAGAGTATTAGCTATTTGTACAAACTGCATTACCTCATTTACCTCTTCTAGGTTTTGAGCTTTTGCTAGGGGAGACACAGGAGTAACTTTTACTTGCAAACCATTGACCTTCAAAGGCATCTGTATCAAGCCTTTCTCATCCATGATATGTAGTGTTTTAGCTACTATAGGCACCATCGTCTCTGTTATGAGTCTACCAAAAGCAGCTCCCATATTTTGAGCTAGTTCTTTCATTCTTTCTACAATCTCTGTTGCTGACCTAGCTGACATGTTATCAGGCGGCAATGTATCATCTAGCATTGTTTTTTTAATATTCATTCTAAGATCATTGATAACAATTTGAGACACGTTGAAGTCTCCAGATCTTGGTAAAGGTGCAAGCGAAGCGCCTTGTGGCCCACCGTTTCTTGCTACAGGTATGATTGATCCTGGCGATATTCTAATGTTTGATGGGTTTATCACGCCATCATCTGCTGCTGTATAGACACCAGCGCAAGCAATAGATGCGTTTTTAAGCAATAGCTCTAATGTTTTGTTAAGAGTTTTGATATCAGGTAGCGCAGAGACTAGAGGGCCTCTCCCAAATACTTCACCTGGTAACTTCATATATCTTGCAACAATCCATGGCGACTGCTTCATTCTTCTAAAGACTAACTCTTCAGCAGTCTTTTCATAGATGATATGGTAGCAATAGTCACCTCTGTCTGTGTCTACAATAACAGATTCCAAAAGTTCTACCATTTCAGATGGTTTGTTTTCTATAATCTTTTGTATGCTGCTTGGTATTTCTGCATCTGGGAATGTTCTTGATATTGCTTCTGCTCTAATTTTGTATTTTCTATAAACGTTATCTACTGTGCCATATGGGCCTTCTTCTAGTGCTAACAAATATTGGGGAACAGGTGTAAACCTTATAGGTGTAGTATCGTCACCTGGTTGTATCAACATTGCTGCTGTGCCAACAGATAGATCCAGCAAAAACTCTCCCATTGCTAAATCAAAGTTGCTTTGTCTTAAAATACTAAACATTTTTTCGCTGTATAAATCTAAAGCTTTTTGTGTGTTGACACGAAACTTTTCTGGTATTTCGTTTCCTGGCTCTAACCTACACCATTTTTTTACAGGTGGGAAAAGGCCTGACTGTATTCTATTGGCAAATCTTTGTGTGGAGTGAATCGCTGTAGAATCAAACACCATGTTCATTTTATCTTGACCAGGCACATTTCCTTCGTAGTATCCTTCGTATAAATTTCTTTGTGGTAAAGCGTATCTATAACAATCTTCGTAGATTGTTCTCCATAAATCTTTTCTTGCAAAAGCCTTTTTTGCTCTATCTAATGCTTGTCTTGGAGTAAGCTGTTTCATGTTTTTTTATGCCTGTTTGCAAAGTTCCTAGCACTCTCTTTACTACGAAAACCCCATGCTTTCAATGCTAATAGTAGCCTAGTTGGCTCGCCCTTGCTATCTCTTTCTTTCCCAGCCATACCGCCGAAACGTGCAGCAAAAGAAACTCTTCTAGGATTTGTGCCTGTCTTGATAGGCGATTTTAAATTAGATCCTTCTGTTTTTTTGAAATGATCTCTACCAGCCTGATTCAGACCTCCCTCGGGATTTTGAAACTTCTTGGCTACCACTATCCTTTATTCTTTTTTGCAGCAGCTATGACATCACCCCTAGTTATTTTATTGGGATCTCCGTACATAGAAGCTAGATCAGAATCACTTTTTTTTTTAGTCTTTTTCTTTTTCTTCATTTTATACATATAGCCTGGCATATTACCTCCTATCCTTTTCTTGTTAAATCTTTGTCTGCTTTTCTGGCCCCGCCCTTACCTGTAACAAAACTTCTAACCCTACCCATAGCCCAAGCATGTGCAGATACATTACGAGAACCGCTAGAATAATAAGCTCCTAGTCCTCGTTTGTAAACTTTGTTAAGGGTTGATGTACTAAATTTACTTGTATAACTACTTGGAAACTTAGGCATTGGCTCTCCGTTTTGATATATCGTCCATCATGGCCGCAGTTAATAATCCTTTTTTATATAATCTTCTTGTTCTCAAAATCTCTGCCTCTTTGGCCTTGGGATTTTTTGCACCAGCTAAATATTTCAAAGGCACGCCCTTGTCAGTCTTAGCCACTTTCTTAAATTTTCTTCTCACTAGCTAGGTTTTCTGTGTCTTGGGTTTCTAATATATTTTTGTTCGTGATGATCCATTGTTTATCCGAGTGTGCTATTTCTATCTCTAGGGTTTCTTATAGGAGAATAATCAGCTCCAGATGCAGCAATGTTGCCAGATCCTCCTATTAAAGATCTTGATGCCACTCTACGTGAACGTCTAGTCACTTTTCTAGTAATATCTTTTTTATCAGCTTCTGTTTTTTTAGAAATGTCTGTTTTAGCAGCAATCTCTTCTCTTGTATCTGCTGATCGAGCGGGAGAGCTACCACCGCCAGTCACAGTCTTAACCGCTTTGACTGGAATATTGACAGCCTTCCTAATAATTTTTGTTACTGATCCTCCCATTAGGTTATCCTCCTTTCATCTTCATACGGGTTTCTTATTGATTCGTTGCCAGCTAAATCTGTGCCTACTCCAAGAGCTGGAGCCTTTCTATCTTGTGAGTATAAAAGCCTAGCGCTTTTTCTTCTAGCTCTAGCGCTTGCTGACGTTTTTCTTAATTCTTTTTTTTCTCTATCATCAGCTCTTCTCTCCCTTTCATCAAGGGCAGCGTCTGTTGCCGCCATCTGAGGAGGCGGAGTGTATTTCGGTGTTTTAAAAAGTCCCGACATATTACCTCGCAAATATTCTACTATACATTATCATATCTTTTTTATCGTATGTATAGCTTTTTAGAAGGCCTTCTTTTTGAAATTTCATAGCTCTTATCCACTTTAGTGCAACAAAGTTTGCAGCATCTACTGTTACGTGTATCCTATGTAGATCTAACTCTTTTGCAATCTCTTCCATAAAATTTAAAGATCCTTTGTGGAAAGGAATCCTCCATTGTTTTATTTTATTGACATCTGGAAGTAACCAACATTCAGCTACATGAGGCCATTGCTCTACAACACCAAAACAAACGATTGGCTCACCATTGTCAAGAATTGTAAAAGCTGCGCCTTGGTTTCTTGCACATTCTAAATAATCTTTGTAGTGTGGGATCTCCTGTAGGCTTCGCTTGTCCATATCACCAAGCTGCATCATGTTGAGAAAAAAACCTTCAAAGTTAACAGCTGTCAACCCTTCTATGTTTTGAATTCCTAAAACTTCTTCAAGTCTGTCGAGGTTCATGCAAATACATCGAAGTCCGTCTTAGCAACAGATTGCCTAAATTTAGGATTATGGCCTCTGGTCAACGCTTTGTGTTCACCACCTCCAAGCATAAGATACATGAAAGCATCGCCTATGTGAGAGTGTTCATTTTTGTTGGGACTGTCTTTATATCTTTCTCCGCCTGATATCTGTATCCTTCTGAAATGATATCCTCCAGCTAGTGACTTTCTTAGTCTTTTACATTTCTTGTCAACCAAAAGGCCTGGCTTGCCTTGTATCAATCTGTTCATAGGCATAGCTCCTGCCTCTCTTCTAACTCTAAAATCGTTAGTTGCGGTTGGCCTTGCTGATAAACCAATAGATCTTAGATGATCAAATGCTGTAACTTCATAGATTTCGTCTCTTTTTTGACCTGCTGGATCGCCCCATATCATGACATCATACTTGGGAAACTTTTGTGCTAACTCTGTTTTGAGCAAAGTCCCAAACCTTTCTAAACCCATGTCAAACGTAACAAGTTCATCTAAGACAACCCATCTGCCGTTTGACAGTCTTTGGCCAAATACAGCTGCTGGTGTCAAACCAAAGTCAACGCCTACCTGTATAGGGTATTGTGGATCAGGCTCTAAACTTTCTTGAGCCATTATGTTGTCATCATACTCAGAAATAACAGGTTTGCCTTCTTGCACATAGGTGTACAAGCCCTGTGCATAGCAACGAATCCAGTCAATATTTTTACCAAGAAGGGTTTGCTCGTAGTACCCATTGGGCAAATTGACTTTGTTTTCTGTGTTTGGGTTGACCATCCACCACTTGTTAGCGCTAAATACAAACCCGTTTGCTTCTGGGTTTTCTGGTAGGTCGTCTTTTTTATACTCTTCGACAGCGCCAGGTTGTTTGAAAAACTTCCAAGCATAGCGCCCTCTCATCTTTTCTTTTTCTGCTAGTCGATACCACCAATGGTCGTCGTCCATAGGGTTTGTGTCCATAATGATCCCACGCCACGGTTTTGCCCCTCCATCCGATAGTGTGGGGTATCTGCCTACCCTGTGCGTCAAACCGTCTATAACGGCCTTAGGAAGCTCTCTAGCCTCGTTTACCCAGGCACCTGTCAATTCCATTGATAAAAGTTTTCTAACGTCTTTTGGCTGGTCTAGGGCTAAAAATATAACCTCGCAGTCAATTCCAGGCGCTCCGTCTCTAGATGGTAGTTTGATGTGGTGTGTTAGAGGCGGAGACCACCTGAAAGCGCCCCAAATATTCTCAGGGAATAATTCTTGCCAAGTCTTAATCGTGGTTGTTCTAAGCTCTGGATATGAGTTTCTGACAACAACAAACCTGCTGTATTTGATACCGTCTCTAGGACTAGCCACTTGTGATACCGCTTTGAGCATAATCTCTGCTGCACAAGCATAAGACTTGCCAGATCCTACAGGCCCCATAATACCTCTTACAAAAGACTTATCTTGCAGAAACTTCCAAACCATAGGAGATCCTGAGAAGTTAAGTTTGAGGTTGGTTATAGCGTCATTCATAGTTTTCTAGGTTTTCAAACAAGCTTTGTATCCTTGTTTTATCAATCAATCCCTGCCCTGATATTATTCTTCGGTATTTTTGTAATGGGAATCCTGTCACTCTTGCCCCATCTTTGTCTGGAATCCCGATGTTTAGAATCAATTTTAACGCTTTAGCCTGTTCGTCAGCTGTCAGCTTTCTCGTCCATTTGTCTGCCATCTGGCCCCTGCATTACGATACCGACAACACTTGGTTTGTCCATATCTTCTTGTTGTTCTAATAATCCTGATGCTTTGGCTAATATTCTAAGTACTGCTACCTTGTCATGCAGTTCGACTTCCATTTGAGGCCCCGCTGATGTTTGCACCAATTTTATTTTTTTTATAGCCTTTATGGCTGCTTCTGGAATATCTTTCGGATCTTTTACCGTCATTGTGCCTAATTCTGTCCAATGCACGATGTCTGTAATATTGGCCCTTGCAACATCCAAGAGTTCTTGAGCCACCCCGTCTTTGTTTTGTTCTATGATCTCAGATTTCTGAATCCTGCGCTGGACAACCCTTACTCCGCCAAATCTATCTAGCGGAGGCTTTGTTATCTTCTTTTTAGCTGTGGTTTTTTTCATTCAAAAGGGTTACCGCTGTTTTCTTCTACGTTGT
>MDTC01011852.1_pt1 | contig 13225 bp, 7 predicted proteins | sample 811181 | NCBI WGS metagenome assembly MDTC01 (sample SAMN05326644, study PRJNA326480) | marine metagenome | isolation source: seawater | place: Pacific Ocean: North | collected 2011 | reverse complement strand
CCGTTGTTCGACTGCCTGCTGTCCAATCAATCCCCCTCTCCGCCAACGCCTTATTGATGCTCGAGTCTGTGGTTTTTCGGCGCTCTCGCATGACAGCTCTGACGTCTCGCAACATCACTTCACGATCCGTTGATTTGACGGTCCTCAATAACTGCGCTGCCAATTGGGTCTCATAGTCTTCTAAGAGTTTCTCAGGCATCTGAGCTATCTTTTTTTCCGTCTTCAAATCCCGCAAATAAGAGACCGAATAGGCTGATTTCGATGGGTTTATATTTTGTCCACTCGCCAGGGTCTGCAGGTGTTTTGGAAGGCGTTTTTCACCCGCTTCGATTTCGACAAAAAGATCGACACGACTTTTGTCAACAAGGAGCGGTCGGACCTGAATATCCGGCGTCACCCCAATAGATTGAATGCTCTCATCTCCGGGCGTTAGGTACTGAGCAATGGTGAGCTTGAGTGCTGAATCATCTTGGTTATCATAGATCACTTGAACCGAGCCTTTACCGAAACTCCGACGACCGATTAAAATAGCTCGATTATGATTCTTTAAAGCCCCCGCTACGATCTCGCTCGCACTGGCACTGGACTCATCGATCAAAACTGCGATGGGTAGGCGTGTATTTGTGCCGGCTCGTGTGGCCATTTTTGGCTGTCGGACCTTCTGTCCATAGCCGACGGTGGTCACCAAGGGTCCTGAGACGATGAAATTATCGGCTATGCGAACCGCTTGGTCTAGCAAGCCGCCCGGATTGCCCCTCAGGTCGATAATGAGACCCTTCAGTCTCTTCTTGGCCTTGGATTCAAGATAGGCTTGGGCACGGACCAGTTCATCGTGAGTCGAGCTTTGGAACTGATCGATACGAATGAGTCCAATCCGGCCCTTGAGCAAACGCCGGTGAACACTATCGACTTCGATTTCTGCCCTCGGAACAACAAACTTTCGAGGCAAAGACCACCCGCTGCGGCTGATCCAGATCACAGCCGGCGTGTTGGGTTCTCCGCGCAGTAATTCAACGGTCTCGTCTGTCGTCATGTTGACCGTACTGTCCAAGCCGATCTGAACGACCTTGTCGCCCGCCTTAAGGCCGGCTCGGTAGGCGGGCGTGTTGGGGATGGGCCTGACGATAACCGGATAGCCGTCCTCGATTTGAATCACGATACCAAGGCCACCAAAACGACCGTATGTACTGAGCTTCATCTCCCTATATTCGTTGGGTCCCAAGAGGACGCTGTGGGGATCTAATGTGGATAAAAGCCCGTTGATTGCCGCGTATTCCACATATTTCGGTCGGTCGATCAGCTTCGCGTTGCGCTGGATATATTTGAAGATGTCTTTCAGTTTGAAAGACATCTGCCACAGGTTTTCCACATTCGATAATTGAAAGCTCTTACTCTCACTGCCCGCTTTGACAAGCGCTTCATCAGGCCGACCTTCGGCATTTTTCTTAATGCTGACGAAGACATCGTCGATTTCGCTCTGCAGGTATTCCAATGCCGATCCGAGCATTTGTGCTTCGTCAATTCGGCTTGGATCCACATAATTTTCTTTAAGGTGTATGACCGTCCGTCCCAAAAGCGCAAGTCGAGTGATGTCGTAGGTTGATACGGACTTGCCATCGACTTTAGCGGCCGCTCGATGTACCTGAACGGGGATGGTGCCTTGGTCCAAAGAAAAGACGCCACTCACCAATGCCATGAAGGCGATGCAAACCAGGACTAGAACCCGTATGATCCGCACATGTATCAACACGTCGTGACCCTCGGCCCAAAAAGGCATGTCGTTAAATAGCAACCCGCACTGTAAGCTGATCCGCAATTTTCGGCTAACTCACGGGTTCATTTAATTTTACGGCCTTGGGGTCAAGACCATTCAAAAGGCTTGTAAAAAGGGCATGAGCCTCCGGAATAATGACGCCCATTGTCTGGTATGGTTGACACTCGGTACACGACCATTTAAGGCTGGAGGTACGGACCAAAAAGGAAAATGGCTATGAGTGTTGAAATCAAGCGACCGATCATTATGCTCGCTGACGACGATATCGAGATCCGGCGGATTCTCGTTCGCGCATTAAATGACCTAGATGCTGAGGTCTTAGAAGCGTCAGATGGTGAGGAAGCACTTGAGACAATCATTCAAAGACAGCCCGACTTGGTTATCTTGGATGTAATGATGCCCACGCTGTCCGGCTGGGAACTGTGCAAGTATATTCGCAGTAAACCAAATTTGGAACACATCGCTGTCTTAATGTTGACCGCCATCGGACGTACGGTCAACGAAATGACCTCGCCCCTCTACGGCGCGGACGCCTATATGGACAAGCCCTTTGATATTCAAGAGGTGTTAGAGACGGTCAACACCTTGCTGACCGAAAAACGGTCTCATTAGCCTCAGTACTCAGGGGTGCTTGATCGCTACGATCTTTTCTTTGAGAGCCTTTAAATCAGAATCAGATGGACGGTATGTCAAAGCAAAGTCTATGTGGCGAAGAGCCACTTCGCCCCGACCGGCATCATAGGCCCTTTGAGCCAGGTCTTTGTGCGTGTTGGATCGTTGGTTCCGCACGCTGTTCAAAATGATCAGTAATTGTTTTTGTGAGTCTTCACTGGACGATACTTTTTCGCCGAGTTGAACCAGCTTTTCGAATTGAAGCCCATCTTTCGCCCCCGTGTCTATTTCCTCAAGCAGGGATTGGTCCGCCAGTATGTGCATCAACTGATCGATGCTAATGGGCTGCTGTCCAATTAAGTTAGCAAGCACCTGGGCATAGGCCAGTTCGATCCGAGCCTCAGCAAAACGCGTCGTTGCAATTTTCTCCTGAGTCCGGGTGATCTGCTCGTCCATCAGTAATTCGAAATCTTGGCCGGCCGGCGCTTTCAGAAGGCCGATGCCCAAAACGACCATAAAACTGCAGAGACACGCGATGGCCAGCGAAGCCCATCTTGAGGCACTGCTCGGCGTTTGTTCGGTTTTCAGAACCGAATTGACGAACGACGCACGTGGTTGCGGAACGCGGCGCCAACCAACCGTTTCAAAACGGATCTTGGTCTTTCCAATGACAATAATATCGCCATCAAAAAGATCAAAAGACTGCACTTGGCGACCATTGACATAGGTCCCGTTGCCGCTGTCGAGGTCAATAATCGAGAAGCCAAGGTCATGGCGCTCAAAGCGAGCATGATGACGACTGGCTCCGTCATCCATCAGCAATATATCGGTGTCTAAACCTCGACCGAGAACGAGATCCGGCTGATCCAGATAGACGGTTGTTCTCTGATCATTGGGTTCGATGACCATCAAGCGAGCACGCACCATCGATCGTTTAGATTTATCAGGCTTTGTCTTAAGTACTAATCGTTTCCGACGCGGCGAATTGATCAGCTCTACGACACTTCCAGGAGGCGCAACACGAACCTTACCAGGCTCCGAGTTGAGATCTTTTGACCCTGTTGTGCTGGCTGGGCCATCTACATGCTCTTCTATGGAGGCAATCGGTTCCTTAGCTGGCCCTTGGTCAAGTTCAGCCGCGTCGACGAGTTCGATGGCGTCTGGTGATAACTCAACAATGTCGTCGTCTATAATTGGAACGATCGAGCCGTCATCATCAGTCTGAGACATCGTTGACCTATCGACAGAACGCTCGGCCTGCTTTGCTTTGTCATCAGACAGGACAGCCGCATCCACAATGGCATCAAATTTGTTGGTATCGTCGTTCACTGATACGCCTTTTATCCAACACATCGCTAGGATAACTGAGTTTGGTATCCCAGCGTACTATTTACGTGGCTCTTCGCTCATAAAATGGCCATAGAGTGGAGCCGCGTAAGACCGCTGGAAGGTCGCCGCACCGAACGAATTGATTAACACACCCACGAGCATCAGGACCTTAAAGGTGGTCGTGAGTCGAATCTTACTCACGGCGAGAACAAGAATCAGATAGGGCAACACGTCCAAAATAAAACGGTATCCAAACTGTTCCCAGCCCGTATTCTGGTAGAGGAACAGAGGTATCGAAATGACGATCACCGGTAACCAAAGACCCCATTTTAGCCACCCGGTGGGCCTCGCAAAAAACAAGTAAATAAACACAGGCGTCGTCAAGAAGATGCTCATGCCATGTTTGCTCAGCTGAAGGTAAGGATACCCATCAGACAGTCTAGGCAATAAAGTAAATGCGGCCGTTAAATTCCGATTGATAAAGTGTGGATGAAACAAGCCAAAATCGCGGATACGAGCGATATGTCCACCGGCTAAGTACGTATGTCCGAACTCAAGTGGATCTTGAAACCGAACATAATTGTAAAACAGTAAAGCCAAGCCCACGACCAGACATGGTGCTGTAAAGGCCAGGAACTTGATTCGCCGCTCGCGAGCATCAAACCGATCTCGCTGACCAACAAATAGCTGCCAATAGAAGAAGAGAGCTGCAAAGACCAAGCTGGCTCGCGTCGCAAACGCACAAGCCAAAAACAACCCTGCGATGAATGGCCTGCGGCAATCGAATGCAAAGAGGAGATAGAGGGTGTGAAAGGCGAGACCCACGACGAGCGCAGTAAACCAAACTTGACCCAACACTGAACACCAGAGAACGGCCGTACTAAACCCAAAGAGTCCAACAAACCAAATCAGGTCTGAATCGGATCTCTCTATGTATCCCAGTTCTCTCAGATTGAGCAGTAAGAGCAGCATGAAAACGAGGTTGAATCCGGCGACTATGACTGTAAAAACGACGTCGTTGGTCCCGTAGCCGACCGCTGCGACCCAGGGCATCATCAGGACGGCTGGGCCGGGGGGGAATGAAACGTAGTTGCGCGAAATCTGCTTGCCCCGATCAGCTTTCGGAATATCGATCAGCGTCTTGCCGAGTGTCTGAAATTGATTTGGTTTCCCTTTTCTCCGGGTAAAAAATCCACTGACCGATGGGCCGTGCTTCTCAACTGATGAACCTTTAAGCTCCAATTGGATGAAGCTGGCCCAGTCGTTGCCGTGATGAGGCCGACGTTTAAGTTCGGTCTGACCGCTGAGAAAGGCATCTGCAAGATAGACGAAGTGGTTGTCTTGGGAATGGATCTTTAATCGATCGGCAGCAAAGGCTGCATAAATCAAACCGCCAAATAAAAAGACCAAGCCCAAACGCTGGACGGACACACCTAAACTCCATCACGAAAGCCCCAACTTGAGGCGGTCAAAACAAGAACATTTCCACCGAGGACATGCTTCTACCGATATTTTTGCAACAAGGGAAGGATCGGGACGAACAAACAGCCGGTATGACACAATAAAGTGATGAGATTTAATGTTGATGGATCGGACTTGGTTTGGAGCAGCCTGCGGCCTCATAATCGGCCATGGCTGGTCTTATACTGAGGGGTTTTATGGAACCACACTCCTGCTTCTGCTGGCCTATGCTGGGGTCTATCTTTGCAAAAACCGCCCGCTGGGGCTGGGAGTTTTGGTGGTCTGCGTGGTGTTGCCACAGTGCGCCAACCCACCGCCTGTTCATCCCAAAAACGAGTTGAGCATATCAAAACACTGCGATGTCATGGACACCATATATCGCGGAGTACGAAGCGAAAGCACCCTAAAATGTGAGGCTATGGAGGGTTTGGTGTCACTTCGGCAGGGACGCTATTCTGCCCGCTATCACCCCGGTCAGAGGATCTATCTAAAGGGAACGCTCAAAGCACCTATATCGGCGCAAAACCCCGGTGAGTTTGATCCAAGGCAGGTTGGATTGGAGACCGGAGTCATGTGGACTTTTGAGGGTCGTACAAAAGCGGTTGATGGAGCCGAGACCATGGACTTTGCCACCAACTTAAAACTTTGGTTCAGAAATGCCTTAGATGAGGGCGAACGGGGGTATGGGCGGTTGGCATTGAAAGGCATGCTCTTGGGGGAACGCCACGCTGTTCCAAGGGTCGATATCGAGGCATTTAGAGCCACCGGGACCGGTCACCTCCTGGCTGTAAGCGGGCTCCATATCGGAGCCTTGTGTTGGAGCGTGTGGTGGCTGTTGAGCCTCATAGGCATCAAAATGAAGTTGATTTATCCGAGTCGAATGGCGGCATTCGCTGCTCTGATTGCAGTCTGGACGCTGGTCTTTTTAGCTCAGAGTCCTGTCAGCGCGACCCGAGCTGCACTGATGCTCAGTCTCGCTCTATTCGCTCGAATCATTGGATGGCAAACACATATTTTGAGATTGGTTGCAGTCGCACTGGTCGCAACGGTCTGCGCATCTCCGGTCAATCTCATCAACGTTGGGTTTCAATATTCGTTCCTGACCGTCCTTTCACTCTCACTCATTACGACAAAAATATCCAAGAACCCATCCGCTATCACCATCTCAATCACAGCGTCAGCCGCCGCCTGGGTCGTGGAATGCTGGCACTTCGGAACACTCACTTTCAGCGCCCCAATCTGCAATTTAATTTTGATTCCGATCGCGAGCGTGGTCATCGTCCCACTCGGCCTTCTGGGGATCCTTGTCTCACCGTTGTCGCAGCAGCCACTCGATTTTGTTTCGTGGATAACCGAACTCTTCCTTGGCTTGGCTGGCGGGCTTGCGGATTTCTTTGGCCAACCGATGATTGTGGGTCGTCACTGGAGTCCTATTGTCTTGGCAATCTTGGTAGTCTCCCTCGTCAGATTAAATTGGTGGCATACGATTTTAGTGACGACGGCGATGATCGGTGTGACCCTCTATGAGAAACCTAACCATACATATATCGACTTCGTGTACGTCGGCCAAGGAGACTCAACACTCCTGGTTTCCAATGGCTCGGCAGCATTAGTCGATACGGGTGGAGAGTATGACGTACGACGGCTCTTGGGACACCTGTCCAGACAGGGGATCAAAGAGCTGGATTGGGTCCTGATTACCCATCACCACCCCGACCACTATGGAGGGCTAAAGGCGCTGGCAAAAACCATACACATAAAGCACATTTTCCACAGTCCGACAGGAGACGAGGGTTCACATTGGACAGAGATGGTATCAACGGTCGATGGGCTGTCGCTAAAGCGACCCAATCCATTTCAAACGTTGGGCGAATTTACAATCCAAAATCTTTTTCCAACCGAGAATAGAAACGCATCCGAGAATGACCGTTCGATTGCGCTTCGGGTCACCCGGCAACACTCTAGTTTGATGTTAACCGGTGACCTGGAATCTTTTGGAGAACGCCGGCTTGTTGCCATGGGGATTCCACCGTCTGACGTGCTTCAACTGGGACATCATGGCAGCCGTACGAGCTCCATACAAGCGTTTCTCAACGCCGTTTCACCAAAACTGGCCATAGCCAGTTGCGGACTGAACAATCGCTACGGCTTTCCTCATGGTGATGTTGTCAAGCGACTCAAATCAAATGGAACGAGGCTTCTTTCGACATCAACCAACGGCTGGATTCGGCTGATCCCCTTAAAAGCGGGATGGACAGCACTTTCACTGCGATCATCGAATTAAGGAAAGGAAGGGGCTTTGAGACTCGATGGTGGATCCACGAAGAATTGCGGTTCGATCACAAGCTGATGATTCATAAACCAACATGCGGCCATCACCACAACGGCAAGGATGACGCAAACGTCTATTCCCAGACCGAGCCCGATGGGTGAAGGTACAGAAGAATAATAGCGACCACCGGTCCGACGGCGGACCCGTGTCTGAACTCGGCGCTCGAAGCGCCCTGGAACGGGCTTCTTTTTCAAACTTTTGAGTAGAATCTGAGCATGACGCGCATCAACCAGAGATTGAGTCTCAACCGAATCAATGTCCAGTTCGTCTAAATCCGGATACTGGCCAGAATCGAGAGCATCCGTGAGCGCCGCGTCTGCATAATCTTTCGGTTCCATCATACAGTTCCATTTGACTGGGCCTTCTTAAATGCACGAGTAAGCGCCGTACGCGCCCGATGCAGTCTAGACTTCACAGTCCCTTCAGGTAATCCCGTGACCCTCATTATATCAATATAGCTCAAACCTTCTATGTCTCGAAGGATCAGTAATTTTCGAAAGTCCTCATCCACCGACATCAAAGCCTCCTGGATCAAGTTCTCGGTCTGAAATGCCTCAAGGGTCTGGTCCGGTCCTGGCGTCGCTTCGCCCGTGATCTGTCCACAGCCATTGCGGAGATTTTTCTCGGCGACAAAATCGATACTCGAATGAAGTTTTGCTGACCGTCTCGAGTAATATTTGAGTCTATTTTTGCATAGATTAACCGCGATTCTATAGAGCCATGTAGACAGTCGCGCTTCCTCACGAAACGACCCAATTGATAAAAAAGCTCTGACAAAGACGTCTTGTGCAATATCTTCAGCCTCTTCACTGTTGGACAGCATGCGTAAGCAGACATTGTACACAAGACTCTTATGTCTTTTCACCAGCTGCTTAAACGCTGCTTCATCGCGACGTTTTAAGCGGCGAACAAGTGGTTTCTCATCAGTTTTGGTCTCAGCGCGTGAAGAGCTGGCACCTCGTATCGCATTCAGGTAAGTTGTATTCCCCATGATGACGCCTAATCTTTTTAAAAAACTTGGTAATTCAAAACGACAACACTCTTTGTCTACGAACGACGGTTCATTTCGGTCTGAACTTTTTTTATTTTTTTCCAGATTGACCGTCGTTTTCGTCTCTTTGAGCTGTTTAACACTCAGCCATAACATCGCTCTTGGTCAGCCAACAAAGAGCGTCAAGCTGGGCTTCGACGATGCTAAGATTAGGGAATTGGTCATCCGCAGAAAGTATGGGAAGGCTGCACGCCTAATTTCAGAGAAAACCGACGGTGCACTTCTAGTCAAAGGCCATCTTCTTCTACTCGCGGGCAAACCGCGTGATGCGTTGATTATTTTCAGCGCGGTCAAAACACCGCCGTCTGGTCTGCATGATTTCTATCACCTTCGAAACGCCGAAGCTCAACTCAAAATTGATGAGCCGGGCAAAGCGATTTCCCATCTGAGTAAGGTGGTGAAACCAAATCTTGTAGGCACGAAGATCCGTCTGTTAAAGGCCCGCGCAACCGCCCTTTTAGACAAGCCAAAAGAGGCACGACAGGCCTACCGAAAAATTCTCGGTTCTGGCCGTTCGGCCGGCAAGGCAAAAGCACTGTTTGCATTGGCCAAGCTTGAATTGGATCAGAAGAATCATGCTCAAGCGTTTAAATACTTAAAACGACTTGATGTTGAATTCCCATCCCACTGGCTCAGGCGCAGAGCAAAGCCCCTTGTCAAATCCCTCAAATCGGCCAAGAGCGTCTACAAGAAACGTTGGGGTCGCTGGGACACCAATGACATCATTACCAGCGCAGAAAAATTACTGCGGGCTCATCGAAACAAAGCTGTTGTGAAGACGCTGGAAACGCTTCCGAAAAAGCTCTCTGACACGGCGTTGAATTGTCGAAAGCTGTTCGCGCTGGGAAAAGCACTGAGAAAATTAAGAAAATGGAAACGAGCCAGACCTCTGTTGGATGAAGCGGTCATCGAATGTGGGCGCATCAACCATGAGCTTACGCCGTGGGCATTACACATCGCCGGTAAAGCAGCTGAGCGACTGAGCGACGAGATCGTTGCAGCCAATATCTACCGAAAGCAAATGAAGGATCATCGCACGCATCGACTGGCTGATGATGGGGCCTACTTTGTGACACGGCATTTGGTCGAAGACCAACACGATTTGGACAAAGCGGAAGCCGAACTAAAGACGTTTGTGAGTCAGTTTCCAGATGGAGACATGATGGACCGGGCCATTTTCTTTGTGGCCATCCACGCGTTTGAAAAAGCTCGATATAAGCAGGCGTTGCGGATCTTAGACCTTGAGAGCAAGCTGGGTAAACAAACGCATAATTTTAGGAATATGGGCCGAACAGAGTATTGGAAAGCCCGTATCCTAGGGAAACTCAAGCGCCCGAAGGAAGCCCGAACTCAATACTTGGATGCCATGAGAAAGTACCCCCTCAGCTGGTATTCAATCCTCGCCTACAGTCGCTTAAAAGAACAGGATCCCAAAGCCGCGACCAGAGCGGCTACGCGCTTGTATAATACGCCGGTGACGCTCCCGTTTATGACTCCAGCTGATACCAGTGGTGTTCGCTGGTCTCAGGCCATGGCGCTCGCAAAACACGGTTTACCAAGAGCAGCTTGGGAAAAAATGAAGGGCATCAGGGGGAAAACGGCTGCACAAACCTGGCGCATGGCCGAGCTGCTTCATGAGGCGGGTGCAGTCCACATTAGCCACAACATCCTCCGTAGAAAACTAACGGAGTATCGAAAATCTGCACCCATTGGACGGGCTCGAAATGCATGGATGGTCGCATTCCCAAAACCATTGAAGGGACTCATGTCGAAGGCCGCTAAAAAGGCCGGAGTCCCTGTTCATTTAGCCCGCTCGATCACGCGTGAGGAAAGTGGCTTTCATCCCGCGCTGGAGTCGGGCGCTAATGCCATAGGCCTGATGCAGCTCATCTTACCAACAGCAAAGTCTATGGCCGATAGCAAAGATGGCAAAATCAACGGGAAGACCCTGCGTAATCCTGATTTAAACGTTCGACTTGGGACGCGGTATTTGCGGGTTGTCTATGACCGCAGTAAAGCCGTTCATCATCTCGTTCCGGCGGGTTATAACGCAGGTGCAGGTGCTTTGAGACGCTGGCTTAAGAAACGCGGCAACATCCCATTGGACCTCTTCGTGGAACTGATTCCCTATGAAGAGGCAAGGGGGTATACCAAGCGAGTTAATTCAAGCTGGGCCACCTATGCCTTGCTGGACGGACAAACGACTGGCCCAATGTACATCCCGCAGAACATCTTCCAAAAAGGCCATGCGCCCACTCCGAAGTAAGCGCGTTTCGCTAAAGTTCGACAGAAAAAATCTCTAAACCGGACCGCGCGGGTTCAACATGGTTCCGGTAGACGAAGTGAGCGACGTAGAGGCGGTTACCTAAACGCGTAGTCGCAATATAAAAACCATGGGAACCAGTAAAGCGGTCACTATCCCCGCGCAAGGATTGGCGACCGCTCCAGGTGCGTGCGTTGCCATCGGGACTCAGTCTGGTCCGCCGGCGCATGAGAAGGGCTTGCATCGTACTATCCTGATACACGATTAATGGTTGTCCGTCGGTGTCCAGTTCAATATTGCAGTCCTCTCCGACCACATGAACAGAATGGCCCCGACCACCCACATCCAACCAAACACCATCATCGACCCATTCACTTAAATCGAGTTCAGGTGATAAAAAACGAAGCGAGTCTGTCTGCCCATCCTGAAAGCAGAGATAGGTCTGGCCCTCTTCATTAATGGTCAAATCAACATTGGCCCCCATGTCACCGCGAAGACCGTCCGAATCACTCTCCCAACCAGCCAAAACGATCGCGTCTGTGAACCCGTCTGCATCCTGACTTATTGCGTAGAGTTGACCGACACTTCGGTCATACCAGGCGACCATGACCCCACCATCGGGCGTCCGTGCCTGTGTGGTAAATAAACCCGTTCCCTCAGGATAGGTTCCAAAGTCCATTTGATCGGGATCCAGTGGTCGTTCATGCAAAACATAGGGCTCACCCCAATCGTCTCGCTGGTCCGGTTGAGCAGACGAAGCCTGTAGAAACCTTACTTGGCTGACGCCGTCTAAATCTGAGATCCTGTAGGCTATTCCAGGTCGTCCATCGCCATCTACAGTAATACTCGGCCACTGTCCTGCATCGCCCATCGAATCAAGGGTCAAGCTTGTCCACGCATAGATATCACTGTCCGGACGCCCCAAAGCATATTTTAAGGCTTGATTGTCAGCATCGTAGTAAACAACGTGAAGCACGCCATCCAATCCGGAAACCAGCGCTGTGTAAAGACCCACATCCGGCCCATTTTCAACCACGCCTCCCCGGGGTCCACTTGGGTTCAATTGGGGCTCCGAATCGGTCGGGAGTCCATCGACCCATTGCCAAAGAATATCGCCATTGGGCCGATAGCGTCCAACGACTAAATCTCCATAGGTATCAGCATACGCCGAGACCCAAATTTGGTCATCGACAGCTGTGATGGAACTGTAACGACCAACGACGCCGAGGGGAACGGCCGGCGTTGGTTCACAATAGCAGTTCCACGTTTCGTCATCACACGCGAGGGGATCGCCTTCTGAAACAAATTCTACCCGTTCGACATCACCGAGTTGACACTCTAATTGAGCGCATTCATCGGGTAGATCTCGACAGGTATTATCAGAAATACAACAGTATTCGTCGCCTGCGCATCCATCCGCGCAAAACGGTTGGCAGCGACACAGGCCTCGATCATCACAGACTGGAGCCGCTTCATCGCCGCAGGATAAGTCAGCGCAGTCGGCCTCATCAGAACACCCTATGGGCTGACAAAGCCCACTCCGACAAAATTGATTCTGGTTCTCACATGCCTCGGATTCATTGCACAGTTCATCGACAACACCACCGTCCTGATCACGATCCTGCGATGCACCGGACGAATCATCACACCCCATCAGAACCAGGGCTCCAATGGCCAACAATATGGCCATTTCCGCTCCATTCAAACGGCGCCTAGGCTTGAACAAACCAAGGATAATTAGACACATCCAAACAGCGCTATTCGGGTCACCACTCTGGTCACATTCACAGCCACCGGCAGGGTTTCTTTCACCCGGAGCCGGTCTGCCGATTAGGGCATCAGTCCGACCTTCAACCACAACCGTGGTGCTCATTCCAGCTTCATCCGTGGCCCGAATAGCAACCGTCGCGGAGGCATCGATAGACAGCACTCGGTCGTCGGTACGAATCCAAAGACCATGGCTCAGCTCATACTCAACCTGTATGTGATCTTGTTCACTAATGAGGTCACTGACGTCAATGATGACCTCACCGTCTGACCGGTTAACACTTAACATCGGCGGTATGGTGTCGATCACGAAATCATGAACTGAAGGCGTCGGGTCGAGCGTACGGTAATCATCAGCCCGTCGCGCCCGGACTTCAAGTGAGTGAGCCCCCTGCAAAAGCAAGGACGGATGACGGATTGTCAACGTCGAGCCGGTTTGAAACGCAGACCATGTGCCCTCATCTAATCGCCACGAATACTCGTGTATCGACTCGTCTAAACGGCTGTCTATGGCATCGACGTCCACAAAGAGTTCAATTTGCTTGTATGTATCGAGCCCTGCGGCTCTAAATTGACTCGTCTGCAAATCTCGAAACTCAACATGTTGGATTTCGGTGTCAACAGATGCAAGGTTGG
>MDTC01276395.1_pt1 | contig 13230 bp, 13 predicted proteins | sample 811181 | NCBI WGS metagenome assembly MDTC01 (sample SAMN05326644, study PRJNA326480) | marine metagenome | isolation source: seawater | place: Pacific Ocean: North | collected 2011 | reverse complement strand
TGATATCTTAGAACATTTATTATTTAATATTGATAAAAATTTTTTTGCATCTATATTTTTATTTAAAATACCGTTTATAAATTGTTCTAATATATTTAAATAGCTATTTTCATTATTTTCTACTGAATTATATATATTTTTATCCTTCTTTAAAAAAGTATACGCATCTAATATTTCCTGAAACTTTATTTTTGCATCTGATTGTTTATTTTTATCTGGATGATACTGTAGAGCTTTTATATAATAATTATTTTTTAATTCATCATCAGTAAACCCATCTAATAGTTCAAGTGAATTTATTGCTTTATAATAATTCATATATTAACAAATATGCTCTCTTTAAAATATATTATGTTTATATATTTATATATATTATTATAATTTGTGAATAGTTGTAATTATAAATAGTATATATTTTTCTAAATGATATATTGGTCTATAGTTATTATTATATAATTTAAAAAAACCATATGTCTGTATTAAAATATTATTTAATTTTTCATTGTTAATTTTATTTTTTATGATTAAAGATTTTAATATATACCATACGCAATTAGTAACATTTAAATCATAAATAAATATATCATATAACAGTTCTCTCAAAGTTAAATATTTAAAATGCTCTATATCTAATATTAATTCTATTATTTTATCACATACTACATTATCTGTTTCTATATTGTTAAAATTATTAATACTAGTAAAATCTGTAATCTCTATTTTTTCATTTTTTATATCTTTAATATTTGTAATTAATGATATATTATCTTTTGTTACTAATTTTGTTTTAAAAAATTTATTATATTGAGATTTACTAGGTCTTGATAGTTTAATATGTCTACAATTATTTAAAATATTTTCAGGTATAAAAGATAAATCTTCTGTTATTAAAATAAATTTTAATATAATACTTGTGTCATATAATGTTTGCATATAACTGTAAAATATCTCTAATAATTCACTATTTATTTCATGAAAATATTTGCATAAAATAATTCCAAATTTTTCATTTTTTGATAGTATTGAATCTACTATTTGATTATATATTTCATGCCATAATAATTTTGAATTACACCCCAAAAGTGACATATCAATTTCATAATGTATGTCACTTATATTAATATAATATGAACTTTTATTATATGATATAACTATTTTTTTTTCATATTTTAATTGTGATTGACTAAAATTATTTATTATTGACAGTGCATAACTATATTTACCTATACCAGGAGCACCGTGTATTATCAAATTATCTAACTCTTTAATATTACTATATGATATATTTTCAATATTATATAATGGATTTTTTTCTCTCATTTTTACATAATCATCAAAATGACTTTCATAAAATTTCATTATTTTTATATATAATTTATTTTTATATTAAAAACAAATTATTGATATAAATTAGCACTAATGAATCTTGTTATTAATATAAATGAACCAATATTTAATAATATATATTTTAATGACCCTATTAAAAATACTGTAATGAACGATAGTAATTTTATTAGAATATTATATTCTAATTCATACTTTGTTTTAAATGGTATTTATATTAAAATTAACCTAATTAAAAACAATGAAGAATTTAATAATAATATTATAATCTCTATTGATAAATTAGAAAGACATATTTTAAATTTATATAATAATAAAAAGAATCACCTTTTAAAACTAAAAGAACAAATCAATTATTTCATAGATAAATTAAATAATAGTAAAAATATTAATAATATATCATATATGTTAAAAATATCTGGAATTTGGGAAACTGATTTATCAATTGGAATTACTTTTAAATTTATATCTTATTTTTAAAATAAATTTATCCATCTGTTGAGAAAAAATTTAATATAACTTGCATTACACCTAATAACATAAAATTAATTACTGTTAATACATATATTACGGATGTTATATCACTTTCTTTTTCATTTGAAATATCTAATATATATTTAATTAATAATCCTACCTGAAAAAGAAGTAATAATGATGAAAATAAAGAATATGAATAATATTCATTTGCAACATCTCCATTGACTAATTTTTTTTTATAAGTAAAGTTTATTATAATTATGTAAATAATTACCATAAATGTTAATACCGATGGTAAAGATTCAAATATCATATTCTTTATTATAGTGAATATAGATGGAAGATTTCCTGAATTATTTACTGAAAATAATGATGATAGCAATATTAAAAAAAGTATACCTGACATAGTAATTATATTACCAGTAAATGCTATATTAAACCCATTATTTGCTAATTCTTGTTGTTGTAATTTTTCATTATTTAAATTTGATTTATTACAACTAATATAATCAATATTATTATTTACTTTATAGTTTGAGCTTTTAAATATATAGTTACCAATATATGCTAAAATAACTCCTGATACAATTACTATTAAAACTATATTGGTTAAATACTTGTCTTCTTGACGTTGGGTCATATATAAAATACATTTATTATTTTAATAAAAAATATTCATATATTTCATTATGAATACTTTTTATACTTCACCAGAATTATTTCTAAATTTAAGTAATCCACATCCATTGATTGAAAGGAATAATAATTATAATTTATCTAGAAAACTCCTTAGTATACATGCTAATGATAGAGATAAACACTATTATCCAAATTCTAATAATTTTACCATAAAATGTCCACAATCTTATTCTAATGTTCAATCTATTAGATTAACAGAAATATCTTTTCCTAATAAAATATATAACTTTAGTAATAATCTTAATAATAATAAATTTGATGTTTCTTGTAATAGCATAGCTAGAACAATTACAATTAATGATGGATTTTATACAGAAGCTCAATTGGCTAAAGCTATGACTAGAAAAATGAATAAACATTATCAAGCCGATTGTAGTTTTCTTGTAGATTATTATAGTACGGAACAAAAATTTAAAATAATTTCAAACCAATCCTTTCAAATTGCTTCTGCTTACAGTTTAGCTTCAGGCGAGCCAAGTTCTAATTGTAATAATAATATAAATAGTAATTATAGATATAAAGGTCCTGTAGAAAATTTGTCTGCTACACCATATCCATTAGTTTTTGATTTTTTATATTGTATAGGAATAGATAATAATATAAAAGAATACTCAACCGCAATTATAGCTGAAGATATAGAAATTGAATGTCATAATTATCATGGAATTTACGATGATTGTCACCTGGTAAAAAATTTCCACGTAGTTAGTTATGCCCACATTGAGTCTAAAAATTGTGTTAGATTTAGAAGTTCAGAACCAATATATCTTGAAATTGACAAATTAAATACTTATGATGAATTAAATCCTTTTCCTAAAGCATCAAATAACTTATATAATAATTTTAGTAATACAAGTATTAATAGTGCATTTTTTAAAATAAATTCAGAAAATCTAGATACTACACACTTTACAAACAATTACATAAATGATAGTGTTTTAAAATTTTTTGATACACCATTACAAAAATTACAAAATTTAAATATAAAATTTCGGTATCACGATGGAACGCTTGTTGATTTAAATGACCAAGATGTAAACTTTACCTTAGAAATAAATGAATTACATAATGAAATACCTAGAAATATGAATATTAGAACTCCTGCTATTTAATATGTTTCATATGTCAAAATTTTACAATTATATGAAAAATAAACTTATTTTAGAATAAATAAAAATATTAAATAATTTATTACATTATTATATATGGAAAGAAGTATACATAATAATGTGAGTGAAATAATTAATAATAATAATAAATTACCGAGCATTATAAATGAAAAAAGTAATTTTGTTGTTATTACTTATTGGTGGGGTCGTGGTAATCTTAATCGTAATACCGCTCGACCATGTACATCTTTTTATGAAGACTATTTAAAAAAAATAAATAACTATATTTTAAAATTATTAAATACATCTGTAACTAAAGACAGAAGTGAAAACGGAGAGAAATCTAATCCTTCAGAAATAATTGAAAAAATTTTTAATAAATTAGAACTTGATCCTTACAAATTTAGCACTCTTATCGAAATAGTTAGTAAAATGAGTAATCATTTTATTAATGATCTTTGTGATTACAAAAATATAGATAAAAAAGCTCAAAATAGATTTGAATTATTAAGAGAACAATATCCAGATTTTTTATCACATATTGAAAATGTTTCTCAACTAACATTTAACTTATTAAATATCATTAAAGACGGAATTATTAAAAATAAAGATAATTTAATTCAATTATATAATATAAATAATGATTATGATTCATATAAATCAAAGTATTTAAAATATAAACATAATAAAGAATTAACTGAAAAAAATAATGAAAATTTACAAAAGTTAAAAGATATTAATATATTGTTATTTTCTAAAGATGAACAGAGTAGTAATATTGTTGATACAATTCAAGACCTATTAAAAGATATAAAACCCGTTTCTAAGGAAGAAATTGATATTGATGATTTATTAAAAAAAGTTTTAAATGCAAGTAAAATAAAAAGTAAAATTAATATTGAATTAATTAAAACATTAAAAACAAAAGAACCTCAGAAAGATTATGGCGATAAAATGATGTCAACATTTGATCTATTAATTAATATACTCGAATATCAACCACCAATACTATTTGAAAAAATGATTGAAAATTGGGAAAAATCCTGTAGCAATAATAATTGTAATTACCTCGCAATTGAGTATCCTGAATTTGCTAAACCTGGAGGTTATCAATTAGCTATAAATGCAAAACCTAAATTTATAAAAAAAGCTCTTGAATTATGTAAAGGAAAATCAGTATTATATATTGATGGAGATATGACTATTCGTAAATATCCAGCAATCTTTGATATGGATGATGTTGATTTTATGGCGCGTGGATGGTGGATTGATCCTCGTTCAAGCTATAAAATGCCTAATCCAAATATTTCAATAAACGACCAAGAAAAATCTGATATGAGTCTTTTATATGATCCATATAATTTTGAAACATCTGGCGGAACTATGTTTTTTTCTTCATCGTTTGAAGCTAATAAGTTAATAAACTTATGGATTAATACTGCTGAAAATCCAATCAATGATGGTAAAGCTGATGATCGTGTTCTCTCATTAGTTTTTAATACAAAGGCTGTCTTAACTTGGATTCGTATTATTCAATTGCCTATTGAATATCTCTGGCTAACACTAGATTATAATGAGAGACTTCTAGAAGAATTATATGATTATAATAATGAAGAATTAGAATCTACTATTTTTATTGATCATCCAGAATGTCTTACCAGTGAAGATACTGCTACTGGAGCAGGTGCTTCATCTGATAGACAACCGAAATACTATTCATTTTTAGAAGATTTAATTCCGGTTTCAGAAAAAGCGCATGAATATATTATGTTTAAAAATTTAGTAAAAAATTTCCCAGATAGTGCTAAAAATATTAGTGAATACATGACATTAACAGACGAACAAAAAAGCGCAATAGAATTAGAAAATAATAAATCTATTCTTGATATTAAAAGTAAATTAGCCACATCTACTAGTGAAAATCCTATTACTCCTGATGAAAAAATCACTCTAAAAAAAAATCTTAATGACATTTATTACAAAAAAAATTCTATTTTATTTTTACCGTACTTCTTTTGGTATTATCATTATATGGGTTCAGTTCAATATATAAATGACGGTAATCCTGACCTTATAGATTTAGGTTTTGTTGATCCAGAAAATCCCGAAGATAATGTTCAACCATTAGATATTATTTCATTTAAAGATAAATTTGGAAATAAAAAACATCCAGCAGGTGATGGAGAGAGTTACAATGAAATAGTTAATATAAATATTAAATCAGCTAATCTTTTAGATATTAACAGCTTTTACAAAGATAATTCTGAAGGATTTATTCTAAAAGATATGACTACTTTTATTGAAATTATTCCATCAGATATTAAATTGGTAAGTAAAAAAAATCTTTTAAGAATTATTCTTAGACTATTACTTGATAATAAAATTGTATTATTTAATCCTATATATTTTGAGGGATACAATGAAGAAATATATAAAAAATTATTAGATAATATTGATTTAATATATAAAAATAGTGATTTTGTTTTTCATCCTAATCATTCTCTCAGTGTTAAAAGAAGTACTTTTTATAAGCCAAAAATTGATACTAATCAATGTATGTTACTTAGACCGGATACTCGATTAATTGATTTTATATCTATGAATTCATCATTGGAAGACTTTTCAATATTTATAAACAGCGGTTCTTATGAGTTTATGTCATTAGTAAAAATTGCTTTTATATTTCCAAGTAAACCTACAAGAGAGAGTGAATCTTATAAAATTACACAAAAAGGTGGTTATAAAAACAAAACCCTACCTTTATATAATCTAAATAACACAATTAATGACTATATTGAAGAATTTGAATCTCCAGCAAGCGTTCATAATGAAAGAATATTAAAATCTAATTCTAATAAAAAAACTGGTGGTTATAACTTAAAAAAAAGAACTATAAGAAATTTAAAAAGTAAATTAATTAAAAAAAAATTTAAAACCCTTAAAAATAAATCAAACAATTCTATTTAAATTCTGGATTCCAAGAATTTATTCCATCAATAAATTGTAATATAAATGAATCCACTTGTTCATTTTTATCTCTACATTTTGCATGACCAAAATCTATTATCCATAATTTTTCATTTTTGTCTAACATAAAATTGTATCCTGTTATATCGAGATATTCTACTGAATAATAATTTAAAATATTTATTACATTACGTATAATATTTATTATTTTTACTGGAACGTTTTCTATATCTTCACCATATATATTTGATAAATTATCACCATTTATTTTTTGCATTTTTAATATTTTTTTTTTCTCATCGTATTCAAATATTTTTGGGACATGAATACGAATATTTGTTGTTTTAGTATTAGATAAATAATTAAACAAATAATATGTCCATTGATGAATAAAATATTCACTATAATTCACATTTTTTTTTATGAATACATTTTCCTCTTTCATATAATTTTAATATTTATTAAATATTTTTTAATCAATATTAAAAAAGTATCAATTTTATTATCAAATTTTATTTACTCTACTTTCCAAGTTTCTTTAATCCATTCCTTAATTAAAGATAAATCACAGTTTTTATAATCATGTTTAAAACCATTCAATTTGAGAAATTTTGGTTTAGTCATCTTTTTTGTTTTATAAAATATATAATCACCGTACTTACCATTTCTAATACTGATTTCTTTTGTTATTTCCCGAAGTAAATTTGGATTGTTAGTATTTTCAATAACCGGAATTACATCAGCCATTGTAATATCGTTTTCATTTATTCCAATATTATCAATAGATTTTTTATTTTCTCCCCATGTAACGTATAATCCAAACTTTCCTCTCTTTAAAAATAATTCGTTATCTTTATATATTCCAAGATTCTTATTTAAATTATTATCCTCTACTATTTCTTCTAACGTATATTCTCCTTTTCTTAATTTATTTACATCTATGTTATTTTTAACAGAATTAAAGGAAAATGTATTATCTTCATTTTTACATTTAATTACTGGTCCATGTTTTCCAATCATATATGTGTGATTCGCATCAATTAATATATCCTCTTTACTATCTCTACACAAATTTTTATTTACTTCTTCTATCTCACTTAAACATTGTTCACATAATTCATAATATTCTTTTTCACCTTTAGCAATTAAATCCAAATAATCCTCCATATTTTTTGTATATTCATATTCAAAGAAATTAACATATGTCTTTAATAAAAATTCTAATACTATAATTCCTATTGGTTGAATAACTAATTTATTTTTTTCATTACCAAATTCTCTCTTAATTTCTATTTCGGTAATTTCATCATCTTCTAATTCAAAATCATTACAAGTTATTGTTTTGCCTTTTATATTTTCTTTTTTTATATAACCTCTTTCTTGAATTTTTTCAATAAGTGATGAAAATGTTGATGGTCTACCAATTCCTTTCTGTTCTAGTAATTGAACTAATTTAGCTTCCGTATAATGACTTTTTAGATCTTTTATAGTTAATTTACAAATAATTTTTTTATATTTAACTAATCCACTTTTTAAATTTTGTAAATATGTAAAAATTGGATTATTTTCTTCATAACCATTAACTAATTTCCATCCAGGAAATAATATTTGTTCTGTTAAATATCTATATTCATTATTTTCAGGAGCACTTATTTTTACTGTAAATGTTTTATAAATTGCATCTCTCATACAGCTCTCTACAGTATTTCTCCAAATCATCTTATATAACTTTATTTCACGCGATGTAAAATCTCCATCTTCAGGTAAATTCATAATATTTACATTTGTTGGACGAATAGCTTCATGAGCCTCCTGCGGTGGTGGAGTTCCTGCTCCATCATTATTTTTCTGTTTTTTTGATATTTTATTTTTATTTTTTTCATTGATATTTTCTTTTTCATCCCAAACACGTATTAATGGATGCAATGATGGTGGAGGATCATCACTATACCCACCACTATATTTATTTATAATAAATATATTTGCTTTATCAATAAATTCTTTACTGTAAACTTTACTATCTGTTCTCATATATGTAATATATCCACCCTCATATAATTTCTGGCAAATTTCCATTGTTTCTTTTGGAGATATATGTAATTCATTACTTGATGTTTGTTGTAATGTGCTTGTTGTAAAAGGTTGGGGTGCTTTTCTAATTGAATCTTTTGGACTTTCAAAATTTAATTCATGTTCATATTCTGTTGTCTTTTCTAGAAAATCAACTATTTTATCTTCATCATCATAACTGTAATTTAATGTGAATGATAAATTTTTACTTGTAAAATATCCTGTAGTATTATATACTTTTTTACCTGGAGAAGTATCAATGTCTTTTTGGTTTTCATAAATTAAACGCACGGCTGGTGTTTGACATCGTCCAGCTGACAATCCATTTTTTGTTCTAGAAATATTATTCCATAAAATTGGTGAAATCTTAAATCCTACTAATAAATCTAATATTTGTCTTGCTTGTTGTGCTTTAACCATATTTATATTTAGTCTGGTTGGATTGTTTATAGCTTGTCTAATTGCTGTGGAAGTAATTTCATGAAAAATTATCCGTTTAGTATCTGTAAATGATAAGTTAAATAATGTACAAATATGCCATGCTATTCCTTCACCTTCTCTGTCATCATCAGTAGCTAATATAACTTCTTTTGATTCTCTTATTAGATTTCTAATTTTGCTTATTTGAAATTTTTTTGATTCTATTGGTGTGAAAAATGGTTTAAAATTATTATCTATGTTAATATCTTTAAGACTTGATAGTTGTTGTAAATGACCATAACTAGCTATACATTTATATCCAGGTCCTAATATTTTTTCTATTTTATCACATTTAGCTGGTGATTCAACTATTACCAAAGTATATGACATTTATTATATATAAAAAAATAGTTATTAAACTCTTTCAATTTTAAAATACAAGTTTTTTATTAAAAATTTTTTACTTTATTGTTCCTCTTTTATATAATCACGAATTTCTACAAGTATTTTTCCTAATTCATTTCTTCCATCAAATTCTGGAACTCGTGAACCCCAGTAATTATCATTATCTGCTTTATAATAAATAATTGAATCTTTTGTCGATAATAAAACATTTTTTGCTAATTCATTTTGTTCAAATTTATTTAAATTAATTGAATGCATTATTGTATGCAAAAATTCTATAGTACTATCATCAGTAATACTATCATTAAATGCTTCTACTATTGTATTATACTTTTTCTCTCCAAACTCAAATTCTAAATTATAATTAGGTGAAAGAATCTCATGTTCATCATCTGTAACAATTATTTCTACAGTTTGATAATCATCATTATCAGTAAATTCTCTATTAAATTCTTCTATGTCATTATTTGATACTGCTCCAATTCCTGTAGTCTTTATTGCTATCATTATTATTTTTCTCTATGTTTATTTTTAAAATTTTATATGAAAATTTATTTTCAATTTTCATATAAAATTCTATATTCTATATTATAATTTTAAAATTGAAATATAATTTTTTATATTTTTTTTAATACAATACTAATATATAACATGGAACATCAAAATTGGGAACATATTGTTTTTAACAGTAAAACAGATAAAGAATTAGAAAAAAAAAATAAAGAAAAACAAAATAAATTATCTAATTTTACACCTTCTAGTGAATCATTCAAAGTTGAAGCTCCAAAAAATTTAGGACAACTTATAGCACAAGCACGGAACGCAAAAAAAATCAATCAAAAATCATTTGCAACTGAATTACAGATTTCTACAACTATTTTATCAAGATGGGAAACTAACAAAGAAACACCTAATAACTCAGAAATTGCTAAGATTGAAAAAAAATTAGCTGTTAAATTGCCTAGATGTAAAAAGGTAAAAATTGATGATGTCTAAACAATAAAATATTTTTACTATAATTTTATTAACTATTTGCTTCATTTTTTAGATTCATATCTTTATATTCTCTCCAACTTATCTCTCTTGGTTTCTCTACATTTTTTTCTGATTTTTTATTCTTTTTTTCTCTTTTATCTGACTTTTCTGATTTTTTTAATGCACTATCTACATATAATTCTTTTAAAAGCTTTCCAACTGTATACGAACCCTCATGTTGATCAATTTCTCCTTGTTCTATTTTTTTTAATACTATTAAAAATTTATCTAATATTGATATATCAATTTCATCTTTTTTTATTTTATTATATATGTCTGTATAATTATTGTATAGAAATGTACATTTAGATAAACACATTTGTTCAAATTGACCAGGATTTGATTTAGCTAACCTTTCATATTTATTCTTTAATAATATAAAATTTTTCACATCTTCTCTAATTAAATCACTGTGTTTTGTAATTCTTATTTTATCAGTTTGATCAGCAACATCATTTGCGTTTATCATTTTTTGTAAATTTAATCTTTCTTCTTCATTCATTTTTGAATTCATAATAATATAATTAATAATATATAATATTTAATATTTAATTTTTATAAATATTTTTTAACTAATATAATATATATATTAGTTAATGTCAAAAAAAAATTTAATACTTCCATCATATAGTTATGCTTTTAAACATGGCCATACTGCTATGTCTAATGCTCATGGATTTTTAAAAGCAAAAAATATAGAACAAAAAAATTTAAATAAAGCTCATAGAGGAGGTAAATCACAGTTTTTAACTGTTCCACAATTTCATTCAATAAATCCATCTACACCAAATGGTCCTAACCACTCCAGTAAAGCTGTTAATCATATACATGCTGCTAATTTGACTAATTCTATTTATGATAAACACGCCTATATAAAAGGTGGACGTAGAAATAAATCTAGAAAATCTAGAAAAAGTAAAAAATCTACAAAAAGTAAAAAATCAACTAAATCTAGAAAACCTATAAAAAGTAAAAAATTTAGAAAAACAAGAAAATAGAGAAAAACTAGATAATTTATAAACTAGATAATTTATGCACTACAATTACTAGTAGGTCTAGCTGCTATTTTTCGTGGTGGAACTGATCCACTATTTCTATTTCTTCTTAGAGCTGAATCTACTGTATTATAATCATGTCTTTTAAAAGATAATTTATTTGTTGTTGGATCCGGTTTTGACCCTGTTCCAATTGCTCTATTCTTTAATCTCTGTATGTATTGATCTGATGATTCTACTTTTAATGATTTTCCCACATTACATGTATTATTTCTACCGACTGTACAATTATTTTTTTTATTGTTAAACTTATCTGTTAATGATTGTATAGTATCTAAATATGTTTTACTTGTATTTAAATACACACTTCTACCCATTGAAAATGTATTAGCACCATCCGAAATACCAAATTTTGAAGGCATCCCATTTTTAGTATCTGTAATTCCATTATTTGTATATTGCTTTGAAGGAAAAGATGAAGAGTTTGAATTATTTGGTTTATAATAAACTATTTGCATATAATAATATATAATAAAATAATATATTATTTTATTAAAATTTTATAAACTAACTTAATATTCCTTATTTTTTTATCTCATTGATTTTTTTTTTCTAATTGATTTCTTATTTGATTTTCTAGATTTCTTCATTTTTCTAGATTTCTTCATTTTTCTAGATTTCTTCATTTTTCTAGATTTCTTCATTTTTCTAGATTTTTTTTTTTTTTTTCTAATTGTTTTTTTAGACATTCCGCCATATTCCATTGTTTCTTGAATAGGTTGTGCCATGCCAAAATCTACTGCTTTTACATCATATGTTTGTGTATTTATCATAAAATTTGTTTGAAAATCTGGCAAATTAATTTTTAGTTCTTTTAATTTAGATTCTAATAAATTCAAATTTTTACTCACTGCTTTAAAAATAGTAGGGACAGGAGATTGACTATTATGTAATTTGTAATATTTATCTAATTCTTCATATTTTGCATTAAATTCGTATCCTTTTATATAATTATTTAAATATTCCATAATTATTACTCCTCTACTTTTTCCATCATCACATTTATAAAGATAATAATCATATACTAATGGAGCTATATTTTCTTTAGCTGCAAGTTTTTGGTAATAAACTTCATTATGTAGTTTTGTATCTATATCTTCAGACTCAATAATTTTACAAGCAAATAAATTCTCAGATTTTCCTGGTCGTCCAACTCTTTTTACAAATACTATTCCAAAAGCACCATGACCAATATATCCAAATGTTTCTCTTCTAGGTAATTCAATGGCTGGTAATTTATTAGGATTACCTTCTCTAAATATTTTTTCATTATCAATTAATTGTTTAGCCAGTAACATTGCTCCCGATACACTTTTACAATCAATTTCTTTACCATTATAAATTCCTTTCGATTGATTTGGGTCATAAATATTTGTTATATATTCTTCTATTAACCCATCTCCATATTTTGTAATATTACTCATATATTATATATATAATATATAATAATTTATTCATTATCTTGTTCTTGTTCTACTGTATCATATTCATCAATCCATTTAAATCTAACTATTGTTACAGCATAACTAGAGCGTCTGTATCATTGCTAATAAGGTCCCTTTTTCATTTTTCTAGATTTCTTATTTGATTTTCTCGATTTCTTCATTTTTCTAGATTTCTTATTTGATTTTCTCGATTTCTTCATTTTT
>MDTC01263122.1_pt1 | contig 13231 bp, 20 predicted proteins | sample 811181 | NCBI WGS metagenome assembly MDTC01 (sample SAMN05326644, study PRJNA326480) | marine metagenome | isolation source: seawater | place: Pacific Ocean: North | collected 2011 | reverse complement strand
CCTAGAAAATCAGGTAAATCTAAACAAGAACTTAATAGAAATGTTGAAGAATTTAATGCTTACATAGAAGGTGGTAAGGATGCAGACTCTGCGCTTATAACTGATGAAGGTTTAAGAAAGGTTGCAGTAAAAAGTAAAAAAGCTATAGACAGAATAGGACAGATGTTAGTTCAAAGAGGTGTATTGCCAAGGTCTAAGTTTGAAGAAAATAGAGGAACGTATCTGCCTTTGTTATATATGAAGCATATTTTAAACAATCCTACAGGCACTAAGTTTTCATATACAAAAGCACGACAAGATTTGTCAGATGAAACTAAATTAATATTAGGTGATATAACAGAGTTATCACCAGAGTATAGAGTATTAGCAGGTGTGCAAAGACCATTGCGTGATATGGCTATATTAGACTTTTTTAATCAAGTATCTAGGAATCAACAATGGGCAATACGTAATGATGATATGTTAGTGACTATTGAGCAAGGTGGAGTAGAACAAAAAGTTAGTGCTTTATGGTTATTAGAAGAGGCTAAAAGATTAAGAGAACAGGCTACATATTTTGAAGTAGGACAGCCTGAACAAGCACAATCTATGAGAAGTCTTGCAAAACAGTATGAAGATTTAGGTATGCCAGTAGCAGAAAGACTCGGATATGGTGCAGATAAACCTTTAGATGAAAATTTTAAACGATTACCTACTACTAAACAGTATGGAATGATGAGAGGTGTAGCTGTTAGAAAAGAAATTTATGATGATGTCATAGGTACTTTTACTATGGGTGATACTGATAATGCATTTAGTAAATCTATAGCTGCTTTAGAAAAAGGCACAAGTATATGGAAGTTAATGAAAGTGCCTTTGAATCCACCAACTGTAGTGCGTAACGTAGGTTCTAACATGATACTTATGAATCTAGTAGGTGGTGTGCCTATACATAAAGTTATACCTAGAATGAGACAGGCTATAAAAGAAATAAGTAGTGGAGGTAAACATTGGCAGATAGCACAGGATTATGGCATTAAAAATACACAATTTACTAGCCAAGAAATGCTACAAATAAGTGAGGAATATTTAGATTTACTACAAGAAGTAGACCAACTAGGACCGGTTGCTAAATTTTTTAGAATGCCAAAATTTTTAGCTGCAAAAATAGGTAAGACTGCTGGTGATGTATATCAATTTACAGAGTCAGTAGGCAAGACCGCAGTAATGATAGATGCTATGGAAAGACAAGGACTATCTGAGTTTGATGCTTTTCAACTAGCGCAGAAAGCATTGTTTGATTATTCAGATGTGCCTATGGCTGGTAAGTTATTTAGGAAAGCACCTATAGGTATGCCTTTCTTTACATTCTATTACAAAGCATTTCCAGCTTTAGTAGAGACAGCTATTAATCACCCATTTAGATATGCACCATATGTAGCATTATCAGCCGGACTTACTCAACTTACTGCATATGCATTTGGATTTGAAGATGATGAAGAAGAAAGATTACAAAAGTCTTTAGAACCTTGGCTTGCTAGAAGGACAGGTGTGTATGTATTACCTTTTAAAGATACAGATAATAGATATCAGTTTTTAGATATAGGTTATTTCTTTCCTTGGACTATGTATACAGATGCAGCAAGAGATGTTGCTAATGGTGATTTTTTTGAAGCACAAAGAACAACAGGATTTTTATCAGGACCTTTTTCAGATATTTTCTTAGCAATTAAAACAAATAAAGACCCGTTTACACAACGTACTATATGGGATAAGCGTGACCCTGTAGAAGATAGAATACAAAATATGTTTTGGTATATGTATAGTTTAGGTATGCCATCATGGTTAACACCTAATGGTGCTATAAGTAAAACTGCTAAAGCATTACAAGATACACCTAGACCTAATGGTTCACCCGGAGATACTATACCTCAAGCAATATTAAGATTTGTTGGTGTAAACGTATATGGTATAGATACAAAAGATACAAGAACAAGAAATATAAAAGCTATGGAAAGAGAGTTAGAAGATATAAAACAAAGATATAGATTTCGTAGAAGAGATGCACGTTCTAAAGGCGAAACAGAGGAGCAAAAAGAAAGACAAAGGCAAGCTTATATGCAACTAATAAAAGAAAAGAAGCAAGAATTACAAAACTATAAAAGAGATACAGCATTACCTAGAAGTGTTTTAGAAAGAAGGAGTAGATTCCAAGATGGATAGAGATAAATTAGTAAAAGAAATAATACAGGATGAGGGATTTATATATGAGATATATCACGACCATTTAGGATATCCTACTTTTGGTGTTGGACATTTAGTAATACCAAAAGATAAAGAATATGGACAGCCAGTAGGCACACCAGTATCAGAAGAGAGAATATTAGAATGTTTAAACTATGACATAGATATAGTATGTATGGAACTAGATAAGAATATGCCTTGGTGGAAAGATTTAGATGATGATAAACAAAGAGTGATGGCTAACATGGCATTTAATTTAGGACTACCTAGATTGGGGAAGTTCAAAAAATTTTTGAAGGCTATGGAGGAAGGAGATTTTAAAACAGCTGCTGTCGAAATGATGGATAGTAAATGGGCGACACAGGTAGGTAACAGAGCCAAGCGATTGAGAGATAGAGTGGAATCGTGACTGAGGCACTAGACTTAGTATCAGAACTAGGATTACCCATAGCTAGTGGGTTGATAATGGCTTTCTTTATATTTTTAGTGATGAAACAAATGATGGATGGTTTAGTAGATGAAATTAAAACTATAGAAGGTATATCTAAGATGCTTATAACTAGAGCATCTACCATGAACAATGACATAATACGTATAGATACTAGTGTATCGAGTGCATTAAATATATCGCCAGACCTTGAGCGTATAGCTAGAGCAGAAAACTTTGTAGAGGATGGCAGTATAGATGCAAGGCGTGACTAATGGATATGGATATTGCCAAGTTAGTACAGGACTTTGGTTTCCCTGTGGTTATGGTAGGTGGACTAGGATACTTTGTTTATTTTGTATGGCAGACTATAACTAACAAGATAGACCCAGCTGTTAGCGAAATGAAAACAACTATCATTAGACTAACAGACCAACTTAGATTGCTAGACCAAGACATGATACGCCTACAACAAAAGGTAAATACAGTTTTAGAATTAAGAGAAAAAGAAAAAGAAAAAAAAGATGAATAGAAGAGCAAAAAAAATAGCATTAGCCATATCTTTGACAGGGTTATTTCTCACTTTGTTAGTTGCTTTCATAATCATAGCTGTTGCCAATGAAGTGATAGCAGATGAAATGATACACAAATTTAAAAACCCTAGTTTTTCAGGGCAAGGAACATCTAGCCATTATCTAACAATAGAAAATCAAGAGTTTTCTAGGAAGGAAGCTGTACGTGAGGAGATAAAAGCTTATGCAGAAGAACTAGAACGTGAAGCTGAGAATACTACATTGGCTAGATTTATACGTAATTTAGAATCACGTATATATGCACAGTTATCACGACAGTTGGTAGATAATTTGTTTGGAGAGTCGACATCAGACTTCGGAATCTTAGAGTTAGAGGGTAACACTATTGAGTATAGGGTTGAGGATGACAAAGTAACATTATTAATTACAGATGAAGAAGGCAATACAACAGAAATTACTGTACCTCTCGGCTCTTTTACTTTCTAACTGTGCATTAATTATACCTCCGTTAGAAAATGCTATACCTCCTATAAGAGATATAGAGCCAGCTGAGATAGGTATCTTACTAACTGAGTTATCTAATGTAGATAAACCTATCAAGAAACCTGTAGTGGCTGTTTACACAAAGTCTTTTGAAGACAATACAGGACAACGTAGAAGTAATAGTCAGTATGCTAGTTTTAGTACAGCAGTAACACAAGCACCTGATGCATATTTGATTAGAGCATTAAAACATTCAGAAGTTTTTGACGTAGTAGAGCGTACAGGTTTAGATAATCTTACAAAAGAAAGACAGATTATACGTTCTGCTAGAGAAAAGTTTGATGAGAAACAAGAGTTAAAACCTTTATTGTTTGCCGGTTTATTAATGGAAGGCGGTGTAATTAGTTATGAAACTAATGTTAAATCAGGTGGTGCAGGTGCAAGATACTTAGGTATCGGTGCATCAAAAGAATATAGACAGGACTCTGTAACTATATCTTTACGTACTGTATCTGTTTTAACAGGTAAAATATTAATAGAAGTGTTAGTTACTAAGACAATACTTAGTGCATCTATATCATCTGATGTGTTCAAATTTTATACAAATAATACTGAATTAGTTGAAATAGAAAGCGGTATAGTAGAAAATGAGTCTATAAATATTGCTTTGCAGATGGCTATTGAAACAGCGGTACTACAAACAATAGAGGAGGGTTATGAAAAAGGTTATTGGAAACAAAAGGACTTTAATTAAGTTATTGTTTTTATCTTTATCTTTTAGCGTATACACAGCTGACAATGAAGTTTATATAGACCAGTCAGGTGCGACATCTAATCTTGATATAGAGCAAGTTGGTGGTAGCGGTAACATTATAGGTGGTGCTGATGCAACAGCTGGTGCTTCTAATATGACACCTTTAGATTTAGATGGCACAACAATGACTTTAGATATTCTACAAAAAGGTTCTACTAATAAGTTTCTTGGAGACATATGGGCAGATACCTATACAGGTTACTTTTCATTTATAGGTGACAGCAATACTTTTAATATGTCTACAGATGAAACTAATGCTACGGGCGCAGATGGTTCTAATGTAAATGTACAAGTTACAGGTAATACTAATACTATGACACTTAATCATGCTATGACTGCACTAGCAGCTAACTTAGATTTAGATTGGACTGTGCAAGGTGGAGGTAATAGTATTACAGCAGCTATAGATGTAGATGGTGCAACTAACTTCATGGATATTGATGGTGATGATAATACTGTAACTTATGATGGCGATGGATATGCCGGTGGTTATTTTTATCTTGACCATACAGGAAGTACAAGGACTTTTAATATAGACCAAGAATCTACACAAGATAATGACTGGCTCAAGATTACGTCTGTTGGCTCTAATGGCACAGTATGTGTTACTCAGTCAGACTCAACTACTTCATTCGTCTGTTGAGATAGGGTCTATATCTGAACTTAGAGGCAATGCACAAGTTCTAAGAGACAAAGCTTATGGTGCTGAACTAGATTTTAACATACAACAAATGGATGATGTCCGCACAGAGGCGGGCAGAGTTGCTATAACATTTGAAGATAGTTCAACAGTAAAACTTACAGAACATTCTAAGTTAGTTATAGATGAGTATATCTATGACCCTGACCCATCTAAGTCTAAGATGGCATTAAAGTTTGCTAGTGGTACAGCAAGGTTTATCACAGGCAAATTTAATAATAAAAGCAACATACTAATACAGACTCCTACTGCTGATATAGCTATACGTGGTACTGATTTTACGTGTACTGTAGATGAGTTAGGTAGAAGTCTTGTAATACTATTACCTGATGAGAATGGTATATCTAGTGGAGAGATAGTTGTATCTACAGGTATGGGTAGTGTTACTTTAAACAAACCTTATCAAGCTACTACTGTGTCGGTGTTTGAAAGTAATCCTAGTACACCTGTGCAGTTGGATATTACATTAGAGTTAATAGATAACATGTTGATAGTGTCACCTCCTGAACAAACAGAGGAGTCATTAGAACAAGCACAGAGCAGAACTAATGTAGATTATTTAGAGTTTGATGATTTAGATATTGACTATCTTAATGAAGATTTTCTTGATGCAGAAGAAAATTTAGAGTTTACAGAGTTAGATATTAATTATTTAGACGTAAATTTTTTAGAGGATTTACTAGATGTAATAGATTCTTTAGAGATAAAAAAAGAAGAAGATGAATTAAAACAAGGTGGTGCTGGTATAAATATTGCCGGTACAACAATAGGACAAGATAAGAAAACTCAGATAACTACTATAGTATCAGGACAAAATATAAGTATGATAAGAGCAGTAAACCAAAGTGCAAGGTTAGATTTAGATGGCTCTAATAGTTATACAATAATATTAATACAAGATGGTGTATCTAATACAGTAAAAGTAAATGGTGGCTCATCTACCACAATAAAAATTAAACAAGGTTCTGGATGAAAAAAAGTATTTTATTTATATGTTTGTTCCTAGCATTAGGCACAACATATGTTTATCAGCCTACACCTTATGAAATATTAAAACTTAAAACATTTGATTCATTAGTACCAGAAAAAAATCCTTCTGGTAATTTTGTAATACTTAATATAACTGAAGAAGATATAGCTAATGAAGGTGGCTATCCTTTATCAAGACAAACATTAGCACAGATACAAATAAATTTATTACGTAAAGGTGCTATGGGTATAGGTTGGGTGATAGCTTTTCCACAGCCTGATAGGTTTGGTGGTGACTTTGAGTTTGCACAAGCACTATCTTTTGGACCTAGTGTATTGGCTATGTTTGAGGGCAAAGGTGATTATCCTCCTACTACTGGCACAGTTATATTGGGGGATGACAATGGAGGAATGATGGCTTCAGGTGTTATCCAGAATATAAAGTTGTTTAAACAGTCTGCGCAGCAGGGGCTGGCTGTAGCCCGGACTGATGCAGATAATTTAATTCGTAGGCTGCCTTTACTTATGCGCACTCCTGATGGTTGGACACCAACATATGGCACAGAAGTTTTAAAAGTATTAGCTGGTGCTGATACATATGTAATTAAAACAAATGATAATGGATTAGAAGAAGTTAGGGTAAAAGGATTGCCAGCAGTACCAGTAGATTCTTTAGGAAGAAAATGGATTAGTTGGGTTGATACTCCACAAACAAATCTTGCAGAAATGGATGTAGAAAATAAATTTGTTTTTATAGGATTTACAGCAAAAGGTATCATGCCACAATTAGCTACACCCGCAGGTTTGTTAGAGCCACATAAAATACAAACAGCTTTAGCAGAATCTATATTGATACAAGATAGTCCTTACATACCTGACTATGCTTTAGCATTAGAGATATTAATTTTTTTATTTACAGTAGTATTTGTTTGGCTTGTATTAAACGTATTTGGTATAACCTACGGGTTAGTATTCTTTGCTGTTGTGTTTGCTTCTACTGCTTATTATGGCGTAACTACGATACAAAAAGGTGTACTAATAGATGTTACTTGGGCATTAATATCACAGTTTATTACTGCAAGTGTTGCCTTTTATGTAAGATTTAGAGAGCAATATAAACTTAGACAACAAATTAAAAAACAATTTGAACATTACTTAGACCCAAGACAAGTAAAACAACTACAAAAGAATCCAGATTTATTAAAGTTAGGTGGAGAAAAACGATATGCTACTTTTTTATTTACTGATGTAAGAGGATTTACTTCCATGTCAGAAAACCTAGAGCCTGAACAAGTAACTTATATTATGAATAAAGCATTAACTGTTCAACAAAGTGCAGTGCAAAAACATGGTGGTATGGTAGATAAATATATAGGCGATGCAATGATGGCAATATTTAATGCACCTTTAGACCTACCAGCACATGAAAATAAAGCTATAGATTGTGCTGTGGATATGCAGCGTGATATGGAAAGTTTAAACGATGAGTTAGTGGACCGGGGTATACCGGGTGTTGCTATAGGTATTGGAATAAATACAGGCTACGCAGTTATTGGGAACATGGGTAGTGAGCAAAGGTTTGACTATACAGCAATAGGTGATGCTGTAAATGTAGGTGCTAGATTAGAAAGTGGCACAAAAGATGCCGGTGTTGATATACTTATAGGGTATGACACTGCTATTAAGAGTGATTACATATTAAAAAAACTAGAACCTTTAGAAGTAAAAGGTAAGGAGAAACCGCTAGATGTTTACACACTTTAGAAATTCGCTTCGCCCGCAGCTGCTGCTGAATTATGATGTTTAAAATTAGTGTCGGACTCGCAATCGCTTTGGTTGTGTCTGGTATATGGATATGGAGTTTAAACGGCACGATAAGCCAGCTTCAGGCAAACCAGATAGTTTTAGAAACTGAAGTCACCAGACAGAACGAACAAATAAAAAAGAACTTGGAACAACAAGCACAGACTTATGCGCAGATAGACAGTCTTACTAAGAAGAATCAGGAGTCCATGCGTGAAGTAAACGAACTCAAGCAGACATTCGCTAAGCATGACTTGGATAATCTTGCCCTAGCAAAACCTAAGATGATTGAAACTAGAGTCAACAGAGCGAGCAAAAGGGTGTTCGATGATTTAGTTAGTTTAACTAACCCAAACCAATTTGATAAAACAGATGAAGAAACTAGCAATACTGATTAGCTTTTGCCTGTTGGCAAGCGGATGTACGTTGATGAGACAGGCAGTCAAGCCTATAGAAGTAGTCAACATAGAAGAAAGACCGCCCATGTTTCACCCACCATTGCCTATGGAAATGCAGATGGTAGAGTTTGATTGGGAGGTTCTAACGCCCGAAATAATGCAAGAGTACCTCACCCTTGTCGAAGAAGGTAAAGCACCTAGACAGGCTTATTATGCGCTTACAACGAAGGATTATGAGAACATCAGCAACAACATGGCTGAGATAAAGAGATACACAAGGGATATCCTTGCCATCGTAGAATACTACAGAGACTTAGACGAGTAGATTACTTTGTTCTCCATATCCTGTAACCATTAGGAGAAGGTTCTTCGGTCATTCTTACTGTAACTGACCAACCCAAACGTATCATTGCATGTCTATATCTTTCAGAATCTTTTTTTGTGTTGACCCATATAGAGTCACCCACTTCCATCTTCTCAATGTCTTTTCTAGTTTCTGACCTTGCTTTTTGTATTGGTATATCTTTATCTATTTTCATTTATCTTCCTTTTAAGTGTGTAGCTAGGTAGTGCATGGCGGTTTAGTTCTCATTTACTTTTAGTCCTAACCTTCGAGTTATCCACTCACTCTGTTAACTTAATGACGACATGAGTGTGAAGGATTTTACAAAGACTCGCTCCTACCTAGCTATACGTTTATCTCCCTACTGCTTGCATAAATTCGTTTATATGCTCAGTTAATTTAGTTTGACCTTCTTTGTTTTCTTTTAAATCTTTACGACTTAAAACACCACAGACATTTCTGATTACCTCAGATGCATATGTCTCATCGTTTTCTTCTGACTCGTCCACAGAATACAACTGACTCCATCGTTCAGAGTTTAAACGTACCCAACTTATGTAGCTGGGGTCACGGCAAATCAAACATGCTCGTTTAAATGCACGTTCTCCTATGGTTACTTCTTCCGGTATCACAGGATAATCAGATTCATCTTCCATCCTGACAATACCCAACATATACCTAGCACCTATCTGACTAACAGATAATTCTTGCGTAAGTAACTTAGGCACATCATCAGGATGTATAAGGAAAGAAACTACTGTACCCTCCCTTGTCTGCCTGTATGCGTGTTTCTTTGCCTCAACACCTTGTAAGGCTTTCTCAAGTACGTCTTTACCTACTGTCATAAAGCACTCCTATATATAAATGATTTCAAACTTTATTTCTGCTACTGTATCAATCCAAAAGAATACGACATAAACAAACAAAGATGCTATTGCTAAAGCTATAGTAGCCTTGATAACTGTTCTCCATTTATATTTAACTAGGTCTATGGCTCTATCCATAAAGTTAAATATTCTGTCTCTTTTTCTAATTTGTTTTTTTGGTCTACCCATTAGCTTTTCTCCTTCATTTCAATAAATTCATTAGGAACATACCATTCCTCTATTGTTTCTACACAAGTTTCCTCATCCCATTGAGGTACTTCTACTCTGCTTTTCTTTTTCCCAACCTCTCTGATATTACCTATTGTCCAAGTTTCTTGCCCATCTTCTAAATAGTGTACTTTGCACCAACCTATATTTATTTTATTCATTAGCTTTTCTCCTTAATAAATTCGTTGTATGGTTCAATTACCATTGGTTCTCTCTTCACAATAACTTCCTCATACTTCTCTTCTTCTATACAGTTCTGAGGATTTACATCCATCTGATAGCTTGCTTGTCTCTTAGCCTCTTCGAGAGATTTAGTTTTGATGTGGTAATAACCAATTACTTTTCTCTCTGCTCTAATGACATAAGTTTTCATAACCATAATCCTATCTCCAATTCGTTAATGTCATGCAACACATCATCAGGCAAGAAATAAGCGTGTCTGTTTGTGCCTTGTGGGTCACTCCAATACTGCTTATCCTTGCCATCAGCACCCATAATCCACCCCTTAATATAAAAATCAGGGGGGTCTGCATACACAAGAACGTAAGGTCTGTCGTCCTTATCATCATCATGTAGTATCAATCTTTTCTTACTATGGTCTACTGTTCTCACTTGTAACTTCTGAACATCATCAGCCTGATAATCACCAAGCGAGCCACTCCACCACAAGCCACCCCACTTAGCCACACAAGCCTCGCCCATAGTTCCATATATATTTATCGCCCATGCGGTCATGTCTTTAGGCGCACCATACTTAGGTGTGCGATTATCTCGTAGGTTTTGCACCATGCGCATAAGTCCTTGTTGTCCGGCAGTTAACATTTCTGCCGGTGTCAATGTAACTTTTATTTCTCGTTGAACTCTTTCCATTTTTTATTCACCCACTCCAAAGGGTCTACTCCTTCCATCGCCCACCATCTGCTCTCATTACCATGAGCATGTAGTAGGCGATGATGTTCTTCGCAAAGCGGTACTGCAAATTGGTCGCCTGTTCGCCTCATTCCACGTGAGCCTTCCATGATATGTGTAAGGTGATGCGCTTGCGAAGGTCTACTGCAAATCAAACATCCATGTGAACGCACAAAAGTTAGATACTTCTGTGAACGTATCTTGTCCGCCCAATCGTTAGAAGGGGATGTCATCGTCAGAAGGTTTAAACGATGTGTCACTACCTACAGGTGTGTTTTGTGTGCCTGTGGTGTTCTGTGATTGATAGCCAACATCAGGTGGTTTAGGTGTTCCTGAGAAGTATTTCCTACCTTCTTTAGAAACTTTCTCCCAACTGTTTGCCTCTAACTCTTCACCATTAAGAGTCAACTTAACTAGATATGTAGGTCTTTTATCACCCTCAACTTTGTTCCTGTTCTTATATATGCGTAGCTTATGTTCCTCGCCTTTCACACGAAAGAACACGCTTACATCTATTGCGCTATCAGGGTTCTCGTTGTTGGGAAATATCCTAAGACTATCAGGGTATTCGTTTTCCATATTTTTCTCCATTAATTAAAGGTTGTGAGGCTAGGCTCTATAGTATTATCTCTCACCGACCTAGCCACACAGATTAAACAAGTCGAGTAAAGAGGACTTAGTTTTGTGAGTTGTTACCCCCTTTACTCTATCCATTTCTAACCCAAAGAGGACTAGCCTTTGCATGAATAGGGTGGCTGAAAGCACTCGAACACACCCTTTTGGTTATACTTCATCTTGGTCTATGATTTCTCTAATCTTTTTCAACTCGGCAACTGCCTCATCAAACTTTTTCTTATCTTGCCTTTGCAACTCAGCAGTCTTTGAGGCACTAGCTAACCAAAGTTTTTCTACTTCAATCACAGTATCTTTACCTCTAGCCTCCTCAAGCAAGCCATCAATAAATGCATGTAAATCTTCTGTGTTGTCAGGTTTCTTTTGTTTCTTAGGTGCTTGCGCTTTTACTTCCGGCTCAGCACCTACATGGTCGGTGTCTGCTATCTGTCCATCATCGTCCACGTCTGTAGCTATGTTAAGCATAGAACTCAGCGCATACCTCCGCATGTAAGTTAGCGCAGAACCCAAAGCTTGTGCGCCATCACGTTGTGGTCTTAATGGCAACTCACTTTCTATCCACTCACCACTACTATGTAATAGTCTTGTAACTAAGGTGTTACCTTTGTTACTAACTATTGGTATCTGCACAACAGATAAACCATACTTGCTAGTTATAGGTGATATAACTTTTAGTATGTCAGCTAAATCAGCGTAACTATATTTGTAGCTTTTGCCATCATGTGTGCGCACCTCGACTGTTTTTGTCTTAGGTATGGTAGGGAACTCGGACTGCGCTTGCGCTAGAGCCTCACCTAGTTGTCCTAAAGTTTCACTTGTACGACTTTCAGTTATTACACTTGTCGTTTCATTACTAATTTCCATTCAATTCTCCTTGATATTGGTCACAAAAAGCAGACACTTCACAAAACTTTTCGCAACGAATCGCTTCGCCCACACGATGTTCTATGACGTAATCCTCATGTTCCTCAACAAAATCCTCGGCATCGTTCTGATTGGTAAAAAGTTTAAACGCTCTCTTACCCCCATTCTTAATCACCGCAAACTTGTCAGGTCTTTTCCATCGTTCCTCGTCTGTACAATCAGGCAAGGTTATGGCAGATAACTGATGTGCCTCCACTCTTTCACGCACAAATTCTTCTTGTTCTGCAAATGTCCATAGGTCTATGTCAGTTACAGTAACTTCGCTTTGTGGATAATCAGGATTTCTTTCAGCCTCAAATGACGAATGGTCACGAATAATGTTAACAATCTGTAGTTGGGATACTTCCCTTCCATTCTTGCGAGCAAGCCATGCGTATATGTTGAGTTGCTCAACATCACTTCTGCGACCATTCATCACGGCATAAGCCTTACGAGTTTTCCAATCCATAATTGTTATGCCTTGAGGGTCTAATCTTTGTACATCTATCTGACCGGAGACTGTCCATCCACAACTCTGAGCAAAGTATCTTTGCTCTAAGATATAACCATCTAGTGTTCCTAATTCTAGGATATGATGCACCGCTCTTCCAAACAGAGACCACACTTGCTTGGATACATCTACTACGATTTGATCGTCATGTTGATATGCTAGGTGCGCTTGTCTAGGTGGCTTGAGTAGTCCAGTTGCAGATATGTCAGCCTTGCCACGTGAATACGTATCGCGGGCTACTGCTTTCGCAAAAACATCCGGAAGATTATTCACATTGCTATACTTCATATTACACTCTCTGCATACAAGGTATACACTTTAGTATAAGATGTCAAACATTTCTGTAAAATAAAGTAAAAGGGAAGAAAAATAAAAATGAACTTTAAAAAATTCTCCCCTCTTACCAACTAGAGTAATGTATATGAATACATTAAATTGTAGTAACTTTAAAAAAGTTCTTGCAATTAAAATACATTCTATAGTATTTT
>MDTC01258217.1_pt1 | contig 13232 bp, 11 predicted proteins | sample 811181 | NCBI WGS metagenome assembly MDTC01 (sample SAMN05326644, study PRJNA326480) | marine metagenome | isolation source: seawater | place: Pacific Ocean: North | collected 2011 | reverse complement strand
TCGAACCCAGGACCCCTCGCTTAAAAGGCGAATGCTCTACCGCTGAGCTACGGGCTCTTTTAAAATACTATCTATATTATTAATTTAATATTATTTCAAGCTAAAGTTTTAAATTATCTAAATTTCCTTTAATTATTGAATCCCTAATTTTCTTCATTAATTTTCTATAAAAATATAAATTGTGCTGGGTAATAAAAACACTTCCTAAAATTTCTGATGATTTAACTAAATGATGTAAATATGCTCTAGAGTAGTTTTGACAAATTTCACAATCACAGTTCTCATCAAGAGGTCTGTTATCTTTGCTAAAAATTGCATTTCTAATTTTTACATAACCTTCCGATGTAAAGGCTAGTCCAGTTCTTCCCGATCTAGTTGGTAACACACAATCAAACATGTCAACACCGTTTTTTACGGCCTCTAAAATGTCTTTGGGATAACCTACTCCCATCAAATATCTGGGTTTTTCAAAAGGAAGAAAAGTGGTAGAAAACTTAGTAATATTTGACATTAATTCATATCCCTCTCCTACTGCAAGCCCTCCAATTGCATAACCATCAAAGTCTAAATAAGAAAGCTCTTCTGCAGATTTTTTTCTTAAGTCTTTGTGCATCCCTCCTTGGAGAATACCAAAAATTCCGTATCCTTTCCTGGCCTTATATGAACTCAAAGATCTTTTAGTCCAATTGGTAGATCGATTTAGTGAAGAAAGTGTATCAGAATGTGAAAATGGATGCGGTATACATTCGTCAAAACTCATTGTTATTGTAGCATTTAAATTTCTTTGAATTTCTATTGATTTTTCTGCATTGAGTCTCACCAAATTACCGTCAATATGAGACCTAAATGTAACACCCTCGTCATCCACTTTTACATTTTTTCCTAGTGACATAATTTGAAATCCTCCTGAGTCAGTAAGAATAGCTTTTTTCCAAGACATGAATTTGTTTAGCCCCCCAAATTTCTTAATAAGGTCCATTCCCGGTCTTAGCATTAAGTGATAGGTATTGGCCAATAATATATCAAAATTATACTTATAAAGTATATCCTTGGATATTCCTTTTACGCTGCCAAGAGTCCCTACTGGCATGAAAACAGGAGTTTCTATTATACTATGTTTTGTATGTAATAAGCCGGCTCTAGCATTATTATATTTACTTGTTATTTCAAAATTTATCATATCTATTTATAATCATCCCATCTCCATAACTAAAAAATCTCATTTTGTTTTTTACAGCATTTTTATAAATATTCATTACTTTTTTATTGCCTCCAAAAGCTGATACTAAAAGAAATAAGCTAGATTTTGGCAAATGGAAATTAGTTATAAGCTTGCTCACTACATTGAATTTAAAACCCGGATATATAAAAATATCTGAGTCCTCACTATAACTTCTTATATCAGAATATTTTGCATAACAATCTTCTAATAATCTTAAAACTGTAGTTCCTAATGCAACTATATTTTTTTTTTTTTTTAATGCTATTGATATTTTTGAGGCACTTTCCCTGCTTATAAAACCTTTTTCTTTATGAAGTTTATTGTTCTCTATAAAATTATCTCTAAGTGGTAAAAAAGTTCCTGCTCCCACATGAAGAGTAATCTCAACTATATCAATTTTTTTTCTTATATTTTCATATAACCTACGATCAAAGTGCAGACTTGCAGTGGGGCTAGCAAAGGCTCCATAGGTTTTTGAAAAAATACTTTGATATTTTTTTTGATTATTTTCCATTGTATCTTTAGCTTTTATATAAGGAGGAATTGGTAATTCACCATATTCGTTGAGCATTTTATAAATTTTGGATTTTTTTACATTAAATAATAGTTCGACATGCGACTCGATTTTACTAATTACACTGGCATTAATATTATTTTTAAATTTTAGTATGCTGCCTGCCTTTACCAACTTAGAAGGCTTTGCAAATGCTTTCCAAGTTTTAGAGCCATATTCAGAATGTAAAGTTATCTTGATTTTTTTTTTATTTATCTCAGCAATTATTACAGCAGGGATAACTTTGGTATTATTTATAACTAATACATCATTACAGCCCAGAAAGGTATCAAGCTTATCAAATTTTGAAATTAAGTTTTTTTCTGCTACTAACAGTCTTGACGCAGACCTGGGAGTAGAAGGCTCTTGTGCAATTAATTCTTTAGGAAGATAATAATCAAAGTCATTTAGATTCATTAACTAAACTATTTTTTAATTTTCTTTAATTCTGCCAAAACATTCTTTGGTATAAAAGATTTAATATCACCATTCAAAAAATAAATTTCTTTTACAAATCGTGATGATATAAACTGATGTTTTTCACTAGCCATAAGAAAAATCGTCTCAATATTTGAGTCTAATCTCGCATTCATTCCAGTCATTTGAAACTCATAATCAAAATCCGAAACTGCTCTTAACCCTCGAACAATTAAGACAGCATTTATTGATTTTGCAAAATTCATCAGTAGCCCATCAAAAACTACTACCTTAAAACATTTTGGATCATATTTGCTTTTCTTAATTTCATGCAAGATGAGTTTCTTTCTTGTATTCGCATTAAAAAGGTGTTTCTTTTTTTGATTGGTAGCAACACCTATTACTAAATGATCAACTAATTTACTTGCTCTAAAAATAATATCTAGATGGCCGTTTGTTACTGGATCAAATGATCCTGGATAAAGTCCAATCTTTTTCTTCACCATATTTAATTTTATTCTACCTCATTTTTTTTAACTATAGTTACTGAAACTACCTTTTCGGATTGTTCTGTATTTAACAGAGTGACTCCTTGGGTTACTCTACCTGCAATTCTAATCCCTTTGACTGGAAGTCTTATAAGCTTTCCTCTGTTCGTAACCATAATAACCTCTTCTTCATTATCTACTGGAAAGGAGGCAACTACACCTCCATTTCTTTCAGATGTTTCAATATTAATAATTCCCTGTCCTCCCCTTTTAGTTTTTCTATATTCATATGAGGATGACCTTTTTCCGTATCCATTCTCTGTTACTGACAATAAAAACTCTTCTTTAGAAATTAATAAATCTAATCTATCCTTGCTTATATCTGTAGTTTTTTTATCTTTTCTTCTTAGAGAGTTAGAATATTTTAAAAATTCTTCTCTCTCATCTGTATTTATATCTATAGAATTGAGAATTGAAGCAGAAATTATTCTATCATTTTTTTGTAACTTTATTCCTCTTACTCCCATAGATGTTCTTCCACTAAAAACCCTAATATCATTTACATTAAACCTTACACACTTTCCTTTTGAGGTTGAAAGTATAATATCATTGTGTTCTCCAGCCAATAAAACCTGAATAAGTTTGTCATTATTGTCAAGCTTCATTGCTCTCTTTCCATTTGCTTTAATATTAATAAAATCACTAACTTTATTACGTCTCACATTTCCAAACTTAGTTACGAAGAGCAAGGTTTTTTCGCTTTCTTTATTGGGAAGAACTAACATAGCAGTAGTTAGTTCATTTTCTGATAGAGGAATAAGATTAACTAGAGGTCTTCCTTTTGATTGCGGAGATCCTTTAGGAAGCTTGTATACTTTTATTTGATGAACTATGCCCTTATTGGTAAAAAATAACACGATGTCATGACTATTAATAGTCAATACTTTTTCTACAAAATCGTCATCTTTAGTTGTCATTCCAGCTCTGCCTTTTCCGCCTCGCCTTTGAGATCTATAAGTGTCTACAGGAACAATTTTGACATACCCGGATTTTGTTAATGTCAGCACAACGTCTTCTTTTTCTATTAAATCATCTAAATTTTTTTCCTCATAATTTTCAATTATTTTGGTTCTTCTTTCAACAGAATATTTATTTCTTATATCTTCTAATTCATTTTTAATGATTTTTTTAATTTTGTCTCTTGAAGCAAGAATAGATAAATATTCTGATATTTTTTTTGACTCTTCTAGTAAATCTTTTTCAACTTTTTCTCTTTCCAAACCAGTAAGTCTTTGTAATCTTAATTCTAATATTGCTTTTGCTTGATCTGATGATAGGTAGCTAAATTTTGAAATTATTTCTGATAATCTGGTATTTGCATTTTTTCTTAATAAATTAGCTAGATTCTTTGAGTTCCATTTTTTTTCAATAATTTTTTTATGAGCATCATTAGTGTCTTTAGAATTCTTAATTAAATCTATCATCTCATCTATATTTTCAATTGCTACGGCTAATCCTAATAAAATATGTTCTTTTTCTTTAGCTTTTAACAAATCAAAAGTTGTTCTTTTGGTAATAACTTCTATTCTGTAATCAATAAAAGTTTCTAAAATTTCTCTGGTTCCTAGTTGCGTTGGCATTCCATTTTTTAATGCTAAAACATTTGCGCCAAAGCTAGTTTGTAAAGAAGTAAATTTATGTAGTTGGTTTAATACAACTTCAGGGGTAGCATCTCTTTTCAGCTCTATCACTACTCTTACTCCATCTTTATCAGATTCATCTCTTAAGTCAGATATGCCTTCAATCTTCTTTGCTCTAACGCAGTCAGCTATTTGCTCAACCAACCTAGATTTATTTATTTGATAAGGTATTTCCTTGATTACTATTGCCGCTCTATCTTTTGAAGTATTTTCAATATTAGTAACACCTCTAATAATTACTGAGCCTCTGCCAGTTTCAAAAGAAGTTCTAATTCCATTACCTCCAATGATTACGCCACCCGTGGGAAAGTCTGGACCTAATATTATTTTTCTAAGGCTGGCATCATCAGCATCCGGACTATCTAATAGCAAGATACAAGCGTTTACTATTTCCCCCAAATTGTGAGGAGGAATATTTGTCGCCATACCTACTGCAATCCCACCAGAACCATTCACTAATAAATTAGGATATCTTGCCGGAAGAACTTCAGGCTCTGTTAATGTCGTATCATAATTATCAACAAAATTTACTGTATCCTTATCTATATCCTCTAACAGGGTATCTGCAACTTTACCCAACCTTATCTCAGTATATCTCATGGCAGCTGGAGGATCCCCATCCATGGAACCGAAATTTCCCTGACCATCAAGTAAAGGTAGACTCATAGAAAAGTCTTGAGCTAACCTAACCATTGCTTCATAAATAGCGCTATCTCCATGAGGGTGAAATTTACCCATTACCTCACCTACAATTCTAGCAGATTTTCTATGAGGCTTATTTGAGTCATAGTTACCATCGTACATACTGTATAAAATTCTTCTATGTACTGGTTTAAGACCATCTCTTATATCGGGTAGTGCCCTACTTACGATAACGCTCATAGCGTAGTCCAAGTAGGACTTTTTCATTTCATCTTCTATTACTACTTTATTTTTTATATCAGAATTATTTGCTGTTGATGAAAGTTCTTTATTATCATCTGAATTATTATTTTGATTGTCTGACAAAATTTTCTCTTTTAATGATAATTTAGGTTATTAAAATGGTATATCATCTTCAAGATTATCTAGTTCATTTTTCAATGTTTTATTTGAAGCGTCATTAATCTTCTGAGCTGGCGGCTTACCTTGATCTTCAAAACTATTAATAGAGTTTTCATTTACCCTATCTAACAACAATAATTCCCCTCTATAATTTTGTAGTACTATTTCAGTTGTATACTTATCGGCTCCATTGCTGTCTTGCCATTTTCTTGTTTGTAATTGACCTTCAATATATATTTTAGATCCTTTTTTTACGTATTTTTCAACTATATCAGCAAGAATCGCATTAAAAATAGCAACCCTGTGCCATTCAGTATTAGATTTCATTTCGCCTGTCTCTTTGTCTTTCCATCTTTCACTGGTAGCAAGAGAAATATTTACAACTTTGTTTCCATTTTGAAATGTTTTAATCTCAGGATCATTGCCAACATTGCCAACTAATGTAACTTTATTAATACTATATGCCATAAACATTTTATACCAGATTGATAATATATTTACTATATTAAATTAATAGTAAAAAAATAAATATTTCAAAAAACCTATGGAAGATAAAATTATAATTAAAGGAGCTAGGGAAAATAATTTAAAAAATATATCCTTAGAAATACCTAAAAATAAGATTGTAGTTATTACTGGTGTATCAGGGAGTGGAAAATCTACTCTTGCATTTGAAACTATTTATGCTGAAGGTCAAAGAAAATATGTTGAAAGCCTATCTGCATATGCAAGACAGTTTCTTCAAATGATGGACAAACCTGACCTCGATAGAATTGAAGGCTTATCTCCTGCTATTGCTATTGACCAAAAAACAGTCTCAAGAAACCCTAGGTCTACCGTGGGAACAGTAACTGAAATATATGACTACCTAAGGCTCTTGTATTCAAGAATAGGTATTCCTTACTCTCCTGCTACAGGAAAGCCTATAACAAAACAATCTTCATCAGAAATAATAAAAAAAATAAAAAAACTGCAAAAAAATAAAAAAATTTTTATACTTTCGCCATTAGTAAGATCTAAAAAAGGTGAGTTTAAGAGAGAATTATTAGAGTTAAGAAAAAAAGGCTTTCAAAGGGTTTTCATAAATAAAAAAATGTATGAATTCGATAACCTCCCCACACTTAACAAAAACTTTAAATACGACATTGACTTAGTAATTGACAGATTAATAACTGGAGATAATTTATCGAGTAGATTAGCTGATAGTATTGAATTAGCCTTAAGCATGTCTAATGGATTAGTTTACATTTTAGATGTAGATACAAATAATAGAGAAATTTACTCAGCAAACTTTTCATGTCCAGTTTCAGGTTTTTCAATTGAGGAAATTGAGCCTAGAATGTTTTCATTTAATAGTCCTTTTGGAGCCTGTGAAGATTGTGAAGGTCTAGGTGAAAAAAACTTTTTTGATCCTGAACTTTTGATTCCTGATAAAAAACTATCAATAATAGATGGAGCTATACAGCCTTGGAAAAGAGGAATTAATAATTATTACATGAGAGTTCTTAATAAGGTTGTAGAAAATACAAATTTAGATTTGTATATTCCTTTTGAAAAAAATAGTGATGAAGACATAAAAACCTTACTTTATGGATCAGATGAAATTCTTATTGAGGATAGAAGCTTTGGGCGTTTCAGGAGCAGAAATTATATTGCTTTTAAAGGATTAATAAATCTGTTTGAGAGGCAATATAAGTATATAAGAGAATCGTGGATGAAAGAAGAATATGAAAAATATATTTCCTCAAAAGTATGTAAAAAATGCAATGGTTATAGACTTAATAACAAGTCTCTTTCTATTAAGATAAATAATGAGAATATAGGTACAATAACAAATTATCCAATATCAACTTTGGTTTTATGGGTAAAAAAATTAGAGAATAGTTTAACAGGTAATAGTAAAATAATTGCAAAACCTATTTTAAGAGAAATAAAAAATAGGCTTACCTTTTTATGTGATGTAGGGCTAGATTATTTGTCTTTATCAAGATCGTCATCTACCTTGTCAGGTGGAGAGAGTCAGAGAATAAGACTAGCTTCACAAATTGGGTCCGGGCTTACGGGAGTTCTTTATGTTTTAGATGAACCATCTATAGGTTTACACCAAAAAGACAATCAAAGGCTATTAAAAACACTCGTAAGATTAAGAGATCTTAAAAACTCTGTTCTCGTTGTGGAGCACGATGAGGAAGCAATAAGACAAGCTGATCATATTATTGATATAGGTCCTAATGCTGGATTGAATGGAGGTCAGGTTGTAGCAGAGGGGAAATTGAATGATATTATTAATAATAAAAATAGCCTTACTTCATTATATCTTACAGGAAAAAGAAAAATTGTAGTACCAAAAGAAAGAAGAATTAAGGATAGCTCAAAAATTCTCAGTTTTTCAAACGTAAGTACTAATAATTTAAAAAAGGTGAATTTAAATGTTCCATTAGGTTTATTTTGCTGTGTATCTGGAGTTTCTGGCAGTGGAAAATCAAGTTTGATAATTGATACTCTTTATCCAGCTCTATCAAATACTATTAACAAAACAAAACTTAGGGAGGGAAAATATAAGAATCTTAAAGGTAGCCATTTAATAGATAAGGTAGTAAATATTACTCAATCTCCAATAGGAAGAACCCCAAGATCAAACCCAGCAACATATACTGGTGCTTTTACTCCTATAAGAGAATGGTTTGCTTTACTTCCTGCTTCCAAAGAAAGAGGGTATAAATCAGGGAGATTTTCATTTAATGTCAAAGGAGGTAGATGTGAGGTATGCGGTGGTGACGGTCTAAAAAAAGTAGAAATGCACTTTTTATCTGATGTTTATGTTAAATGTGAAGAATGTAACGGAAGAAGATTCAATGACGAAACATTAGAGATCAAATATAAAAATAAAAGTATCTCTGATGTTTTGGAATTATCTGTAGATGAAGCCAAAGACCTTTTTAAAGCAATACCGTCAATATATATAAAATTGGATATGTTGAGCAAGGTGGGTTTAGGCTATATGAAAATCGGCCAATCAGCTACTACTCTATCAGGAGGAGAAGCCCAAAGAATTAAAATAGCAAAAGAGCTATCAAAAAGAGCAACTGGAAAAACACTTTATATTCTTGACGAACCTACTACTGGTCTACATTTTGACGATGTAAACAAACTAGTATCTATTCTTCAAGAACTTACCAATAACGGGAATACTGTTATAGTCATAGAACACAATTTAGATATTTTAAAATGTTCTGATTGGATTATTGACCTGGGTGCTGATGGAGGCGAGAAAGGCGGTAATATTATTATAGAAGGACCTCCAGAAGAGATAATAAAAGATAACATTAGCTACACTGCAAAGTATTTGAAGACGAGTTTAGAAAGTTAATTTTAAAACAATCATTGGTTCTCTATTTTGGGATAATAGTATGTTATAGGTTTTTATCGCCGATATGCTGATCATAGTTTCATAAGGAATTTTACTAACTATTAAATGTTTTTTAGTTTCATTAGGTAAAGGTTGAATATTTTTTCCAACACCGAATATAATGAAATTATCATATTTGATATTAAATTTGTTAATTTTTTTTTTTATGAAATCTCTGCTAAATAAAAGGTCTTCATTTATGTTCTGTAAAATATTATTTTTAAAAATAATGGTATTTTTAAAACACTTTTTATTATTTACAACAATATAATTTTCTCCGAAAGAAGATATAAATTGATCATTGGACAAGTTTTCAAATTCTATTTGCAAATTTATCTTATTCCTCTTTTGACTGACTTCTCTTTACGTTTAAAAAAACCAACGTTGGTGTTGCTATCAAAATAGAGGAATATGTTCCTATTAAGATACCCCAAATCATTGCAAAACTAAAATCCCGTATAATGCTTCCTCCAAAAATAAATAAAGCTAGCAATGCCAAAATAGTAGTAGCTGTAGTATTTATTGTTCTAGAAAGTGTTTCATTTACAGATTTATTTAGTAATTCGATAATACTAATTTTTCTAAACTTTTTTATATTTTCTCTAATTCTATCGTAAACTACTACAGTATCATTCATTGAATAACCAACTATTAGAAGTATTGCAGCAACAGTTGCTAGATTAAACTCTAGTGATGTAATCGAAAACATTCCAATTGTCAGAACTACATCATGGAGCAAGGCTATTACTGCGCCAACCGCAAAAGGTAATTCAAATCTAAACCATATATAAATCAGCATAGCGCTGACTGCAATTAATATTGCAAATATACCAGCTTGAATTAGCTCACTACTAACTGTAGGACCTACATATTCTAAGCGTCTATAATCTATTTCCAAAAATTCTTTATTTAGAATACTCTTAATATTCGAAATAAGTTTTTGATTATTATTTTCTTTATCGGAAAATGTTTCTATTTTTATAAGGTAATTGTTTTCAGAGTTATCTAAGTTTTGTATTGAAAAATCTCCGGGCACAGTTTGAATGAGTTTATTTCTAATTACATTAATCTCTACATTATTTTTTAAACTTATTTCAATAAGCAGGCCTCCTTTAAAGTCAATTCCAAAATTTAAACCTTTTATAATAAGAAAAAGAAGTGAAATAATTAAAAAAACTGCAGATGTTATGAAAAAAAAGTTTCTTTTACTAAGAAAATTTATGTTTGGAGTTTTTTTAATAATTCTAATAAACATGCTAAAGTTTTAACTCTCTCGTTTTATTATTTATATAATAATAATTTATTAACAGCCTACTAATTACCATTGTACAAATTATTGTAGAAAAGACTCCCAAACCTAAAGTAATTGAAAAACCTCTAATTGGTCCCGATCCCATAAAAAATAAAATCAAAGCTGCTATCAAGGTTGTTACATTTGCATCTAGTATGGCCCTAAATGCTTGCGAAAAGCCAGTATCTATAGCACTTATTTTCGATCTGCCAAGGGTTTGCTCTTCTCTAATCCTTTCAAAAATAAGAACATTTGCGTCTACTGCCATACCAACAGTTAAAGCTATACCTGCTATTCCAGGTAATGTGAGTGTAGCATTCAAAAGCACTAACCAAGAAACAAGAAACATTATATTCACAATTAAAACAAAATTTGCTATCAGGGCAACTTTCCCATAAATTATAAACATATAAGCTAACACTAAAGCAAATGCTATCACCAATGATTTTGACCCTGCCCTTACAGAATCTTCTCCCAGACTTGGTCCTACTGTTCTCTCCTCAGCAATGCTTATAGGAGCTGGAAGAGACCCTGCTCTCAATAAGATAGCTAAATCATTTGCTGTTTCAAATGTAAAATTACCAGAAATTTGAGCATTTCCTGTAGGAATCGGCTCTTGAATGACTGGAGCTGAAATTACTTTATTATCAAGGACTATTGCAAATCTTTTACCCACATTTTTTGTAGTCAAATCTGCAAACTTTCTTGACCCTAAACTATCAAATCTGAGTGACACTATGGGCCTGTTAAACTGGTCGACTGATGCACTTGCATCAACTAAATTATCTCCGCTAACACCAATCCTTTTTTTTACTACGTATTGCATTAAAGAGTCTGAGTCTTGAATAATTTCTGATCCTACAAAGTATTTTTTATCATTTACTAAATTCATATTCCTTTCATCAACCATTCTAAAATTCATTTTAGCTGTCTTTCCTAATAAAGATTTTATTCTCTCAGGATCTTTTAATCCTGGAAGCTGTACTAAAATTCTTTGATTTCCTTGAATCTGAATGATAGGTTCGTTTGTTCCGATTTCGTCAATTCTCTTTCTTATTATCTCTAATGATTGTAAAACTAATGAGCTGTAGAAATTATTTATATACTTATCAACGAAATATATCTGTATTAATAAATCGTTTTTTTCTATTTCAACTGATGGAAAATCTTCCAAAATTTCAGAAGCCCTATTTATATTTTGTTGATTCTCAATATCTACATTTATCACCCTATCGTCTAATGAAATATTACTCACAGCAACTTCATTCTCCTGAAATTTATTTCTAATATCCTCTAATAAGTTTTGAAGTTTCTCTTTAAGTGCTTCCTCTGTTTCAATTTGTAATAAGAGTTGTGATCCTCCCTGAAGATCTAATCCTAAACGAATAGTCTTTTCTCTCAGCAAGTCAGGTAATAATTTGTTATTTTGGAATATAACTGGAATACAATAAAAAAAGCTAAAAAAAACTATTATAGTAGTTAATATAAGTTTATTATTAAGCTTTCTCATTTTTCTTTTACTTGCTGATTTTATTTTCTACAATAACTTCAGTAATCGTATCTCTTTTAACCTTAACAGCGACACCTTCAGATATAGATATAGTAATAAAATTATCATCATCTACCTTTACTATTTTTGCCAGAATACCTCCAGAAGTGATAATTTGATTTCCTACCTTAAGAGAAGATACCATTTCTTTATGCTGCTTAACTCTTTTCTGTTGAGGTCTAATCAAAAGAAAATAAAATACTACGAAAATTAGAATTAAAGGTAAAAGTTGTATTATAAAACTTTGTCCTCCTGTTGCTTGCGCAGTTTGCGCAAATGCTAGATTAATTATCATACTCAAAAAACTCCTTAACTAATAGCCAATTATTGCATTTTAATCTAGTTCAGATAATCTTATAAATCAAATATATTATTTAGTCATGAAAAAAAATATTCAAGCAGAGATTATTAAGTCTCTAGATGAGATTAATAGAAGTATTATAAAATTATACAAATCTCGGTTATTGAAAAAAACAATATTTGGGAAAGGCTTTTTAGAATGGAGCAATGAAGAGAAAAATTTTTTTAAAATAAATCAAGAAAAAAAACTTATTACAAATGATTTACTTTATTTGGACAAACATAAAAATATTTTAATAAGAAATACTAAACAATTTCTTAAAAACAAACCTGCAAATAGTGCTTTGCTATGGGGTGCTAGAGGTACCGGAAAATCTTCTCTAATTATTTCTGTATGTAACGAATTAAAATTAAATTACTCTTTTTTAGTAGTAGAAATAAAGTTTTTTCAAATTAATTTTTTACCACTCATACTTAGACGCCTAGAAAAAGAAAAAGAAAAAATAATTATTTTTTGTGATGACTTTTCATTTGAATTTAATGATGAAAAATTTATTTTATTTAAAAATATTATAGAAGGTAGCTTAAGAAATAATACCAATATTATTTTCTATGTTACTTCTAACTTTAGGCATTTGGTTAGGGATAATGTGAATAGCAAAAATAATGTTTCAAATTTGAAAGATATTAATGAAAATATAACATCACTATCGGACAGATTTGGAATTTGGCTAGGTTTTCATAGCTTTAACCAAAAACAGTATAATGAAATTGTATCATTTTATGCTAATATTTTTAAATTAAAGATCGAAGATGCTACACTACAAAAGAAGGCTGCTGAGTGGGCGATGTTGAGAGGTTCTAATTCAGGAAGAGAAGCTTTAAATCTTGTGAAATATTTAATGCTATACGAATAATAATTTATTTATATAAATACTTAAGTGGATCTAAAGGTTTAGAATTCTTTCTAACCTGAAAATGAAGTTGATAATCGAAGACATTGCCAGTTTTTCCAACTGCGCCAAGTATATCACCAGTTTTTAATTCTTCACCTAATTCCACATAGAATTTTTCTAGATGAGCATAAGCAGTTGTCCATCCATTAGTATGTTTGATCAAAATTAAGTTACCCCAGGCTAACAATTCATTTCCTCTGTAAATAACTTTTCCAGACTTCGCAGCCCTAATTGGACTACCTGAAGGTGCTTTGATATTAATTCCGTCATTTCTTCTTCCAGATTTTTTTATACCAAAAGTTT